>Ga0210402_10000541_pt1 | contig 42189 bp, 32 predicted proteins | sample IncBWC7MmetaG_FD_161055 | JGI IMG/M metagenome (GOLD analysis project Ga0210402, IMG submission 161055) | Forest soil microbial communities from Barre Woods Harvard Forest LTER site, Petersham, Massachusetts, United States - Inc-BW-C-7-M | ecosystem: Environmental > Terrestrial > Soil >...
AGCCACCTGGACCATACTTTTGGTGCGCTCCAGTTTGTTGTAGCTTCGCTCAATTCCGACAGCCACCTCTTCCTTCAGGTGGCGCAGGTTCTCTTCGGCCTGAGCCAGTTGCGCTTCGCGCTCGCGCACGGCGGCCTGGCGTTTGCCGAAGTCGAACACATCCCAACTGAGATTCACGCCGAAGGTGCCGAAGTTCCGCACCAGAAACGGCACGCCGTTCTGATAACTGTGGCGAGCGTAGGCGGTGACGTCGGGGATGTAGGCGGACTTAGCGGCCGCCACGCCGGCGTGTGCCTTACGGACTACTTCCTCGGCCGCCATGATTTCGGGGTTCTCCGACCATGCGGTCTGGACGTACTCCTCGCGGGGCCGCTCCTCAAAACTCGCCGGCACGGCCGGATCGAGATCGAGCCGCGTATCCAGCGGGAGGCCCAGCAGGTCGTTCAGTTCGGTAGTCAGGTCGGCCAATTGAAGGTCCGCGGTCAGGACGGACTGCTGACTTTCGAGCACGCCCGCGCGGCCTTGGATCGCCGCGATTCTGAGGGCGCTGCCGTTGCGAATATCGTCTTCGCTCTCCCGCAACTGCTCGCCGGCATAGGTGCTCTGTTGTTCGGCGGCCTGTTTCTGAAGACGGGCAATGAGTATGCCGTAGTAAAGCGTATGCACCTGCAGAGCGACCTGGTTCTCGGCCTTCTTCAGATCGTCGCGGGACACCGCTACTTCGGCCGCGGCAATCTTATTGCTTTCATGAATCCGGATCAACTGGGTCAGCGGCTGGGCAATCATGGTGCCGCTGGAGACCAGCGTCTTCTGTCCCTGCGGGAGAATGACGCCTTGCGAGGGAACGAGTGAGCCTGCTGCCGTCCCAAAAGCTCCAGCGCGGATCCCGATATTCTGCAGCTCGCTGATGTGCAGTAAGTTGGATTGATTCGTAATCGACGGGAAGTAGGCGGAACGTTCGCCAGCCTTTTTCTGCTGGTTCTCGACCACCTTCAGGCGCGCGATCGTCAGCACGCGGTTCTGGCTGATGGCAAGATGAACCGCCTCTGGCAGTGTGAGGCGCCGGGTGTCAGCGGCGTCGGAACAGACTGTCGATAGCAAGGCAATCCCGGCGATTGCGAGGCACCGGCTGGCCGGCCACAAAAAACGATGGCCTGCCCCACCAAGTTTTACACGATTCATGGCATTCTCCTCAAGTCTTGGAAACTGATCTTGCCGGGCCGCAGGAATAGCATTAAGAGCAGATAAGCGACTACCATCCATCCGATCAGGATGAATCCGTCGGATACGGCGAGCGTGTAGGACTGCGCCCTCACCTGTTGACCGAGAATCCCGACGGCGCGGTATTGCGCTTCCTCAAATCCCGTGGACCCCGGCAGCAGTCCTCCGGTCAGCATCTTCACCCGCTCCTCGGTGAGCCAACTGCCAGCTTGCACGTGGAGCCCCAGGAGGTTGGAATGAAACTGCTCCCGCACCGTAATGAAGCGAGTCATAAAGGCTACGCCGACCTGGCCTCCGAAAATGCGGACGAAGTGCATGAACCCGGAGACGGTGGCGGCGTTGGCGGCGCTTTTCAGGGCGCCCGCTTGGAGCGCCTCCAGGACGATGCTGCTTACCAAGCCGACATAAGTGCACGCAAAGCCGGCCGCCAACAGCAGTTCCACCTTCTGGAAACTGGTTCCCGCCCACGAAGTGTCGAGATGCGAAAAGATCCAGCAGCCCACCGCCACAATCGTGAGCCCAGCCGTCAGAACCAGCCGCGAGTTGGTGTAGATCACCATCCAAGCGGCCAGCCACACTACCGCGAACATCGGCACAGCCACCCAGGCCAGTGCGTGGCCGGTCTGCAGGGCGCGGTACTGTTGGATATTGCCCAGGAAGCCGGGGACGAGCAAAATCGTGGCCAGGTGCTCGAATTTGAAGGCAAAAATCGACAAGGCGATGATGATCATGTTCCGCGTGTTCAGGAAGGAAAGGCTTAACGTTGGATTAGGCTGCGAGATTCGCCTGAACAGGGCCGCCGCCAGGAGGAAAATTCCGCCGGCGAGCATGGCGACGATTACGCCGGAGTTCAGCCAGTAAAGCCGTTCCCCTTGATCCAGAGCGCCGTAGAGCAGGCTGAGGCCAAGGCTGAAATAGGCGAACCCACGCCAACTCGGCCGCGCGTCCACAATGGGCCGCTGGGGGATTCCGAAATAGACACAGATCATCATCAGCGGCGTGAAGAGCGCGGCAGTCCAGAAGATCCAATGCCAGGACAGATGCTCGGCGTACCAGCCCTGGAGCGCGGAGGCGATATTGCTGACGAACACGATGTCCGCCGCGTAAGCTGCAATGCCGAAAATGATCAATCGTTTCGGAAGGGCGTTCAGGACGAACGTCATGGTGAGGGAGTAAAAGGTCCCTGAAGTCAGGCCTGCCAGCACTAACAGCCCTAACATGGCCCAATAACCAGGGGCAAATGGCAGCAGGACGGACGTCACCGTGAAGATAGCGGCAGCGAGGAGCAGAATCCGGCGCGGGCCAAACCACACGCTCAGGAACACGACGAAGACCCCGGCGAACATCGTCGCCATGTTGAGCGCGGTCGGAATCCAGGAACCCTCGTCGAAGCTGAGGCCGAGGGCGCCCCGCAGGTCGGGCAGGCCGACACTGACCAGACGCGCGTTCAGCGTGGCGACTCCCGCGCCCAGAAACACGCCCAGGATCCCCAGGTAGGGGTTGGTGGTGGGTGCGGCTTGAGTTGCACCTTGAGTTACTGCGACGGTCACCGGTCGCCCTCCGTCACTGGCCAACACTCGTGCGAATTGTCGCGATTACGGATAGCCCGGGCCGAAGCCGTTGGGCACTCGCCTGGCTGGCGGCGCTTTCCTGGCTGGCATCCAGCAGGATTTTCACCGGCACCCGTTGCACGATCTTGGTGAAGTTACCGGTTGCGTTGTCCGGCGGTAACAGCGCGAACTGCGAGCCGCTGGCGGGAGACACGTGATCGACCTTGCCCCGGAAAATCGACCCAGGAAATGCGTCGATGCGGACTTCGGCCGGGTCGCCACTGCGGATGTGGCGGACCTGGGTCTCCTTGTAGTTGGCCTCAACCCAGATCTCGCTTTGCACCAGCGAAATCACCTGAGTGCCGGGGCTCACCAGTTGTCCGGGCCGCACTTTGCGTTCGCTGACAATCCCGGCTTCCGGCGCGAGGATCCTGGTGTAACCCAGGTTGGTCCGCGCCAGGGCGAGCGACGCTCTCTTCGAGTCTAAATCGGCGTGCAACAGGAGTTCCTGCGAATCCAGAACGGCACGCTGGCGCTTCTGTGCTTCGAGTTCCGCCTTGGTGCTGCCGAGCCGGGCCCGCGCCCGGGCCAGATCGGCCTGGCGGCTGGCTAACTGAGCCGCCGCCGCGCCCAAATCGGCCTCGCGGCTGCTAAGTTGTGCGCGATAACGCTGCTCATCCGCCACTACCTGCTCTAATTTCTGCCGGGTGGCAGATTCGGTGGCGATCAGAGACTCCTGCCGACGCCGCTCCAATCCGGTGCGTTCCACGTCGGCTTTGGCCGCGTCGATTCCGCTGCGTGCATTGGCGATCGCCGAATGAGCCGCCTCGATGCCAGCCTCCGCCGCTGCTATCTCGGCCTCCGCGGCGCCAATGCCCTCGCCCGCCTGGACTACGCGGGCATCCTGCAATTCCTTCTGGCGCCGGTTGTTGATTAGCGAGTCTTCGCCGGCAACCACGGCGGCTTGGGCCTGCTGCACCTGCGCCTGAAAATCGTCATCGCGCAACTGTACCAGCAGATCGCCAGACTTCACCGGTTGATAGTCGGAAACCGCCACTTGGGCTACGAGGCCTGCTACCTTCGTGCTCAACGGGGTGAGATCCGCGCGCAGGTAAGCGTCGTCGGTTTCCTGGGCCACGCGCTCGCTGGTCCAGGTATTCCAGTTGCCCGCGATCAGAGACACAATCCCTCCGGCCATGAGCAGAATTACCGCCGGGACCAGCCACTGCCTCAAGCGTTGCAGCCAACTGGGGGGTTTCTGAATAGTGTTCGTGGTATCTGGCATGATCAGTTCTCCTGTTGGGACAACGAAGCCTCGGCAGCCTGGTCCCGCACCGCAGAAACCAAGCCCTCGACTGCGCTCCCCATCTCTAGGGACATTTCGGCGACGACCCCCGGCACGGAGCGCTGATCCAACTTCGCCGTCTTCGAGGAAGTTCCCTGCCAGACTACCTCACCGGTCCGGAGGTTGACCAACCGTGCCGACAGGCTGACCTCGACGGAGACGTTGGAACCTTGGTCGACTTCTTCCAAGTGGTCGATCGCACCGGTGAGCAGGTACTCCGGATTTCCGCGGCCATCGAAGCGATCGACGTTCCGAAAGACTCCCTGAGACTGTAACTGCTGGATCACCGCACCAGTCACCGCCTGTCGCGGGTCTGCGGCCCAGCGGTGGTATTGGTAGTAATCCAATTGTTCGGCCGACTCCCGATATGCGATTGGGCCTCCTCTGAGAAAGCTCGGCGCGTCAAATTCCCTTACGGCAACGGACCCAAGGACCGCCGGCGGCCGATTGGCCGCAGGCACCGGCACCGGTAGGTTCAAAACATAATAATTCGGGTACCGGATTTTGCCGGCACAGCCAATCAAGCTGGCAATTGCCGTCATAAGCCCGAGTGCAAGTATCGGTTTTGCGGTGCGCATCAGCGGTTTCACAGTGATTAGGAGCGAATCGCGAGGATCTTTGTTGGAGGGGCTTGTATCCAACAAAACGGCAGGCGGAGGGCTCTGCTGTCTATGAAAGCCGCCGATTGCGCAGGCGGACTAAAACGGTGGGAACACTGGGCAACGCAGCCCAGAACATCAAAAGGAGAAGACTCATGCTTCAAAGACACACGCTTTTGGCCGGCACATCTATTCTTGCGGGCTTTCTGGGGTTCGGCGCCGTTGCGATTGCCCAGGAAGTAAAGACACCGGCGGTCGAGATAGGAGCCAGTTATTCGTGGCTCCACGTGAACTCCGCCAACAACGATTACCACCGGACCGGGAACGGCGGTTCGGGATACGTGGAGTACAACATCAACAAGTGGGTGGGAGTGGTCGCGGATATCGGCGGCTACGCCAACACGAGGGTCGACGACAAAGCCCTGACCTATATGTTTGGCCCGCGGTTAAACTGGCGGCACTCGCGGTTGACTCCGTATGTGCAGGCTCTTTTCGGCGGCGCCTACGCCTGGACGAATCCAAAGGGACTTCCATCCAGCACCCAGAACGCCTTCGCGGCCGCGGTCGGCGGCGGATTGGACTACCAGTTGACCAATCGCATCGCGATTAAGCCGGCTCAAATCGAGTACATAAGGACTGAACTGAATAGCGCTTTGGGTTTCGGGAGCCATCAGAACGACATCCGCTATTCGGCGGGCGTTGTGCTTCGATTTGGCCATGCGCTCCGATAAGCAGGCTGCCTGTAATTGCCAGGCCCACTCCGGGCGTCCGATTCGGCGGACGCCCCGGGTCGGCCCGCCTTTCAGGCGGCCGAACCCGCTAAAAGCAGGCTCGCGGGCTGAATAGCTCGCCCCAGGTCAAACCGACCCCACCAATGCATCAGCCTCTTCCCGTTGCCCGGTCGAAAAGCTTTGACTGCCGAGAAGCGGTCTCGGCTTTCCCGCATCGGCGAGGGCCGCGGCCTCGGCGAGAATGCGCTCGTGGTGGGACTCGATGCTCACCCGCGATCAGCGGCAGTAACCGGAGTAGGCCGCGCCACGAAACGAGAGCGGCGACTCGCCAGGAGTGACGCGCCTCTGCTTTCTGAGAATGCCCCCTCGGGCCGTTATCGCCTTTTGCGAGTGGCCATATCCAGGGCTAAAGATCCATCCGAGGAGGCCCGCGGCGAGAAAGCGGGGTGGTGTTCAGTTTGCTGCTAGTGAGCTATTTTCCTCTGCTCTTCGGACGGCCCCTGTGTAACTGCAAACACTATGAAGCTCCCGCTGGCTAAGGCCACCGCGGCCCCGGCGCGAAGGAGTGCGGATCCCTGCATCCCCTCCCATTCCATGATCGCTCGCGCGTGATCAAGTCCGAGAAGCGTCGCCGAAAGTCCTTGCAGGCACACCACGACTCCCAAGGCCCGCAGGGCCCTGGGCCAGCGAGAGCTCGAGGCAGCCAGGATCAGCCCCAGCCCCATGGCGGAGCGAACAGCGACGACCGCGTAGAATAGGCCGGGCGTCGCGAAGAGCAAGCGGCGAAGCGTCATCCCGCCATCGGGGGAAGCGATGCCCGCGATGCCAACGACGATACTCAACAGAGCGACGGGCAACGCGGCAATTCTCATGTCTTTTTTCATTCGATCCTCCTCAAGAAAACGCGCAGGGGCAAACTGAAGTCCGACCGGTGGCTCTGGCAAGACCTTGATGATTGTTGTCATCACAACGGATCGGTTGCCAAAATGCCTGCGACGACTCGCCGCGTCAAGGGTGGCAGGGTAGCCGTCTTTGCCGATAGCCGAATTAACGCTTCAAGGTCGCGGTCTGTCTTCAACACTGCTATTAATGAGTTAACACCCTGTAGCGACTACAGAGTCAAGCTAAAAGAAACAAAAGGCCTGAACAAATGACAATAGGCGAACTTGCACTGAGAACGGGATGCGGAATCGAGACTATTCGGTATTACGAGCGTGAAGGATTGCTGCCAAAACCCGGCCGGACGAGCGGGAACTTTCGACGCTATGGGCAGGAGCACGCCGAACTGTTATCGTTCATTCGCCATTGCCGTTCCTTAGACATGGCGTTGAACGAAATCAGGATTTTGCTTAGATTTCGCTCCGCACCGGACGAAAATTGTGGTGAGGTCAACGCGCTGTTGGATACCCATATCGGTCACGTGGAAGAGCGCATCGCGGAACTGCGAAGCCTGGAGGGCCAGCTTAGGGCGCTGCGGGACAACTGCAGCAGCGGGAGATCGGCGGAGCACTGTGGGATTTTGGAGGGACTTGGTGGTGGCCCCGATGACCGGGGCGCATCCGGCGACAATCATGTTCCGCGTACGCATTCGACCAAGAGATAGAGTCGCAAGCTCGTGACAGGGCATCGCCAGACGGCCTTTGAGCTAGAGTGTTGATTTTCCTGACCATTCGGCTAGCCGGCTCCTGCCCGATTGGCGGGTCGCCTGGCGAACCGGCGCCGTCGTAACCTGAAAGGAGAGCCAAGCGTGGCTCCAAGAGGCATTCGTGGCTCCAACCAAACCGAAGGGGAAAACTTCCGATCACTTGCGCAGCGCCTGGCCGCTGTTGAAGGAACTGGTCCGGCCGCGGCGCGGCAAGCTGGCCCTGGGGTTCGGGCTAATGGTGGTCAACAAGGTGGCGGGCCTAGTATTGCCGGGCTCCACCAAATTCCTGGTGGACAACGTCATAGGGAAGCGTCAGGCCGAGGTCTTGGGACCGCTGGTATTGGCGGTTTTAGGCGCCACCATCATCCAGGGAGCCACCTCTTTCAGTCTCACCCAGTTGCTTTCCAAGGAAGCTCAGCGGCTGATTGCGGAGTTGCGGCGCAAGGTGCAGGAACACATTGGCCGGCTGCCGGTTGCCTACTACGATTCCAACAAATCGGGTGCGCTGGTTTCACGCATCATGAGCGATGTGGAAGGGGTGCGCAACCTGGTGGGCACGGGCCTGGTGGATTTTGTGGGCGGATTGCTCACGGCGCTGCTGTCGCTCATCCTGCTGTTGAAGATCAGCCCGCTGCTCACCGGCCTGGCGCTGCTGTTTATTGTGGCCTTCGCGGCGGGTCTGCAAAAAGCCTTCGGGGGCATCCGGCCGATTTTCCGCGAGCGCGGCAAGATTAACGCGGATGTCACGGGGCGGCTGACAGAGTCTTTGGCCGGTGTGCGCGTAGTGAAGGGTTACCATGCCGAAGCGCAGGAGGCGCAGGTCTTCGCGGCGGGCGTTCAGCGGCTGCTCGACAACGTACTGAAGAGCCTGACCGCGATCTCCCTGATGAGCCTTTCGGCCACCGTGCTGATGGGCCTGGTGGGCGGCACCGTGATGTACGTGGGGTCGCGGCAGATCCTGTCCGGAGCCATGACCTTGGGCGGTTTCATGGCGTTCACCGCGTACCTGGCTTTTCTGGTGGCGCCCATGTTCCAGGTGGTGGGGATCGGGACGCAATTGACCGAAGCCCTGGCGGGGCTCGACCGCACTCAGGAGGTTCTGCGGGAGCGGCCCGAGGACGAGGATCCGCGGCGGACTCAGGCGATCGGCGAGATCGAGGGGCTGGTGGCTTTTGAAGGCGTCACCTTCGAGTACGACGCCGGCAAGACCGTGCTGCACGAGGTGAGCTTCGACGCCCGGCCTGGAACCGTGACGGCGCTGGTGGGGCCCTCGGGGTCGGGCAAATCGACCATCATCAGTCTGGTGGCAGCCTTTCATGAGCCCACGAAAGGAACGGTGCGGCTGGACGGTATCGATCTCGGCACGGTGCAGTTGCGCGCCTACCGCACGCAGTTGGGCGTGGTCTTGCAGGATACGTTTCTCTTCGATGGCACGATTCGCGAAAACGTGGGCTTCGCACGGCCGGGCGCGACGGAGGAGCAGATCCTGGCGGCCTGCCGCATTGCCAGGGTGGACGAATTCGCCGAAAAGTTCGAGAAAAAGTACGAGACGATTGTGGGAGAGCGCGGCGTGAAGCTCTCCGGCGGCCAGCGGCAGCGGGTTTCGATTGCGCGCGCCATCCTGGCCAACCCGCGGATTCTGATTCTGGATGAAGCTACGTCGAGCCTGGATTCGGAATCCGAAGCGGCGATTCAGGAAGGGCTGGCCTACCTGATGAAGGGGCGGACCACCTTCGTAATCGCGCACCGCCTGTCCACCATCCGGCGGGCGGACCAGATCCTGGTAGTGGAAGACGGGCGGATTGTGGAGCGGGGCACGCACGATTCTTTGTACGCCCGGCAGGGCCGGTATTACGATCTGTACACACGGCAGCACGGCATCGACGCCAATCTCTTCCTGGCGCCGGGCGAGGGCGACAAAATCCCGGAACCGGCCGCGAAAGCCAGGATGGCGGGGGTGGCGGCGCCCACGGCGGCATCGCTGCTGCGCGGCGGCACGGCATAGATTTACCTGGTGCCCGGTAGCCGGGAACCGGGGCGGCAGTCAGGTCGGTTCTACAAGGTTTGGATGTGGATAGATTCGTCGGATATAAGTTATACTATCCGTTGGTTCTATCCAATGCCGGCTGCTCATGCAGGACTTGCGAAAGCACGCCGCGTGTTCACCAAACACGGGGGCATGCTCCGCACAGGCAAGGCGATTCGGCTCGGCATTCACCCGCGGACGCTCTACGCTCTCCGGGACTCTGGCGAACTGGAGCGGGTGGGACGCGGTCTCTTCAGACTCGCCACCGCCCCGCCGCTTTCCAGCCCGGACCTGATCCCGGTAGCGATTCGAATTCCGCGCGCGGTTGTCTGTCTGATTTCAGCGCTCGCTCATCATGGTCTGACCACGCAGGTTCCCCACGCCGTCGATCTTGCGCTGCCCAGCCATGCTCGGATTCCGAAGATCGATGGCATCCCGCTGCGTGTCTTTTGGTATTCCGAAGCATCGTTCAGCGCCGGCATTGAAGCCGTCACGATTGACGACGTGCGGGTCCGGATCTATTCGCCGGAGAAGACCATCGCCGACTGCTTCAAGTACCGGAACAAGATCGGGCTCGACGTCGCGATTGAGGCTCTCCGCACCTACCGCGAGCGTACGCCGAAACCGAAGTTTCAGATGCTGGTCAGGTTCGCCGGGATCAACCGCGTGCAGAGGGTCATGCGTCCATACCTGGAGGCCCTGCTGTGAGTGGTCGCGACGTGGGCGCGTCGGTACGGCAACGGCTGCTCAACCAATCTCGCGCGCACCAGCGCCCGTTCCAGGAACTCCTCCAGTACTTCGCCATGGAGCGATTCCTCTATCGCCTGGCTCAGTCCCCGTTCTCCGATCGGTTCATTCTGAAGGGCGCGCTCTTGCTGACCGCCTGGCGGGCGCCTCTCTCCCGGCCTACCATGGACATCGATCTCGCCGGAAGGACAAGTAACGGGTTGGACCACATCGCAGACCTTGTAGGCGCGGTGTGCGAGGTGGTGACTGAACCGGACGGCATCGAATTCAATCGCGCTTCCATCGAAGCCAGCCGAATCAAAGAGGACGCGGACTACGAGGGCGTCCGAGTCAGGTTCCACGCGACGCTCGCCAAAGCGCGAATCCCGATGCAGATCGATATCGGTTTCGGGGATGTCATTGTTCCGGGACCAATAGAGATTGAGTATCCAACGATGCTCGATTTCCCCGCTGCTGTGCTCCAGGCCTATCCCAGGGAGACCGTTATCGCCGAAAAACTCGAAGCGCTCACCAAACTCGGCCTGCTGAACAGCCGGATGAAAGATTACTATGACCTCGCCCTCCTGTCCCGCTTGTACTCGTTCAAAGGCGAGCCTCTGATCGAGGCGATCGTCGCGACCTTCCGGCATCGCGGGTACCAGAATCGAAGCCGAGCCAATCGGACTCACGGACGCCTTCTACGCCCATCCGGCACGAGCCCTCCAGTGGCGGGCATTCGTGCGCCGGAGCCGGTTTACCGGAGAGTCTGGCGACTTTGAAAAGCTTGCGGCCGAAGTTCGCCGCTTCGCATTCCCGCTGTTGACGGCGGCCGCAAATGAGAAACCGTTCAAGGCTCACTGGCCCGCCGGCGGGCCGTGGGAATGAAGCGGCGATTCATACGCCAGATGGGTTTCGGAAAGAGGATTGGGAGGTCGGGCTTCCGACAGCGGTGGGCGCCCGGTGCGTGGGTCTTTTGACCGTGCGATTCGCTACGATGTTTATCGTTGACATACGTTTTTTTTCGTCGTACCGTTGTTTCAGATGGCTTCTCCGCGCAACCGAACGCCTATGGCACTTCCAACCGCCGCCGAGCTCGACATTCTTGCCGTCCTCTGGAGGCTGGGAACGGCGACCGTGCGGGAGGTCCACGACGCGCTGGGCAAGGACAACGGCTACACCACCACGCTGAAGCAGATGCAATTGATGACGGAAAAAGGTCTGCTGATCCGCGGCGAGCGCTTCGGATCGCATGTCTATGACGCCAGCGTCCCCAAAGAGCAAACGCAGCAACAGATCGCGGGCGACCTGCTGAAAAGGGCTTTCGGCGGTTCGGCCCGAAGCCTGGTGATGGGCGCGTTGGCGGCCCAGCCGGCCTCGCGCGACGAATTGGACGAAATCCGCGGCATGCTGGACGCCTTTGTTAAAGAGAAAAGTGCCGAAGAGAAAGGTGCCAAAGAGAAAGGAGGCTCGTCATGAACGCCATGCAAATACTCGCCTCCGGGGCGTGGGTCGAACGCCTCGGCTGGACGCTGGTCCACTTCCTCTGGCAAGGCTTATCGATTGCAGTTCTGTATGCGGCCGCACGCAGAGGCATGGCGCGCACGTCGAGCCCGAACGCGCGATACCTGCTCGCCTGCGCGGCACTGGCAGTTATGATGGCTGCTCCGCTATTGACGTTTGGGCTGGTCCCTAGTGGGCTGATCCGGCCATCGGGCGCCAGTCCGGATGCCGCCTATCGCGTCCGAAATACGCCGCCGGCCGCTTCCACCACCGGCATCGCCACCACCGCCACGCTGCCCGCTTCCGTCCGCGCCGCCGTGTCCGCCGTGCAGCCGGCACAGTTCCTGCCTTGGGTCGTGATGGTCTGGCTCGCCGGCGCGGTGGTGTTTTGGGTCCGGCTGGCGGGTGGATGGGTGGTGGCCGCACGCATGCGGTCGGTGCTGGTCCGGCGTGCGCCGCCGGAATGGCAGGAGATTCTGTGGAAACTCGGCGCGCGGATCGGTCTCTCGCGTCCGGTGCGATTGCTGGTCTCCGCGCTGGTGCAGGTGCCCACCGTGGTCGGCTGGCTGCGTCCGGTGGTGCTTGTACCGGTAGGGGCGCTCGGCGGTCTGCCGGCCGAGCACCTAGAGGCGCTGCTGCTGCATGAACTGGCGCACATCCGGCGGCACGATTACCTGGTCAACATTCTGCAGAGCGCCGTCGAAGCTCTGTTGTTCTACCACCCCGCGGTCTGGTGGGTGTCGGGGCACATTCGCGCCGAGCGCGAACTGTGCTGCGACGATGTGGCGGTATCGGTCTCGGGCGATGCGCTCACGTATGCGCGTGCGCTGACGCAGTTGGAATCGTACCGCCCGGCGCATCGCAGTGCCGCGGTGGCCGCCAATGGTGGATCTCTAGCCGGCCGCATCGCCAGGTTGCTGGGCCAGTCGCGGCCGGCCGTCCGCACCGGTATGGGACCGGGGGCGCTCGCGGTCGCAATTCTGCTGGTGGGCGCGGCATACGGATTGTTCGGCCAGTCCGGCGCGCATCCCGCCTTTCAAACGGCGTCGATCAAACCAAATACCTCTGACTGGAGTGAGCGCACCCACCACTCTATGGGCGTGGGCGTCGGCTATCAACCCGGCGGGCCGCTGACCGCGACGGACGCCTCCCTGATGCTTCTCATCCAGTTTTCGTACGCGGCCCACGACGGGCCTCACTGGCTCCCCCTGCCGGCTTCTCAGGTGGTAGGAGGTCCGGCCTGGATCAATTCCCTTGGCTACGATATCGAGGCCAAAGCGGGGGACACCACCGATCCGAAGCAGGCATGGCTGATGTGGCAAACGCTCCTGGCCGACCGGTTCAAGCTGAGGCTTCATCGGGAGACAAAAGAGCTCCCTATCTACGATTTGACGGCGCTAAAGAGTGGCCCCAAACTGCCGGCGGCGAAGGCAGCAGTCTGCGTTTCTTTTCCGCCCGGCACGCCGCCGCGACACGTCCCGGGGAAAGTCGACTGTGGCTACGTCTCGGGCCCCTTCTCAGGGTCCACAGCAGGGCTGCTGCACATAAGAGGGCGCAAGGTCCACATAGCGGACCTCATCAGGGAGCTGGCATTGGTAATGGACCGGCCGATCCTGGATAAAACCGGACTCGCTGACGAATTCGATCTCAATCTGAGTTTCACTCCGGACGGGGCACTGATTCCGGGCTTCGGATGGCTGGGCGATTCGGGCGGTTACCCCCCGGCCGACCCCAAACTCCCTAACATCTTCACCGCACTAGAGGAACAACTCGGGCTGAAACTCACATCGGCCAAGGGCCCGGTCGGAGTTCTGGTCGTCGATCATGCCGAGAAACCGGCCACGAACTAAGTTGGCCGGCTGGTTACTTGGTAGTAAGTGGAATTGGGCGGCGCCGGCGCTGCGCGATCACTTCGGGAGCGTGTCGCCGTAGCGGGGGACGATGACGTCGTGAATGTATTTGTCATAGTCCCGCATGGCCTGAACCACGCCCTTGACGTCCATGGCTTTGACTCCCGCCTCAATGATGGCGGCGCCTTGTTTGCCCATTTCCTCACGCTGTTGGGCGGTGATGGCGATGCGTAGCGGGCGGCCGCCATTATCGCCGTTGTTTGGGCTGTAAGTTCCCACGGCGCCGCTGCCCGGACCGAGCGGGCTCAGTTTGCGGAGGCTTTCCGGAGGCGCGGGGACCGGCGGACCGGTCGGTTTGAAATCGAGGGTAAGCGGAATGTCGTTGAGCCTGCCAAGAATCTCATAGGCGCCGTATCCCACCAGTTGGAATACATTGCCCGGGTTTTCCGGTAACAGCTTCTGCTGCTGGGCCATCCGCGTGAGTTGGCTGGTTTCGACATAGACAATCGGGTCCTTGGTCTCTTCAAAGAAGTCACGCACCAGCGCGGCCACGTATTGGTTGGATGGGCCGTGCGACGAGGTGTAGATCTGCCGGCGGAAGCCCTGCCGCAGCAGAGAGTGCGCCACCGCCTTCAGATAGCGAAGACACTCCTCCTCGGCTACGTAAACGCTGCCTTTGGCAGTGGCGGTAACGCCGGGATAGAAATAAAGCAGATGCGGCAACACCAGACCGCCGGCCTCTTCGGCGATCTTGAGTGCGTAGGCTTCGGCCATGGCGTACTCCAGGTCGGTGGGCATATTGTTGAAGCCTTCCGCCGTGCCCACGGGGACCACGATGACGTCACTGTGCCTGAGGTACTCCTCGATTTCCGTGTTGGTGAGAGTGGTGAAGTAACGGCTCCGCACCGGGGGAGCCGCTTGCCCCCAGGCTTGCCCCAAAAGTGTGGCGGTATAGATGGCCAGGGCGGTTGCCGTGACCATGACGCGTTTGTGCATGGTGCCTCTCTCCTCGCTTGCGTGAACTGGCGGCGTGAGCCGATTGCAGAAACCAAAACCGCGCGTCCTATGCCGGGGGCTCGATGGTCAGTACGCGCGGCCATTGGGAGTTGTCCTCCCGGTTACCGATCAATTTTTCCCGCAACTCCGCTGGCGTGGGCTGAATCTCTCCCCGTGCATTCGCGGCCCGGCAGACCAGGGTATGGCGTCCCGGCGTGGCATCCTTCCAGTCGAATGACCAGAGCAACCACGCGGAATCGGCGCTCCGTTGGCCGATTGTGGCGGGCCGCCACGGACCGGTGTCCACTTGCACCTCCACACGACTGATCCTCGCCGGGCCTCCCCACGCCGCTCCGGATATGTTGTACTCGAAGGGGCCGCCGGCGCGGCTCCGTGTGACGTTCCGTGTCACCCTGGCAATTACCGACTTCAAGTTGTTCCGGGAAATCGACGTGTCGAGCCACAGGGTTTCTTCGGGCGATTTCACCGCGCGCAGACTCTGGTAATTGCGCGCCATGTGCCGGCCTTCGTAACGCCGGTCGATGACTTCGATGCGCGTCAGCCACTTCACGTTCGCCACTCCGTACCAGCCGGGCAGGATCAACCGCAAGGGGAATCCATGTTCCGCCGGCAATGGCGCGCCGTTCATGGCGAATGCCAGCAGGTTTTCAGGCAGCAGCGCGTCCTGCACGAAAAGGCTGCGGCCATGGGGGGATGGGTACGCCACGTTGCCCGCCTCCCACTTCTTCTCCTGTTCCGAATCCATCCCCAGGAAGACTACCTCACGGGCCTCGGGTTCAACCCCGCACTCCTTGAGAATGGCAGCCAGTCCCACGCCGGTCCACACCGCGTTGCTCACCAGACCGTTCATGATCCGAGAATCGCCAGAGTTGCCCGAACACTCGATGGTTACCGCGAGGTCGCGCCGATCGGCTCGATTCAGCAGATCTTGCAATGAGAACTCCGCTGGCCGCCTGACCAATCCGCCAATACGAAGGCGCCAGGCGCCGGCGTCCGCCTGCACCGTTTGCGTCTGGTGAAAGGCGAAGAAATCGGCGGTAGGAGTGGTCCAGGAGGTCAGCCGGCGCAGATCGAAACACTTGACGCGGGGATTGTCCGCCTGGGCTTCGATGCCGAACCGCGGGCCATAATCGCTGAATGGAACCAGTTCCTCGTCGGGCGAAAGGGCCAGCGCGGATAGGGGAATACCGGCGCTCCATTGAAGAAAGCGTCGTCGGCTGAGTGAAGTCCTCAGAAGACGATCCGCAAGCTGCCTTGGAAGGATCGGTTCTGATTCACCTTCACGGATTGATTGCCCTGTGCCGTGGTGATCTGCCCAAAAGCGGCGTCACCCAGCGTGGTATCGGGCAAATCGAACCAAGGTGTGTTGGTGAGGTTGTACGCCTCCGCGCGGAATTCCAGCCTCACGCGTTCCGTGATGCTGATCTTGCGGAAAACGGACGCGTTGATGTTGAACAGGCGCGGACCATGCAGGATATCGCGGCCGACATTGCCGATGGTTCCCGCCGGGGGATTGGCAAACGACGAGGGCGAAAACCAGTACGTGCCCGGTCCTTCGTTCCCGAGAATCTGCACCGGGGCAACCAGGTTGGGCCACTGGGTGTTGCCCGGAGCGTTCAGGCTGGTGGACGAAGCGCCGAAACTCAGAGGCACTCCGCTCTCCCAGGTCCAGAGCCCGTTGAGCTGCCAACCGCCCAGCAACGCCTTCCCCACGCCGCTGGTCGCCATCTTCTTTCCGGCGCCGAAAGGCAGCTCGTAAGTGCTGGTGTAAGTCAGAATGTGACGCCGGTCGTACTTAGTCAGCCCTTTGTAATTGGCATAGCCGAGCTCGTTATAGGCGGCGAAATCGATAGATTTGCCGAAGGCGTACGAAGTGGTCATCGAGAACCCGTTGGAGAACTTGCGATTCAGCTTCACCTGCAGCGCATCGTAATGCGAGCCTTCGAACCAGGGAAAACTGGTGGTGGCCGTGCGGCCAAAGAGAATGTTCTCCGGCTCGCTGGCGGTGCCCGAACCCGCAACCGTTGCGGCATTCAGGTTGACGCTTCCGGTGGTGACGTTGGTGTTGGAGATGCCGACCGCGTGATTGCCTACATAAGCCAGATCGAGCGAAAGATTGCCCGGCAACGAACGCTGCACGGCTACATTCCATGTCTCAACGTACGGCACGGGAGTGTTAGGAGGAGTGATCCCGTAGTTCTGGCTGGGCGGGTTGACGATGATGCCGCTGGATGGGATCACCACGGGAATCGGCGCCGGAAAACCGGCAGCCATGGATCCGGCTGCCACAAAGGAGTTCGCGGCCAGGAGTTGCTGCGCCTGTTTCACCGGGTACTGCCATTCCGTGGTGTACCGGTAAAAGCTGCTCATGCCGAAGCCGCCGCGAACCACCGTCTTGTCGTCCAGACGGTAGGCGAAGCCAATCCTTGGATAGATGTTCTTCGGGTAGCTCTTGACTCCCATGTTCAGAGGATTGCCGCCTACGCCAGCCAGCACCAAGGTGTTATTAGTAGGGTTGTAATTGGAAGAGCCGGCCGGGAATTGGGGTGTGTCCGGCGGCCAGTATTCCCAACGGGCGCCCAGATCCACCGTCAACCTTTTCGAAATCTCCCACTTATCCTGGAAGTACAGGTTATAAACCTTGTCGCGGCGGGTGGGCGAGAATACCGCCAGGTCGCGGCCCACCGAGTTGGGCTGATCCAGAAGGAACGAGGCGAATGAGTTAGCGAAGCTGTTTGCCGGACCGCCGTTGAGCGACGTCGGACCTGGGGTGAACGTAAACCGGCCGCGCGGGCTGTAAGTGGCCGTCTGCAACAGAAAATATTGTTCGTACCGGCCATCGAAGCCCCATTTGATAATGTGCGTGCCCTTGATCTTGGTCCAGTTATTGGCCACCTCGAAATTAGTGCTGGCGCGACGCCAGGGCAGACAGCCGTTGACGCCGACCATAGGCGTGTCATAGCCGTTCACAAAAACCTCGGCCAGGCCGGACGTCCAGAAGTCTCCCAGGTTACCGTTGGGGATGCCGAGTTTCTGGGTAAGATTCTGGCCGGTGTCCACATTGGTGGCGGTGTTCTGGTTGCGGACGATTCCAAAGCGCGCTTCGGTAATCAGCGTGGGGCTGAAAATGTGGTTGAAGTTGACGCCAGGGCTCTGATTGCGCGCGGGGCCAGTGGCGTCGAATCCGGAGTTCGACGGTCCGCCGTAAATCCCCAAGCCAGGCCCGTACAGCCCAGGGTTGGTCACGTTGAGATGCGCATAACTGTACCGGACGAACATCTTGTTCCGGGAATCGATCACGTAATCCACTTTGATGTCGAACGAGTCAATCCCTTTGGTCTGGTCGGTGGCTATCTGCAGGTTGTTGGCCAGGGCAGAGCTTGTAGGCGGCGGAAGAAAGCTCATATACTGCGCGAAGATGGGGCTGATGCGCGAGTTCGGAATAAGCTGGCCGGGGAAGGGGGTTCGGCCGGTGCCGGTTGCCAGGTTTCCGGTCTGCGGGTCGTAGATAGTGGTCGGTGAGGCCGTGAAATTACCGGCGCGCATGTCCATGGTGGGAATGGTCGGCGTGGCCAGTTGGCCGACCAGATCGCGGCTGCCCTGAAAGTCGCCGAAGGCGAACAGCTTGTCCCTTTTGATGCGGCCACCCAGCGATCCGCCGAACTGATTGTGCACAGAGTGGGGAACGCTGGAGGCGAAGACGTTGCGGGACTGAAGGTCGCTGTTGCTGTGGTACTCAAACAGACTGCCGTGAAAACTGTTGCTGCCCGATTTCATGATCACGTTGACCGCCGCCGCGCCGGCGCGCCCCATTTCGGGATCGTAAGCGGTAGTGCTCACGTCAATGGCGGCGATGGCATCCTCCGGCAACACAATCGCCGTCAGGTTGTTATCCTGCTCGATGTTGTTATCGATGCCCTCGATCATAAAATTGTTCAACCGGTCCAGCCCGTTCACCACCGATTGCAGGGACTCCTGTGAGTTGAAGAATGGTGAGTTAGAGCGGTAACCCTGCGCCACCCCTGGAACCAGCATGAGAGTGTTCTGATAGTTCCGGTTATTCAGGGTGGGCAGATTGGTCAGTTGGTCACTCTCAATCTTGCCGCCGGTATCGGCCCGGTCGGTCTGCAGCACCGGGGTTTCCGCCGTGACATCCACCACCTGGGTGACATCGCCCGGCGCCATTTCGAGATCAACGCGCAAGGTGCTATTAGCGTCCAACTGCAAGGCGGAGCGCACCATCTTCCGGAATCCGGGGTGCTGTACCTCCACCCTGTAGGTTCCTGGGTCGAGGTTCGCGAAGGCGAAGAACCCGCTCTCATTGGTGATTTCGGAGCGGCGGAAGTTGGTATTGGTTTCGATAATGTTGACGGCTACGGTAGGAACGATGGCGTGCGATGCATCGGTAATGGTACCGAGGATCGTACCTTTCAGCGTCTGCCCGCGAGCCGGAGCCGGCAACAGCAACGCGGCTGCCGACAAAAACAATGCGACCTTCGAAAACTCGGATAACCGCATCCAGTCCCCTCCCAATCCCAAAGCTGCAATTCGGATAGAATCATATTCTCAAACCGAGCCCGTGTCAAGCGAGTTCAGATGCGAATTCGGATGCAGGAGAGTTGGAAACCCCGATGTTTCAGCTAATTACCTCAGTCTGATTACCAGGCTGCTACCAGGGTCGCCCGGTGCCCTGGCGGAGGGTGATGATGGAATCGCAGATGCCGCTCCATGCCTCCTTGACACCATCAGGCCATTCGACCAAGACCTGAGCCTGCGTGTTCTGCCCCAGACCAAAATGCACACGAACATCGCTGGCGCTCAGATAGCTGCCGTCAGTATGGGCGCGCCGCCACACAGGCTTTTGGCCCTTCACCAGCACGGCCACCCTGGCGCCGATTCCATCGCGATTGCATTTGACTCCCTGGAGGCGGACCTCCAGCCAGTGGCCGCGCGGCGCCGTTTGGTTTAACAGCAATCGAGCCGGCCCATTGTTGTTGGAGACTACGATATCGATACTGCCGTCATTGTCGATGTCCCCAAACGCCGCGCCGCGCCCTACTTCGGAGAGCTGAAACGGCGGCCCCGCTGCAGCGCTGGTCTCGCGAAACTCCGCGCCCTCATTGTGCAGCAGCAGGTTTCTTTGATTGAACGGGTATGGCGCCCCGCGCAGCGTCTCCATCATGGTCACCGCTCCATTGGCGATGAACAGATCGGGTCGGCCGTCATTGTCGTAATCGAACCACTGGACGCCAAATCCCGTGTACGGAAACGTCGGCCGGTAAAGGTGGAACTCCATGGTGGAGTCGGTGAATTCGCCACGGCCGTTATTGCGGTAAAGGGCGGCCCCCTCCCGGCTCAGGTTGGTAACCACGAGGCTCTCGCTGCCGGAACCGTCGAAATCCCCGGCCGTCACTCCCATGCCTGCCCGGGCCACGCCATCGGCGGAGTACGCGGCGCCGGAGAGCAAGGCGGCTTCCCGAAAGGTTCCGTTGCCATTATTCAACCAGAGCAGGTTTGCCGCGCCGTCGTTGGCTGCATAAATGTCAGGCCAGCCGTCGCCGTTGAAGTCCGCACAAACGACACCTAAGCCTGGGCCGGCAGCAGCCGCTATGCCCGCGGATTGCGTCACGTCCTGGAACTTCCCGTTGCCCAGGTTTCGAAAGAGCCGATGGGATAAAGGCTTATAGGCAGTGGGAGCGCAATAGTCCCGTTCGCCGGCCGGATTAGTGCATTCCTTATTGCCCTGGACGGTAAAGTCGAGGTAACGCGTAACATATAGGTCCAGGTAGCCATCTCTGTCGTAATCTACGAACGCGGCACTGGCGCTCCATCCCCCCGCTGCCACGCCGGCCTCCCGAGTTACATCCGTGAACGTCCCGTTGCCATTGTTTCGATACAGGATGTTGGCGCCAAAATTGGTGACGTAGAGGTCGGGATAGCCGTCGTTGTTGTAGTCGCCTACCGCGACGCCCATGCCGTAAGCCACATGGCTCAAGCCCGCCTGCTCTGTGACGTCCTCAAATTGCAGTTTGCCGGTCTCCTTCAGCATGTTGCGGAACAGGCGGTTTCCTGGTCTTGAACCGGCAGGAAGCGGGAAGCGCGCATCACTCGGGGTTTTTCCCTGTTCCAGGACGGTACCCTGCACCAGAAAAACATCCAGATCTCCATCGCCGTCGTAGTCTAAGAGAGCCACGCCCGAGCCCATGATTTCCGGCAGGTAAAACTGGCCGGTGGCGCCCGTGAAATGCTGAAATCGCAATCCGGACTCGCGGGCCGCTTCCCGAAATCTGGCGCCGGTTCGCGGTATTGATGCCTGGCGGGAGCATCCCGCGAGGAGGCAGAGGCAAAAGCATAGGGAGACGGCGGCGGCAATCGCTAAAGTGTTCGGGCGTCGCGGAGAACTCAACGCTTGTGGGCAATTCAACGGTCGCCAAGAACTCAACGCACGGCCCTCTCCTCCACCTTACGGAGGGCCGTTGCAATCCGGGTTGCCAGCAAGTCCTGCCGTAGTGTGGCCGCCCGCTCTCCGGCTTCCCGCAGATAACGCGCGGCGCTGGCAAAGTCTCCAGCCTCACCGTAGGCAACCCCCAGCGCGTACATGAACCGCGGCGTATCTCCGTCCTCCGGCGTCAAGGTCTGCGACAACTGAGCGATCGCCTCGCTGGTTCTCTTCTTCATTAGCAGCAGGCGCCCCAGTTGAAAATGGGCCGACCGGAAATTCGGTTTGTCCTCGATGGCTGCGCGGTACTGCTGCATGGCTTCCGCGGATTTGCCGTCGCGTTCCAGCATGGCGCCTAAGTTGCTGTGAGCTTCGGCATAATTCGGGCTGCTCTCCAAAGCTTTGCGGAACGCCGATTCCGCTTCGCCAAATCGCTGTTGGCTGACCAGAAAGACACCGAAATCATAGTGACTCTGCGGCAGGTTTGGGTTGATGGCAACGGTGGTGCGATACTCCCTTTCGGCCTTTTCGGCCAGGCCGGCACGGCCATAGAGCGCAATCAGGTTAGCGTGTGCCTGGGCCAGTTTGGGGTCCTGCTTCACGGCCTCCTCGTGCTCGGCGATGGCCTGGTCCGTCCGGCCCGCATTCTCCAACTCCACCCCCTTCATCAGGTGCGCCAGAGCCGTATTGTCGAGCGATCGGACCGCTTCCAGCCAGGTATCCTCAGGTTGCGGATCGCCATCCGCCTTGTACTTTTGGTAAGCTGCCATGTGCTGCCGCACTTCCGCCGTCTCGCCGGTTCTTTGGCAAACCAGTGCTAAGGCATAGTGAGCGGTTCCGAAGCTGGGCCAGAGCTGACAAGCCTTTCGGTAGTGTTCCATCGATGCCGCGAGTTGGCCCTTGGCGAACGCCACCCGTCCCAACCAATAATAGACTGGAGCCAACTGCGGAGCGTCCTTGGCTAGTGACTGGCTTATCTTCTCGCTCTCGTCCAACCGGCCCAAAGTCAGAAGAACCTCGGCCAGCTTCAGGCGGGCGGGGAGATACTCCGGATCGATGCGGATGGCATCGCGCAAGGCCGCCGCCGCGTCGTCGGCTTTTCCATTAATCACTTGAACGAGTCCCAGGTAATAGGCCCATTGAAACCGGTTGGGATCGAGAATTCGCGCTCGCCGATAGCAGATCTCCGCCGATTCGTATTGCTCGAATGCGTGCAGCAGCATTCCCATCCGGCCATTGGCGTTCGCGTCCTTCGGTTTCGCCTCGACCTCCCGATAGGCCTTCTGCACCTGGTCGCGGATCTGGGGCCGGAAACTGGCGATGGTCAACGGCGGCAAGGCGGGGAGACTGCCTGCTTGCCCAGGCGAATGGGGAGGGGTCCCGCAGGCACCGATCACCAGGATCACAATCAAACACGGCACGCACCGCCACCGGGACATTTTCAGAGGCTGCCATCATACCAGTTTCTCCACGTGGCTTGTTAATCCGCCTGCGCGATGCGGCAGCGAGCGGCAGCCATTCCGCGTTGGCCGCGTTTGCCAGTAACTACGGCAGGCGGATTGCCAATCCGCCGAGGTTGGCAACCTGGTTGGCAGCCTGCCCCACATAGCCGGTAACCCTCGTTTACGGGCAGATGACATTTCCGTAATGTGCGCAATCCCGCCCTGATTCTCCGTTTGCAGTCTAAGACAATGCGGTAGTTTGCATCAACGTGAACATTACCGATAAAGGGGGCGAATATGAAACAGGCCGTGTTGTGTCTCATGTTTTCGGCTATCGGTGCCTGGTCTCAATCGGCCGTCACCGACTGTAATTGTGCCCATTACTTCTTTCCGGAATTGAATTTCGGCGAAGCAGCAGCGCTCGCGGATGTTGAGTTTACTGGTAGCACCACCGGCGCCCCCTTGTTCTTAAGCAGGACCACAATGAACTTCGCTGGTTTTGTGCTGCTTGCGTTCCGGCCAACGGTATGAATATCGTTGGGCCCTTCATAAAAACTCTGGCCTGGCGTGAGGGTGATTTCTTTTCCCCCTTTCACCTGCGTCACAACGGAGCCTTCCAGCACATAAACAAACGCATGGGCGTTGTGCCGATGAATCGGATCCGAAGAGCCAGGAGGATACACCACAGTGATCATCAGACCTTCCTTACCGGGAAAGTCTGCAAGATCTTTCGACATGAGCGGCGTGACCTGAGCGCCCTGCGCGATCAGGGTGCTGGCGGTGAGAAATACCAGCACTAACATGGATCGTGAAATCTTCATACCGTTCCCCTCCTTGTACTTACGCCGGCTAAAGAGCCGCCTTCGAGACTTGTTTTGTAACCTGAGTGAGCCAGTCTTGGAAACGCGCCTCACCGAGCCGCGCGCCCTCGTCTGGAACCAGTGACCTCTCGCTCACCGCGATCCCGACGTAGCGCCCGTGCGGGTCAGAGATTACCTCGCGGGGATCCTGGCGCGCAGCCAGATCCCGCCGGACGAGTTCATCCAGACGAAACTGCTCCGGCCCCCCGATTTCAACGGTGCCATTCACGGGTGAGCTCGTTGCGATTCTGGCCATTGCACTCGCTACATCATCGGCTGCCATAGGCTGGAAGAGCGCGGGCGGCAGGCGTACCTGCTTGCCCACCGTGGAAAAATCGGGGATCTGCTTGACGAACTCGAAGAACTGCGTGGCGCGGACGATCGAGTAGGGAATCGAGGAGGCTTTGATCAAGTTCTCCTGGGCGAGTTTTGCGCGGAAGAAGCCGCTTTCGAGCAGACGCTCTGTTCCCACGACCGACAAAGCAACGTGATGCCGGACGCCTGCGGCTGCTTCATAGGTGAGGAGGTTACGGGTTGATCTCTCGAAGAACTTCAGCACTGCCGCGTCCTCCCATGAAGGGGAGTTCGTTACATCGACGACCACCGAGGCGCCCTTCAGCGCATCTGCGAGTCCCTCGCCGGTAACGCTGTTGACGCCGGTATTGGGCGACGCGGCCACGGCTTCGTGCCCCTGCTCACGAAGCTTTTTGACAAGCTTCGATCCAATGAGTCCAGTACCGCCAATTACCACGATTTTCATGATTGTCCTTTCCTTTCGATCGAGGCATTTTCTAAACTGCCCGTCTCACTGGCTAGGACCGAACAGCGCATGCGTTCGTGACAACGGTTATCCGTTGTTTTCAAATGATGTGTCATTAGTTACGGATCCTGTGCTACGGCGCCTTGTTCCTTCATTCGCCCGAGCAAGGCTCCGGCGCCTGCCGGTGCGTTGGTAGCCTGCGGCAGCATGCAAGCAGTACAATTCCTTAATGGAGCAGGCCGCACAGGACGATGGCCTCGAGGCCTTTTCCAGCATGCGGCCTCGTCTATTCGGGATCGCTTACCGAATGCTTGGAAGCGCGGCCGAGGCCGAAGACCTGGTGCAAGACGTGTGGATGCGATGGCAGTCCGCCGATCGCAAGGTCGTCCAGGACGCGCCCGCCTACCTGGCTACGATCACGACACGATTGGCGGTTAACCTGGTCCAGTCCGCGCGGTCGCGCCGAGAAGCCTACTTCGGGATCTGGCTTCCGGAGCCAGTGGACACCAGCGCCGACCCAGGACTGGGAGCGCAGCGCGGTGAGGCGTTGGAGTTCGCGGTGCTGCTGCTGCTCGAAAGACTTGCTCCCACCGAGCGAGCGGCGTATGTCCTTCGGGAAGCCTTCGACTATCCGTACGATGAGATCGGTGAGATCCTGAGGGTGAGCGAAGACAACGCACGACAGCTAGTTACCCGTGCGCGGAAGCATATCGCAGAGGGACGGCGCAGGCGAGTCAACCCGGTTGAGCAGCGCCGTCTCCTGGATACGTTTATCAGCGCCGCTCAGAAAGGCGAGCTTGCTCCGCTCGAGGCACTTTTTGCGTCTGACGTCGTGTCCTATTCGGATGGCGGCGGCCTGGTGCGTGCGGCGGGGAAGCCAATCACCGGGCGCGAGCGGGTCGCAAAGTTTATCTCCGCGGTCGCGACGCATTTTTGGAGGGGCGTCACGGTATCGGTAGTGGATGCGAACGGTCAGGGATGCGCTCTCATCTCTCGCGACGGTGCTGTGGTCGCGCTCGTCACAGTCGGCGCATCGGAGGAGGGCATTGACCAGATTATGTGGATGTTGAGACCGAGTAAGCTTGCGGCGGTCTTGCCACCTCCAACCTAAGCATCTCAGGCGCCTCGTATTTTTCTGTCAAGAAAAAAATGGAGCGACGATGAGAACGGAATTGCTGCGATTCAACGGCGGTGTCGAGCGGGATCCCGCCATCGATGGGTGGATGAAAGAGCATGCAGGTGAATTGGGAGCCATCGCGCATCAGTGGTTTGAGGTGATGCGAAAATGCGGGGACGAAGTCCGGGAGCTTATGCATGACGGCTGCCCGGTTGCATGTATGGGAGATGCGCCCTTCGGCTACGTCAATGTTTTCAAGTCGCATGTAAACGTGGGGTTTTTTCACGGCGCAGCGCTGCCTGATCCGGCTCACCTGTTGCAAGGCACCGGCAAGTTCATGCGCCATGTGAAGCTGAGACCGGGAACGGCCACAGACGCCGCGGCGCTAAGCAGGCTGATCGCCACGGCGTACTGGGATATAAAAGCGCGCGTCGAAAACGGCTAGCTCACAGAACGCCTCCGGAGGCTGACGCGGAGGTGAACCGCCAAGTATGTCGCATACGGATCGTGGGCGGTTGACACACTATCCAGACATTGAGCGTGGGCTCTGACGCCTCCCCAACGGCCCCTGGAACCGATGGGATGCAACCCAGCTGAACCCTATTGATATTAGCCGCGTCGCTCACGACCGCGGCGTTGTGTGCACGCGATCCACTAATTCGTGAGCTTACCGCGAAGCACGATGATCGACGCTTTGGGAAGCTGGTAGAGGGTATCCGGGCCGCCGGCCGTAACACTCGATTTGGATGGCGGGCCGTCCGGGTCCGCGTGACCCGTACCGCCACGGCCGCCGCCGCGTCCGCCTCGGCCGGCGGGTGGCGCTGTGCCATCCGGACCGGCTGGAACCGGATCGGGATGCCACACATATTCGGCCGCGCCGAAGACTACGCGGTCCACAGCGCCGGTGTAGTAGCGATCGTGACTGGTGACCGGATCGGCGAAGTTTACCTTCACCGCGTGGTCGTTGTCGCGGTCCTTGTTGACCAGCATGACGGACCATTGCCCGTCGGGCCGCGCCACCGCGTAAGCCGTCACCAGAATGTGTCCATCCTTGTCCTTCACGTCGCTCGAGACCCGGAAGAGCTTGTGCATGGCGTCGACAGGCTGCACCCATTCCCTGGTAATCACCTGCGTCGCCAGATACTGCGGAGTATATGTCGTGACACGGTTATCCTCGTTTACCGCGAGGAAGCCACCTCCCCCGCCTCCCCCGCCCCGGCCTGCCGAGGCGATGTAGTGGAAATAGTAAGTGCCGCCGGCGCCGGCGGTCATCATGGCGCCAACGTAATCGGCCAGCCAGAGACCGGCTTTGACCGTGCCCGTGACATTATCGCGGAGGTCGTTACCCTCCGTCATGAAAAACGGCACATTCGGCGGCAAGCCGTTATCCTTCCAAGCCTGGATCACCCGATTGACGGCTTCCGGCTCGTCATACAGGGAGCTCCATTCGGTGCAGGGCCGGTTATAGCAGGGGTAGTGCTCAAAAGAGAAGAACTTGAAATCCTGCAGGCGGCCGCGGGCCTTGAGGTAGTCCACAAACCGGCCCAGGAAGGAAACCTTTCCGTTGGCGTCTGCCCAGGAATCGACGTCGCCGGCCGTCCCTTCGTAAGCCGGCCCGCCCAGAGGCGCACCCGGTACCAGCTTGTGAATGGCGCTGGCGAACTGAAGGTACAGCGTGGCATAGTCCTCCGGGAGCACGCGCTGCCCGTCGGCCTCCTCGCCCATTTCGATCCATGAAATCGGGTACTTCCGCTTGTACAGGTACGCGATTTCGTTGGCCGCGTCCTCCGGTATCGCGTAGAGAATCGCGATCGGGATCATCGCGGGCAGGCCGCGCGTCACGCCGCAATTGAAGAAGAAATCGAATCCGATCTGGTCGCCTCTGCCGTAGTCCAGGTCGGAAGCGGCGTGCCACGGATCCACGGACGAGGGCCAGGTGATGGTCTGCTGGCGGCTCGGCAAGTGTTTGACGATGTCGGTAAACTGGCCGTCGTCCGAAACCGTTCCGATATACAACTCGTCAATGGCGTATCCCACGCAGTTGCGTTTGTCCTGCGGGCCGTGGGTGTCGCATGTGTTGGACGATTGCGTCATCCAGATCCGCAGGTATCGCACCGGAATCTTCCAGTTCATCAACTTCAGCAGGGGAACACCGCCCTTGCCGTCCGTGATCGTGCCCATAGGGAAGGTCTGCCAGGCGCCCTTGTTGATGCCCGCGTAGAACGGCGCCTGCTCACCCGTCCAGAACTGCACGTAATAGCGTCTGGCGTAGGGGTCGGCCCAGGCGATCTTGATGGCATTGACGTCCACCTTGGCGCCCAGGTCGATCATGACCCATTGCGGGTGCAGCGAGTCGTCCTCGCCGGTGTAGGCTTTGGTCAGGTAGGGGTTACTCTTCCAGTAGGATTTCAGGTCGCCGTCGGTCAAACGGGACCAGCCGTTGCCGTCTCCCTGCGTGGCGCCGCGATGGGGCAGCGGATAGGCCCAGGAGTGGAGAATCTTCTCGGTCGTGGGCTCCGCGCTGCCGGTGAAATAGCCCTCCTGTCTGGCCGCGTTGCTCCAGGCGCCGCGCGGGTTCCAGTGCCATGCCTCGATCATCAACTCCGTGTTCTGGCGATAAGTCACGGTTTGCCATCCCGCGCCCAAAAGCTCCTTCAGGACTGGCCCCGTGAGCAGCCGTTCGGTGTGTTTTTCGTTTTCCTCTCTGGTGGCTCCACCGCGCAACCGGTCAATGGCCCCGCCCAGTGCCCGGAAGGGACTGAACGTGTTCACCGCGTGTGACGGGGCGGAATCCACGACGATACTCTGCGCGCGTGCCCCGCCCGCCATGCAAAGGAACAAACCTACACCAAGTCCGATGACTGCCAACATTTCTGACTCCTTCACCGCGCTCGCTGTGGGGCATGTTGGTAACCTGCGGCGGATTGTGAATCCGCCTGCCGGGGTCACGGGTGCTGCCGGCAGGCGGGTTACCAACCCGCCGCAGATTGACAATCTGCCCCACAAATTTTCAGATACCCGTGGCCCGGATCCAGAAACTCTCGGTCCACTTGCCGCCGGCGGGGACCGACTGCAGGTCGGGATACTTGCCTTCGTGCGCCAGGTTTACGCCGCTGATGATGGTGGCGAGAGGCTCGAAGCAGATGAACTCCCGTGGCTGACCATTCGGGCCGGCCGGCAGCCAGATGGTAGCGACGGTGTACTTGGGCCCAAAGAGCGTCTCCACCGTCTTGCCGCCCGATTCGATCGAGAAGTGGGCGCGGCCGTCGGCGTCGCGTTCCAGGTCGGTAAAACCGTCGTCCAAGGTACGGCCCCGGAGAGGCAGCGGATTGGGTATGTCGAGTGGCCGCATTTCGCCAGTCGGAATATTGTGCTCACCCGCGATGACGTGAACGCGGGCGGGAAGGTGTGCCACCCACTCGTCACGGGGGATGTCCGGAATCTGGAAGAACGAGTGAAATCCCATGACCACCGGCATGGCCTCGGTACTCAAATTGGAGATGGTGGTCTTCACCTCCAGGGCGCCGCCGGCCAGGCTGTAGGTCATCTCGTATTCATGGGCGAACGGCCATTGCGCCATCAGGTCCGGATATTTCCAGAACTCAAGCCGGCTGGTAACGTGGGCCGATCGGGCATCCGCCGCCACCTCCGTCACGTGCCAAAGCGGCGAAGTGACCAGCAGGCCGTGACTGGGCCTCTCGCCGCGGACGTTGCCCAGCGTCATGTTGAACGGGTACCGCTTGCCGTTGGCCCAGAAGGCCTGTTCGTTCAGCAAATCGGCCCATGGGGCAAGGAATGGGATGCCGGAGAGCCGCGGCCGTTTCTGAAACTCGCCGACGTCGGCAGACGCGAAGTACAGAATGTTCTTCCCGTGCACCTTCATTTCCACGGCGCGATTGCCGATCGAGGGCACGATGGTGACTTCCACCCCAGCCGCAACATCGGTGAGACGAACGATCGGTACATCGTGGTCGGACGTCTGCTCCGCCCGGTAATTTTGCGCCAATGAAGTCACGGACAACACCAACAATGCTCCGGCAACACGTTTACCAGTCATGCTGGGTGGGATACTATCACACTCCTGGCGGGTTTTGCCTCGCCGGTCGTGCCTCGCCAGTCGTGCCTCGCCAGTCTTGCCTTGCGTCCCCGAGGAAGGAGTGATATAAAGTCTCACAATGGGTAGACATCTCTTTACCGGGGTCTTGTTGGTTGTGGGTGGCACGGGCATCGTCCCATCGTCCGTCTGGGCGCAGACCGATTACGACCTGCTCATCAAGGGCGGGCACGTGATTGACGGCAAGAACAGTATCAGCGCCGTGCGCGATGTGGCAATCAAGGACGGCAAGATCGCCGCCGTGGCGCCCAACATCGCGGCGTCGCTGGCGCTGAAGACCGTAGACGCCTCGGGTTTATACGTCACTCCGGGCCTGGTCGATATCCACGTTCACGTGTACCCTGGCTTGATCAGGAATTCCTACGCGGCCGGCTCCTGGGGCCTGCAGCCGGATGGCTTCACCTTGCGGGCCGGCGTCACCACCGTTGCCGACGCCGGATCGTCCGGATGGCGGAACTTCGAAGATTTCAAAACCCGGATTATCGACACGCAGAAAACGCGCGTGCTTTCTTTTCTCAACATCGTGGGAGCCGGGATGGGGTCGGGGCAAATCGAGCAGAACCTCGAAGACATGGAAGTCAAGCCGGCGGCGGACACGGCTCTGAAGTACAAAGGCATCATCGTAGGAATCAAGAGCGCGCACTTCAACGGCCCGGAGTGGACCCCTTACATCAACGCCGAGGAGGTGGGAAAGATCGCCCACATTCCGGTGATGGTGGACTTCGGCGGCAACGTCCGCGCGGGGCGCACTCTGTATGACTTGTTGAACAAGTACTTCCGCGCCGGAGACATTTTTACCCACATGTACGGCGGCCATCGGGGCGAGCAGGACCCGGACACCAAAGGCCCGAGCAAGGCGATGTTAGACGGCCGCAAGCGCGGGGTGATCTTCGATGTGGGCCACGGCGGAGGCAGCTTCCTCTGGAGTTGCGCCATTCCGCTGATGAAGGCGGGCTTCATTCCCGATTCCATCTCAACCGATCTGCACTATTCCAGCATGAACGCCGGCATGAAGGACATGCTGAACGTCATGGACAAGTTCCTGGCTTTGGGCATGCCGCTGGACGAGGTGATCCTTCGGTCGACGTGGAATCCGGCGAAGGAAATTCAGCACGAAGAGCTGGGCAACCTGTCGGTAGGCGCGCCGGCCGATGTGACGGTGCTGCGCCTGGAAAAGGGCAGGTTCGGATTTGTGGACCAGATCGGCGGACGCCTGGACGGCGCTGAGAGACTGCTTTGCGAGATGACGCTGCGCGCCGGCACCGTGGTCTATGATCTGAACGGCCTGACCAGCGTGCCCTGGGAGAAGGTGCCGCCGCGCGCACCGGGCCGAGGCGGCCGCGGGCAGGGTGGAGCCGATGCCGCAACTCCGCGGAAGGACGCGAAATGATCTCTTTGCAGCTTGGGCGGCCTGGGCGGCATTTTTAGGCGGCCTGGCAAGACAACCGGAAAAGGTGAGGTATAGAAATCCATGAAGATTCCAGAATCGTTCTCACGCCGCGGCTTCCTGGCCGCGGCTGCGGCCGCTTCCGCAGCCAGTCTGCAGGGGCGAAACACGAAACACGTCCCCGTCGGATTGCTGATTTATGCGGTGCTGGCGGATTGGAAGAAGGACTTTAACGGGACTCTGACCGCAGTGGCACAGATGGGTTATGAGGGCGTGGAACTCACGCAGTACGAGAGCTGGACGCCGGCCCGCGCCAAGGAGGTTCGGGCACTGCTGGACGGGATTCGGTTGAAGACTTTCGCGACTCACACCGAGCCTGAGTTCTTTGTTCCAGGGGACAAGATGAAGGGCATGATGGAACTGAACAGAATCCTGGGCACACAAACCGTTTGCTGTGTCAGGGGACTGGCGAATTCAGCCACGCCGGCTGCGAACAACCCTGCCAGAGCGAACAACCCTGCGGGCGCGAATGCCGCCCCCGGCGGGCCCAATGGTCAGGGCAAGAAAGGTGGAGGCGGAGGCGGCGGTGGGGCTGAAATCGGCTATCACCCCGTCAAGGCAACCAATGAAGCCGACGCCTGGAAGGAGTTGGCGGACGTGCTGCAGGCCGCGGCCGAGACCATCAAACGGGATAAGATGGCGGTCAGCTTCCACAACCACGCGGTGGAGTTTCAAACGCGGGGCAACGGCGTCGGGCGCCCCATCGACACGCTGGCCAAGGCGAAGGGCCTGACGTTCCACACCGACGTCAACGTTGCCATCCGCGCCGGTTCGGACGTGGTGGCCTTCATTAAACGATACCCCGGCAAGAGCGATTGCCTGCTGCTCACGGACGGTCCTGCCGACGCCGACCGGCACGCGCCGGCTTTCGGCAAGGGCGATACCCCGTGGAAGGATGTCTTCGCGGCGGCTGAGAGCGTGGGCGGCGTCAAATACTATCTGCTCACGCACGGGGCAACCGAATTGACGCCGCTGGAGACGGTCAAGAGAGATCTGGAGCAGTACAAGGCGATTCACGGGTAGGTTGGGAACGGGGGCGTGCTGTAAGCCAAGACGCCCGCGGCTATCGACGCTCCGATCTACTCTCGGTCGCTATCATCGCTGCCGCGCTCAAGGAACTTGCCAGCGCCAGCCCCATCGCCACCCAAAGTACCGCGCGATAGCCGGCGACAAATGCTTCCCGGATAGCTTGCCGTCCGCGCACGTCCCGCGTTTCCGCGGCGGCTAGCTTGGATCGCCCGGCCTCGATTTGCGCCCGCACGGCCGGCGCCAGGTTGAGACTGTCCAATCGCCGCTCCAGAGCGCTTTGGAAAACGCCGCTGAGTATCGCTCCGAAAACTGCCACGGCGAGCAAACTTGCGATGCGCGAGACCGCATTGTTAATCCCGGAAGCCGCTCCAGCGTAGCCCGGCTCCACTGCGTTCATCACGGTGGTGGTGAGCGGGGCAACGCTGATCGCCATGCCGAGGCCCAGCGTCAACACTGCGGGGAAGAACGTGGTCCAGTAGGGCCCGCCAATGCCGGGCCTGGCAAACAAGGCGAATCCGGCCGCCGCGATCAGGGGGCCTACAACCAGCGGAGCCTTGGCGCCGTAGCGATCGAGCAGTCCGCCGGACCAGCGAGACAACAAGAACATCAAAAAAATGAAAGGCAGCAGAGCAGCTCCCGCTTCCGTCGGCGAGTAGCCTTGCACCTGCATCAAATCGAGCGGGAAGAAGAAGAGCATACCGCTCAACGCCGCGTAGAGAAAAAGTGTGAGCAGGTTGGCTCCGCTAAAATTGCGGGAACGAAACAGACGGAGCGGAATCATCGGCGACGACGTGCGCGCCTCCCAATACAGCAGTGCCATCAGGGCGACGGCCCCAACTATGCCTGCGACCGGCGCCGATTCGATCAGGGCAAAAACGATTCCGCCGAAACCAAGCGCCGCCAACAGGCCGCCGAACCAGTCGAACGGCCGGCCTTGGTTGCCGGCCTTGCTTTCCGGGACTTTCCAAAGAACCAGTATCAGAACGGCCAGGCCTATTGGAATATTAATGAAAAACACCCATCTCCACGAACCGTGCTCAACGAACCATCCACCCAGGACGGGACCGATGGCGGCGGTAATTGACGTGAAACCAGACCACGTCCCGATCGCGCGGCCGCGCTCCGTCTGTGAAAAATTGGCGCTGATCAGAGCCAGGCTGCCGGGGACAAGCAGCGCCCCGCCAATTCCCTGGAGACCCCTCGCAATAATGAGCTGCCGGATGTCGGGCGCGAGTCCGCACCAGGCGGAGGCTACGGAGAAGAGCCCTACACCGGCGGCGAAGATCTTGCGCCGGCCGTACCGGTCTCCCAAAGAGCCGCCAATGAAAATTAGGGCTGCAAGGAAAAGTGCGTACGATTCTACAACCCATTGAACATCCGCCAGCGTCGCACGCAGGGCCGATTGCAATGCCGGCAGCGCCACGTTCACCACCGTTCCATCAATAAAGGCCATGCTCGTCGCGAGAATGGTCGCGGCGATAATCCAGCCGCCATTCGTCGCAGCCGGCCTATCGCACCCGCCCGCGAGGATTGCGGCTTCGTCGCAAGGAGGCTTGGCGATGTTGGCCATAATACATTGTGCGCAGGACTTGGGCGGAATCAAGTAGCCGAAACTGCTCACCGGGCCGCCGCCGGCGTCCGGCATCTTGATCAGCCCACATCAAACGAACTGCCATACATCCCCAAGCGGCGGGCGGATCGACAATCCGCATTAGCTGCGAATGTAGCCGTGGGCCGCGGTGCGCTTGCCGCCCTGGCGGTGGGCTTCGTCGGATAGGGCGTGGACGCCGCTGGCGTCGATCCAGCGGTTGTAGAAATTGAAGAGGCCACAGACCGTGATGGCGAAGTAAATGGCTTCGTCGTTCCAACCGGCTTCGTGGAGCGGGGCAATATCGGCGGGCGTGATGCGCGGCGAATCGTGGTTAACCTTCTTCACGAAGCGGAAGAGGGCTTTGTGCTTTTCGTCCAGGGGCGAAGTCTCCAGGTCGCGCAGCACGGCCCAGACCAGGGCTTCGTCGTTCAGCAGTTCCGCCGCAACTGCGGCGTGGGACTTGATTCAAAAGGGGCAGTCGTTGCGGTACGACGTGTAGGCGGCGATCAGTTCGCGAATCCCGGGGGGCATGGGCGCGGGGCCGCGCATGATGGCCTGCGTGAACCGGGCCAGGTGCTCGGTGGCTTCCGGCAGGTAGCCGAACATGTGCCAGATCTGCGGGTACTCGGCGCCGTTCGACTGCATCATGCGGATCAAATCGGCGTATGGCCCGGGTTTGGCGCCGGCCTCAACGGCGGGGAGAAACATCGGCTGCATGAATTGCGCTCCTGGTATAGGCTACCGCATCGGCGCAGGAGCGCAGGCGGGCGATGGGCCGGCCTGCTTCCCGGTTGAAGTCTAAAAGCTGAACCGGGCGCCGATCTGGAACGCGCGCGGCCCGCCCGAACCGAAGGTCTGGTTGACGCGCTGCGTGGGTTGACCGAAGTTGAACGATTGCGCCGCCGGGTTCGCGTTCTTGGTATCCAGGGTGGACGAGTACCCACTCAGATTGGCGATATTGAACGCATTGAAGATTTCGCCGAAGAGGGAGAGCCTGGCGCGTTCCTTATAGTGGAACACTTTGGTCACGCGGAAATCCTGGGTGAAGGTCGGTTCGCCAAGCTGGTAGTCCGATGGCAGCGCCAAGGGACTGATGACGCCTCCGTTGGCATTCTTCTGGCCGGCATAAGTGGCGTTGAACGTGTCAACTGCTTTGGCGAGATCGGCCTTGCCGCATCCTGCATTGAGGCAGCCGAAGTTGAGGCCGGGAAGCGGCTCGGTGCTGCCGGCGGGCGTGGTGCCGGGGAGATCCAGACTGCTTACATTGGCGGTTTGCGGTGTCCGGCTGATGATTGACGAATTGACGCTGATGTTGAACCCCCAGCGCAATTCCACTGTACCGGCGACATTCAGGTTGTGGTGCGGCAGATACTGGCCGTAGCCGGACATCCAGTTGGTGTCGTCCCAAACGGTCTCGCTGAGGCCTTTCTGAAGCGCGTACGAAGCCGTGAACTGGTAATGATTCTGGAAGCGTTTGGCAAGCTTGACCAGCAGCCCGTCGTAGACGGCGCGGCCCTGGTCGGTCCAGAGGGTAATGGTGCCCGTGGAGCACTCGATGCCGGCTACGAATACCTCGCTGGCCGCACATTTTCGAATAACCGGCGTCTGCACACCGTTGACGTAGCGATTGAAGAGGTTATAGTCGACCTCGGAAAGGCTCACGTTTTCACCCTGCCGCCGCGCCCAGTCCGCGTTGAGCACCAGGCCATAGCCGAGATCGCGCTGGATGCCGATGGAGGTTTGATAGCTGCGGGCCAGCGGGAAGTGGGTGGGATAGATCTCGACGCCCTGCTTGGCGACGTCAATACCGCTGACCGTGTACGCACCATCCCGCTGGGGGTTTTGGGGAGCCAGCTTGGCCTGGATACCCGGCAGTTCCTGGTTCACCAGATTCTGAAACTGACCGATGGTCATGTTATAGAGGGCGTTCAACGAGAGATTCGCGCCCACCGGAAGCGGGGCATTCCCAGCGGCGAAATTGATAATGCCCGGATAGATATTCGTGAAAGCGCTGGCGGCCAGCGTGCTCCGGCCATTGCCGACGGGCCCGATTACCGAGGCTTCGCGCAGCTTGTAGTATCCCGGCGTGCTGTCCCAGTAGATGCCGGCGCCGCCGCGGATCACGGTCTTGTTGTCATGGAACGGGCTCCAGGCAAAGCCGACGGCGGGCTGAAACTCCTTGGTGTTATTCACCGTCGGTCCCAGGTTGTCCGGCCCCGTCCCCAGGATCGGCGCCAGGTACTGCGGCTTGGCCAGATTGGAGTTGTAGAAGCCCTTCTGCGCGTTCCACGCCAGACCATAATTGAGGGTGAAATGCGGCGTGATCTTCCAGGCGTCCTGAAAATAGATGCGGTATTGATCGTAATAACGCTGCGAGTCATAGCCGTAGGGAGCCGGTGTGGAAACCGCCCCCACGCCGATGCCGCTGAAGATGCTGCTGGCGATATTCAAAACCGGCAGGTTCAGCACATCGGCATCGGTTTTCAGCACGGTCGGAAGGGTGGGAAAGAACGTCGAGGTCAAGGCTCCAAACGTATTCCGGATATACGTCGGCGAGTACGCGCCCACGCACATGGGCGTGCAGAATCCCCAAAGCCCGGCCGACTTGGTGGGGTTGATATCGCCGCCAAAGCGGAGCCGATGCGTTCCCTTTTGCCAGGTGAGGCTCTCCACCACCTCAAACCGGCGCGTGTTGCGGCCCTGGGGCGCGTTAAAGTTGGGACCGACCGCCGGCATGTTGGAGCCGACGAAGGTGAATACGTTAGGCAGGCTGCCGGCTACGCAGGGGGCCGAACAGTCCCCCGCCGAGGCCTGATAGTTGTGATTGTTCCAGTAGTTGTACTGGAACCGGAGATCGTTGACCAGCGTCGGCTTGAGGGCGCTGGTGATGCCGACGATGCTTTGGTCCGCCCAGTTGGTGTTGCGCCCCCAGTTGGAAGGATCCCCGAATTCCAGCGACTGGCCGAAGCCCGCGTTGCCATCGTGGGAGTAGCGCACGAAGAGGGAGTGTTTGCTCGATAGCCGATCGTCAACGCGGCCACTGAAGGTCTTACCCACGTAGGGGCTGCCGTAGGTGCCGGTGAGCGGCGCAAACGCTGGGTCGGTGCTTTGAATGGTCAGAGCCTGCACCTGGTTCATGTACTCGTAATTGAAAAAGAAAAAGAGCTTGTCCTTCTTTAAGGGACCGCCCAGGGCGACGCCGGGATTCCGGCGAGCGAAAAATGGATTGGGGTTGGCGGGGTTGCGCTGGAGTCCCGGGTAGGCCGCCATGTTGTGATCGCGAAAATAGTAGTAGCCGCTGCCATGCCAGTCATTGGTGCCGGAACGGGTCACGACATTCACCGCGCCTCCCGCGGAGATGCCGGTCGACAGGTCGAAATTGACCGAGGAGAGCTGGAATTCCTGCACGGCCTCCTGGGAGAAGTTCATGGAGGAGATACCGCCGCCGACATCGATGTTATCGGAGACGTTGCCGCCGTCGATGGTAAACAGCGTGCGGTTACCGGCGCCCAAGACACTGACCGTGAATAGGGCGTTGAACTGCGCCACCGATCCCGACGTAATGGTCACGCCCGGCTCGAGTTTGGCCAGTTGCATGTAGCTGCGGCCGTTGAGAGGCAGGTTCTCGATAGTGGCTTGCTGGATGACCCCCTGGATGGTATGGCTGTCGTAGTTGATAGATGCCAGGGCGGCTTCGACGTTGACCACGTCCGTGGGGCCGCCCACCCGCATGGGCAGGTTCACGGAGGTGGTGTTGCCGGCCTCCACCGTCGCAGAACGCACCATGATGCGGAAGCCCGGCTGTTCGCAGCGCACCTGATATTCGCCCGCGGGCAGGGCTGCAGCGCTGTAGAACCCCTCCCCGTTGGCCAACGCGGCGCGCACAAAATCTGTGGCCTTGTTGGTGATGGTGATTTTGGCATTGGGAATGAGCGCGCCCGTTTCGTCGGTCACGGTTCCTGTAATGATCCCTGTGGGCGCTTGAGCGAATAGTGCCAAGCTCAGCGCAATGAACGCGGATGTCAACAACATCAACCTGAACGACATCAACCTGAACGACATCAACCTGGATGTTCGGCACATTTTGCAGACCCCTCCTGAACACGTGTACAACCCGGCCGCGGACCGCCCCAGCCCAACCCAGCTTGCGGCCCTCGCCCCGCGCCGGAGCGACCGACCGTTCGGTGGAAAGATATATCAGAGTTTCCGGCCAGTGTCAATCGAGTTGTGAGAATGTGGGGAATTGTTGGCGAATTGTGGGATTTGGGCGGCTTCAGAAGACCATTGCCGAGGTTCACCCGATTTGTTTTCAGTTGTTTCCGGTTGACAGAAAAGGGCGGGCCGTCGTACCGTCGGTCGAGGGGTTCCGTCGCCCGCGAAAAGCGTTGCCAGTTCCCCGCCCCACGCTTGAGGTGTTCGTTTGCAGAGACTGATCAAACTCAAAGAGCCGATACCGGCCACGGGCCAAGGAAAACGGGGCAGTCATATCTATCGCGTGGCAGCGGAGATCATGTGCCACAAGGGATATGGGGCGACCTCGATGAACGATATCGCCGAGGCGGCGGGTTTGACCAAAGCCGGAATCTACCACTACATTCGCGGCAAAGAGGACCTGCTGTTCGAGATCATGAAGTATGCGATGGACAATGTCGAGCGCGATATCATTGCCCCGGCGATGGAAGTGGCGGACGCCGAAGAACGTTTGCGCGCCATCGTCGAATGCCATACCAGAAGCCTGATCGGGGGCGTGGGGGCGGTCACGATCGTGCTAGAAGAAATGACGGCGCTCACCCCGGCGCATCGCCGCCTGATCACGGCCAGGAAGCGCGCCTACCTGAACTTCATCCGGCAGACGCTGCAGCAGCTCGCCCGCGAGGGAAAGCTGCGAGACGTCAATCCCACTACCGGCGCTTTCGGCCTGCTGGGGATGATTCTCTGGATTTCGCGCTGGTATCGCCGCGACGGCAAGATCACGCCGCAGGAGACGCTGGACGATTATCTTGAGATGACGATGAACGCGCTGTTAAAGACAGCCAAGAAGTCCAGACGGTAAGTAGGACAGACGATCGGGTTTTGTCGTCTGTCACCGCGGGCTGGAGCCAGTCATGACAGACCACAGAAGGCGATGGTTTGTCCCACTCAGCTCAAACCCACTGAGCTCAAACAAGGTACCGTTCCGCCTGCAACATCCGCCGCGCAATCCGCCGGCGCAGTTCGATGGCGTCGACCGGCTCGTAAGACGCCAGTCGGCGCAGCAGTTGCAACCAACCCGGACCAGGCGCGGCCGCCAGCACATTGCGCGCGGCAATCTCGATTCGCGCCATGCCATCGCGCAGCAGAACTGCCGCCAGGTCACTTGCGTGTGACGGTCCTCCTGGCCTGTCTCTCCCCGCTAGTTTGCGGGAACGCAGCAGGGCCGATTCCATGGCGTATGTTTCAATCGCCATATCCGCGATATGCATCAGGATCTCCTGTTGCTTGTCCAGCGTGTCGGGATACTTCCGATGCGCCGCGGCCAGGCTGAGGAGCACGATCCTCTTGGCGTTCCCGACCAGACGGCGGGCCTCATCGGCGGCATCTAGGTCGGCGGCATCACCGGCGGCATCTCCGTCGTCGTCGGTTGCCTCCTTCAGCACGAAGTCGCCAGCCGATAGCAGTGCAAGTTGCCCGCGAGCGTCGCGCTTCAGCAGCATTCCCGGTATCAGGAGGCGGTTGATTTCGTTGGTCCCCTCGAAAATGCGATTGATGCGCGAATCGCGATACGCGCGCTCGACGGCATAATCCTGATGGAACCCATAGCCACCGTGGATCTGAACGCCTTCGTCCACCACGTAGTCCAGCATTTCGGAGCAGTAGACTTTGACGATGGAGCACTCGGTGGCAAACTCTTCCACCGCTTTGAGCATGGTCTCCGAGGCGTTGGGATGGTCCCAGGAAAAGCCGCGCAGACGGCTTTCCACCAGGCCCACGGTGCGCCAGACGATGGATTCCGTGGCATAGATGCGAATGGCCATTTCGGCCAGCTTCTGTTGGATGGCCCCAAACTCCGCGATCGGCGAGCCGAACGCCTTCCGGTCCTTGGCGTACTTGAGACAGACGGCAAGCACTTTCTTGGCGCCGCCCAGAGTGCCCGGACCCAGCTTCAGCCGCCCGATATTCAGAATATTGAAAGCGATGATGTGCCCGCGCCCGATCTCACCGAGCACATTTTCGACGGGCACCGGGACGTTGTCGAAATACAGGGCGGTAGTGGAACTGCCCTTGATTCCCATCTTTTGCTCTTCGGCTCCGCTCTTTACGCCGAAGCCGCGCTCCACCAGAAAAGCGGTGAACTTCTCGCCGCCCACTTTGGCGAAGACGGTGAACAAATCGGCTGCGCCGCCGTTAGTGATCCACATCTTCTGGCCATTCAGAATGTAGTGCGTGCCATCGGGCGTTAGATCGGCGCGAGTGCGCGCTGCCAGCGCATCGGAACCGGCGTGCGGTTCGGTGAGGGCGTAGGCAGCCAGCATCTCTACATTGGCGAGTTTGGGAAGGTACTTGCGCTTTTGTTGCTCGTTGCCGAAGAACAGCAGCGGCAGGGTGCCGATGCCCACGTGAGCGGACTGCCAACCGGACCAGGATGCATCGCCCGCGAAGTGCTCGCCCGCCACCATCATGGCGGTGAGGTCGAGTTCCATACCGCCAAACTTTTCGGGGATCATGATGGCCGTCAGACCCAGGCCGGCTGCTTTGCGCAGAATATCGCGCGCGACGCCGGGCTGGTGGTGCTGGATGGCCTCGAGATTGGGCGCGACCTCCCTGGCCCAGAATTCATCCACCGTGCGGGCAATCGCGAGGTGCTCCTGGCTGAGATCCTCCGCGGTGAAAATCTGGTCCGGCGGGCGGTCCTCGATTAGAAACGCACCGCCACTGGTGATGGGAAGCACGATTGATGCCGTAGCCATTATTGTTTGCACCTCCTCGGCGATTTCTTACACCTCAGCAACGCGGTCTTCGAGGCGTAACGAGGCGAGTTCATTCACAACCGCCCGTCAGTCTACCGACCGGAAGGTAAGGCTGTCAACACCACCGGCGGAAGCGGATGTGTCAAGTTTCTGTTAACCGCAGAGACGCCGAGACGCGGAGGAAGTCGCAGAGCAGAGGCACGGACGCATGCCTTGCACTCAGGTAGGGTTGCCGCCGTATATGCCAGGTTGGACCGCAGAGGAGGCCGAGGCATGGTGGGCTATCGCCACGCAGCGGTGCGTAAAGGTCCCGGCCTCAACCATCCGCAAAGGCTTCGCAGCGTCAGCATGTTCGTGTCTCTGCTTCCTCTGCGCGCCAATCCCGAATTGTCACAAACTACGACCGATGCAGAAAGCCATATCAGTTTTGGTCTTCCTCAGCGATCTCTCTGCGGCCCCGCGTCTCCGCGGTGAAGAACACTTTCGGTCTGAGGCAGACCCTCGCTGGATTTGTGCGCTTGATCGGTATGGCATACCATAACCTTTTGACAATGATCTGGCGGAGGGAGTAGCGGACATGATCAATAGACGCGAGTTTCTGGGCTCTGCCACTGCGGCCGCGGCACTTTCCGGTCTGCGCGCGCAGACGCCCTCGTGGGCATCGCCAGTCCTGGATCTTCATTTCCACATGCGCCGCGACGCCGAAGCTAACATCGCCCACCTGGACGGCTGTGGCGTTACCAAAGCCAATCTTTTGACGCGGAGCGATGCCGCCGATCAGGTTCATGCCGTACAGACCACTTACCCGGGACGCTTCGTCTGGTTTGCCAGCGCCGACATTACCAGGCCGGAGGCCGAAAAGCTGCTGACCCAGGCCGTGAAGGATGGCGCCGGCGGTTTGGGCGAGATCAAATTTCACGTGGAAGCCGACGGACCGGAACTGCGGCGGATGTACGCCCTTGCCGCCGACCTGGACGTCCCGATTCTGATCCATTTTCAGGAAGTGCCCCATACCGCGACGGAGGGTGTCTTCAGCACTGGATTCAAGCGGTTCGAGACCATGCTAAAAGCCTATCCCAAGACCCGATTCATCGGTCATGCCGACGCTTTTTGGGCCAATGTGAGCGCCGATTACGCCAATCGGGAGGCCTATCCCGCCGGCCCTGTCAAGGGCGGCGGCCTGACCGACAAATTGCTTGCCGGCTATCCCAACCTGTTCGGGGATTTGTCCGCGAATTCCGGTAACAACGCTCTTTCCCGCGATCCTGAGTTCACCCCTGGATTCCTCGAGCGCCATCAGGACAAGTTATTCTTCGGCAGCGATTGCGGTTGCACGGATGGCAAGGGCAGCGGTACGGCACAGGCCAACAACCCGGGCGCCAACCGGCTTGCCGGCAAATGCGTCGCGCGGGAGACCCTGGCCCTCTTGCAGCGATCCGCTACCCCCGCCGTGTTCCGGAAATTGGCTTGGGACAATGCTCACAAACTACTGCGAATCCGGGCGCAGGTCTAAGCTTCCAGATCCAGCCTTCCCGAACTGTCGGCGAAAGCCGCGGCTTCCACTCCCACGGAGTTCATCATCTCGACGAACAGATTGGCGACTGGTTGTGGCTTCGCCGCCACGTGGCGGCCGCCCCGCCAGCGCCCACAACCGCCTGCCACCAGCAGCGGTAAGTTGACGCGCGAGTGGCTATTGCCATCGCTCAGAGCGCCGCCATACAAAATGGTCGAGTGATCAAGCAGCGTACCGTCGCCGTCCTGCGTGGACCGGAGCCGCTCCAGAAAATAGGCGAAGAGCTCGACGTGGTAACAGTTGACCTTCGTCACTTTCTCGATGAAGTCCGGGTGTCCGCGGTGGTGTGTGAGGGGATGGTGCGGATCGGGCACGCCTATCTCCGGGTAGGTGCGCACGCTGCCTTCGCGGCCCAGCATCATCGTCGAAACGCGCGTCAGGTCTTGCTGGAAGGCGGCCACCTGCAGGTCGAACATCAGCTTTACATACTGACGATATTCGAAAGGAATTCCCGACGGTTTATCGATTGGAGGAACGCGCTTGTCGCTTTCCGTCGCCGCAATGGCTCTCTCCACGTCCCGGATCGAACTCAGATACTGCTCCACCTTGCGCTTGTCGGCCGCGCCCAGGCTCGCTACCAGCTTCTGCGCGTCGGCACGCGATTCATCGAGAATGCTTGTCCGGTACAGCGCGCGCCGGGCGCGTATCTCCGGCGAGAGA
>Ga0210402_10000543_pt1 | contig 42146 bp, 34 predicted proteins | sample IncBWC7MmetaG_FD_161055 | JGI IMG/M metagenome (GOLD analysis project Ga0210402, IMG submission 161055) | Forest soil microbial communities from Barre Woods Harvard Forest LTER site, Petersham, Massachusetts, United States - Inc-BW-C-7-M | ecosystem: Environmental > Terrestrial > Soil >...
AATCGTGCATGGCCCGGTGTCCACGTCTTTCCAGGTGAATGACCGGACACTCAAGGCGCCGTACCACCAAATGGCGAGCGTGGGAATGGAGCGCAAGCTGCCGTTCGAATTCTACGCGCGCGCCGGCTACACCTGGCGCTATGGGCCCCGCGGATTTGTGTTCAATACCACGGCGCTGGAGACAGGCCCCGCGGTGTTTGACGGGGCTGTCTACCAGTTGGCGAATCGTCTGCATGACCGGTATGACGCCGTGGACTTCAGCCTGCGCCGCACCTTCGCGGGACAATTCGAGTGGTTCGCCGGCTATACGCGGTCCAGCACACGGTCGAATTCGGCCGTGGATTACAGCCTCGAAAACCCGATCTTCGCACCGCAAATGCCCGGCCGGTTTCCGTGGGACACGCCGAATCGTTTTCACATGTGGGGATGGGTACCGCTTCCCAAGCGCTTTCTGCCAGCCAAACTCCAGTGGATCACACGCAATACCACCGTGGCATATCTGCTGGAATACCGCACGGGGTTTCCCTTCAGCGTAGTGAATGAGGAAGGCTTCCTGGTGGGCCGCCCGGAGGCCACGCGGTACCCCGACTACTTCAACATCAACTTGCACTTCGAGCGCAAATTCCGCGCTTTGCATTACCTCTGGGCGTGGCGTTTCGGTTACAACAACCTGACCGGCAGCCTCAACGCCAACGTGGTCAACAATGTTCAGGGAACTCCCCAATTCCTGACGTACGGAAGAGGACAGGCGCGCGCCTTTAGCGTCCGGCTGCGCCTTTTGGGCCGTAAGTAGTCTTCCAGTGGTTCGCCAATTGCTAAGAGAATGGATGGAAGGAGAATTTGTTTTATGAAAAGTACAGGAGTGTTGGCTGTTTTGATATTATCCACTGCGGTGTTGCAGGCAGGTGAGAGTGCCCCGAGCCGTCTGACGGAGGCTGCCGAGGTGTTTGGCGAGATCATGGGGACGCCGGACAAGGGAATCCCTCAAGACCTGCTGGAGAAGGCACAGTGCGTGGGTATCGTGCCCGGTTTGAAGAAGGGCGCATTCCTGGTCGGCGGAGAGTTCGGCAAGGGTTTCGTGCAATGCCGGAAACCCGGTGGAGCCGGTTGGAGCGCGCCGGCGGCGGTGCGGGTGGAGGGCGGAAGCGTCGGACTTCAGATTGGCGGATCTTCCACCGACGTGGTGATGCTGGTGATGAACCAGCGCGGCATGGACAAGTTGATGACTGACAAATTCACGCTGGGCGCGGATGCTTCCGTGGCCGCCGGACCGGTGGGTCGAACCGCCAACGCCAAGACTGACGCCTACATGACAGCGGAGATCTTGGCCTGGTCGCGGTCCAAGGGTCTGTTCGCCGGGATTTCTCTGAGTGGCGCCACGCTGCGGAACGACTTGGACGGGAACAAGGAGTTGTACGGCAGCAGGCTGACTAACAAGGAAGTGCTTGCCGGCGACAGGCCAGCGCCCGAGGCGGCCAAAAAGCTGATTGAAGAGCTGGACAAGTACTCGATGCGCAAGTCGAATTAGCGCGGTTTTGTGGGGCAGGTTGTTAACCTGCGGCGGATTGGCAATCCGCCGGCCGCTAGCCGCGCGCTAACTTGCGGCGGAGATTCACAACCAGATTCACAACCTGCCCCACAACTCTTTGCCGTGCTACGGTTAAGCTTTATGGCGTCGCCGCCCATACCGCCGTCGCTCGATCATCTGGTTACTCGTCCGTTCTCGTTCTATCCGCCGATTGTCAACGTGGAGCATAACGAGTGGCTGTTCCGCAAAGCCAGTTGGTCGGAGATTCTGGTGGTGAACTGCAAAACGGCCACGGAGATCTGGATTCCGCGGCGGTTCGTCGGCGAAGTGTCGCGCGTCGACGATCCGGTGCTGATCGTAGGTTTGAACCGCGAGCTGGAATACAAAAGTGGAATGATCGTGCCGTTCCAGCGGCGCGTGATCGAAATGCCCGTGGCAGTGGGCGGGCCCATTCCGGCGGGTCCGGCCGACCGCCCGGCGCCGGCCCCCATCGTGGGCATTCGGACCGAGTCTCCAACCGATACACGCATCGTCAAGTTCATCTTCGCGGCCGTGGCTTTCGCGATCGTGTGCTATCTGGTGGCGGTCAACCTCTCGCGCGGACGCGTGGTATTCACGGCCAAAGATCAAACGGTCCTGGGGTTGACCGCGCGCGACGACCGCACGGGCGTGGCCGGAAAACTGGGTGAGCCGGCCTCGGACCGCTGGCGGAGCGATTCCGGAACCTTGCAGTATGAGGCCATGGGCTACCCGGACCGCCACCTCACCGTGATCCTGATGGGCACCGACCGCCACAGCATGCTCTACATCGGCGCCATGGACGACCGGTGGAAACCCACCGCTTCCGTCTCTCTGCGATCCGGAGGAACCACCGATTCGCTGCTGCGCAACCTGAAACGGTTTTAGTAGCAGGAACTCGAAGTCGGAGCGAGAGGGCCCGTTTCCGGCCAGCGGACTCAAGCTATCCACACCACCAATCGGTCTCCAGATCCGCCTGAAAACGTATCGGTTCCCTCGACCCGGAAATTGTGATCCCGGCCTGCTGGCGTCCACAGCAAGCAAGGGGTTGGGACAGATGTCCCGCCTCTCACACCAATCGCGCCGGCAACCCTCCTGTTTGCAGTGAGAGTTGGAGGCCGTTGGGACAGTCGTCCCAACTACGTTCATGGAAGGAAACCATATGGAAGGAATCGAGGATGGAACGCCGGAAGAGCTGTAGCGCGGCATCATGCTCGGACAACGCCGGGTGTTTGGGCGGGCCGCGGGCCGCGTTCCGGGGGAACAACGAATTGCGGCTGCGCAACCTCAAACAGCTTTGACTGAGCCGCGCGCGTAAGCAAGCGGTCGTGGCGCAAGTTTTAGTAGACTCTAGGCGTGAAACTCTTGGGTCGTCTTTTCTGGGCCGCCGTCGCCTGCGCCGCCGCCTTCTGTCTCGGCGGCATCGCCCTGAACCGCGGGGAGCACATCAACAGCATCTGGCTGGTGCTGGCTGCCGCCTGCAGTTACGCCATCGGGTACCGGTTTTACGGCAAATTCATTGCCGCGCGGGTGATGTCGCTGAACGATCAGCGCGCCACGCCGGCGGAGCGCCTGCGCAACGGCCATGATTTCGAACCCACCAACAAGTGGATTGTCTTCGGGCATCATTTCGCCGCCATCGCCGGGCCGGGGCCGCTGGTAGGGCCCGTGCTGGCGGCGCAATTCGGATACCTGCCGGGGACGCTGTGGATCATCATCGGCGCCGTGCTGGGTGGCGCGGTGCAGGATTTTGTGACGCTGTTTGCCTCCATGCGGCGCGACGGCAAATCGCTAGGGCAGATGGCGCGCGAAGAAATCGGCAAGGTGGGCGGAATCATCGCGCTGATCACGGTGCTGATCATCATGATCATTCTGCTGGCGGTGGTGGGGCTGGTGGTGGTGAATGCCCTGAAGGGCAGCCCATGGGGCACGTTCACGATCGCCGCCACCATGCCCATCGCGGTCTTCATGGGCCTGTATTTACGCTACTGGCGGCCCGGCAAAGTGCTGGAGTGCTCGGCCATCGGCTTCGTGCTGGTCATGTCCAGCATCTTCACCGGACGGATGGTGGGGGAATCGCCGGATCTGGCGCCGGTCTTCACGCTCAGCGCCATGGCGCTGGCCATCGGGATTATCCTCTATGGCTTTCTGGCCAGTGCGCTGCCGGTGTGGCTGCTGCTGGCGCCGCGCGATTACCTGAGCACGTTCGTCAAGCTGGGCGTGATCCTGATGCTGGGGGTGGGCATTCTTTTCGTGCGTCCCGAACTGCAACTGCCGGCTTTTACACGCTTCACGGACGGCACCGGCCCCATCTTCGCCGGCAAAATTTTCCCGTTCTGCTTCATCACCATCGCCTGCGGCGCCATCTCGGGCTTCCACTCGCTGATCTCCTCCGGCACCACGCCGAAGATGATCGCCAGGGAGTCGCACGCCTGGCCGGTGGGCTACGGCTCGATGCTGCTGGAAAGTTTTGTGGCCGTCATGGCGATGATTGCCGCCTGCGTGCTACAGCCGGGCGTCTACTTCGCGGTGAACTCTCCGGGCGGCGTGGTGGGCGCAACGCCGGCGGCGGCCGTGGCCACCATCACCAACTGGGGCTTCCCTGTGACAGTGGCGGACATGACCAGCCTGGCGCGCGACGTTGGCGAGACCACGCTATTCTCGCGCACCGGGGGCGCGCCTTCGCTGGCCTTAGGCATGGCCCACATCTTCGCGCGCTCGGGCGGCGGCCCGGCGCTGATTGGTTTCTGGTACCACTTCGCCATCATGTTCGAAGCCCTGTTCATCCTGACCATCATCGATGCCGGGACGCGTGTGGGCCGCTTCATGCTGCAGGACCTGTTGGGCCACATCTGGAAGCCGCTGGGCCGGACCAGTTGGATGCCGGGCGTGATCGGCGCTAGCGCGCTGGTGGTGGTCGGATGGGGCTATTTTCTGATTCAGGGCGTCCGCGACCCGTTGGGCGGCATCAACTCGCTGTGGCCGTTGTTTGGGATTTCCAACCAGTTGCTGGCCTCGATTGCGCTTTGCGTAGCCACCACGATTCTGCTCAAAATGCACGGCGCGAAATATATGTGGATCACATGCGTGCCGCTGGTATGGCTGGTGAGCGCGACCTTCACGGCGGCGTGGCAGAAGATTTTCTCGCCTCTGCCGGCGCTCGGTTTTCTGGCCCAGGCCGACGGGTTGGAAGCGGCACTGCGCGCCGGCACGGTGGCGAACGTGGCCGCCACGCAAACGCTGCTGTTCAATGCCCGCCTGGACGCCGGGTTGTGCGGCCTGCTGATGTTTCTGGTGGCGGTGGTGCTGGTGGATTCGCTGCGCGTTTGGGCGGGCCTGCTGAGCGGCAGCCGCGAGTCGGAAGTCTGTGAAGCGCCGTTTGTGCTGTCCCAACTGCGGGCGGAGGAGTTATGAGCAGGCTGCGGCGATTCGGCGAACTGGCGATGGCCGTGTTGCGCGAACTGGCGGACGAAAACGCCTACCGGCGGCATTTGGAGGCGCACGGCCGCGAGCCCTCGGGCGAAGAGTGGCGCCGGTTTTCGGAAGAGCGGCTGCGCGCAAAGTATGCGCGGGCGAAGTGCTGCTGAAGCAAGAGCGAGTGGCTTCACCCTCGATGAGCTGCCTGGAGATCTTCCGCCACCGCTCGGGCTGGCGATTCTCCGCTGGACGTATCGCCGTGCCTATGGGCATCGTATTCTCCAAATCACGCGACGGCCTGGAGCCCGTTCTTTGCCACCAGAGCGAGCATTTTCAGCGAGGCCCCTTGCGGCCGCTTCTCACCGCGTTCCCACTGGCTGATCAGACCCGCAGTCGGCGTTGAGGTAACGGGCAAAAACGGCTTGGCTGGCTCCCTACCGCTGACGACGTGCACGGATTTCCTTCGGCTTCAGTGGACGCACCGGCGTCAGGCACAGTTCATCGAACTCCCGCATAGTTCGCTTGTCCATGACTCCTGCGCCATGGAGCCCTTCGGCCGTCTCGTGGATCGATGCCATCAAGGGACTACGGTATTGTTTTCTCATCACAGATCAGCTCCACCTATGCTTTGATGCAAGAGCCCGCGCGATCGTCTTGTCATCATAGGCCAGAGACGAAGCCGTGTGAAGTGGAGATGCCCTTGAGAGGGTGAGGGAGCAGATGGTTGCATGCGACCCCGGCTCCCCGGCCTCTCAGCGGGTGAATCCCAGCGCGCGGCAGGGATTTGGGCGCGGCCCGGCCTAATTTCTGCTTACGATTGGGCAGTCCACAATGAAACCGGACGCAGCGAACGGCGCGCCCCCCGGAGCCGTGATCTGCTTATGATCGGCCAGCCCTTGAATCGTGCCCCAGTCAGTCTGGCGAACATTCTGACCAGCCGCCACCACCGCCGCCGACCATTGCGCCAGATGCACGTCCCAAAGCGGGGCGTAACGGCCCTGGCTGGGGTTCCACCGCAACACGTTCAGCGGGTCGCCATCCCCGGCGACAGCGGAATTGAGACCTTGCCGCTGCGGATTCGCCGCTCCGGTTTGCCCGTTCACAAATGCCGCCAGGCTGGCGCGAGAGGAATCCGTATCGTCATTTCCAAGGAACGGCGCCGCATTGAGAGCCGGCGCGTACGTTACGTCTTCCAGCGCCGCAGCCAGCAGATCCGATGCATCAGTGGAGACGTACTTCACCGGCCTGTCGCCCTGGAAGCCATTCGTCTCGCGGTAAGTAACCAGGTGGTTCACGAAGTCGAAAGCCACCACCTTGTCCGCGGCTTCCGCAAGTGGCGTGATCTGTCCGTCTCCGTTGGCATCGTGCGCGATTTGTGGAGCATTTAAGATGGTGCCGTCGGGCAACTCGATCAGCGGGCTGTACCCGGGCTCCCCGAACGCGCCGGGCTGAAAGGATGCGGGTGGGAACCCATTCGGCGCGCTTACGATGTGTATAGCGCTGAAGTCGACGGATGCCGGAAAATCGATCATACCGTTGACCATCTTTACCTTCTGAACGTCGGAGGACCCTCGCGCGTTCTGCAGTTTTTGTGACTCGTTCACCCCAAGAGCTTGCGCCAGGTTGCCGTCGGACGTATCCAGGATCAGGTAATAGACGGTGTGACCGTGACTGGTTCCCTGGTGCAGCGGCAATTGGACCACGTTTCCGGGCAGTTCCACGCCACTTCGGATGAACAACTCATGGTCGTCCGCCCAACCCGCATGGGAAAGAGCAAGAAATCCAACGATGGCTGCCGACGAGCGAAACATTTTCGATGTGATTGACATTCGGTAGGTACTCTCCAGTGATTTGAAATCCGTTCAAGGGTTCGCTTCCGATATGAAGTTGGTTCCGGTGGATATTCCCGAATCATGGAGAGTTTACATGTGTCGCACGGAGGCAGCAATCTGCTGGATTCCGGGCCACCCTGGTTCGGACTTACCCGCGCCACGCCGCGGCGGTTACGAATCGGCAGGCAAACTAAATCGGAGGCCCGAAACTGGATCGCGCAGCCGAGTCCCTTTGGCACTCGCCAGACCGGGCAGGCGTTTTCGGTGGACTTGACCGACACGACAGATGTGTCCTATCCTTGAGGCGTGACCAGTTCGCAGTTGAAGAAGTGGCTCGCCCGTGAGGGGTGCCAGTTCTTCGGCATGAAGAGCGGGCACCTCAAGGTGACCCGCCAAGGCCGTGTTTCTTATATTCCGATGCACGGCTCAGGCCGGGAATTGGGCTCCTTGATCCAAGAAAACGGACTGGTGGAAAAGATCAAGAAGGATCTTGACCTGAAAGGAACGTGACATGCTTCGGTATCCGGTGACATTGGAACTCGACACTAACGACACGACCCTGGCTTCATTCCCGGATTTTCCGGAAGCGCATACTTTCGGCGATGACGAGAATGAGGCGCTGGCGCGCGCGGCGGATCTTCTGGAGGATGTGATCGCGGACTACATGGGAAGCCGCCGCGACGTCCCGCCGCCATCGCGATGGAAGAAGCGTGCGCCCTCAGTGATTCTGCCGGTTCTCGCGGAAGCTAAGATCCGGCTGTACCGCGAGATGCGCGAATCCGGAATCCGGAAGGTGGATTTGGCGCGCCGAATCGGATGTCACATGCGGCAGGTGGATCGTCTGCTCGATCTGCGTCACGCTTCTCGTTTGGATCAGATTGAGGCCGCGTTCGCGGCCCTAAGTAAAAGAATCGTCATCCAGATCGAGGACGCGGCGTAAACCGCGTTCCGATGAACTGCGCATCCAGCGGAGGTTCACCATCTTCGAGTAGCATTTCAATCACTTCCCGGAGATTGCGATTTAGGGCGTCCAGCGTTTCGCCCTGACTGTGAGCCCCAGGGAAACCAGGCACGTAGCCCACGTAGAGGCCGGTGTCCGGGCATTGCTCGATTACGGCGGTGTACGTCCTCATTGTTCTGCGTTGTCCCCTATCCATCATAGACGTAAGAAGGCTGATGAGCGGCATCGGTGCCAGGCTAAGGCGCTCCGCTCCGGACCCGGACCGGATGTCACTTGCGGGCAAGGCCGGCCCCCACGCCCCGTGGTATCCTGAGTCCGGATGTTCAGCAGGCATCGTAAAGCACGTGTTTTGTTTGGGCTATCCGACGTCGTACTGGCTGCCGTGGCATTTGAGGCGGCTTACCATACGCGTGTCGTTCTCCACCTGGATCACGCGTTCTTCCTGACTGTCGACAAAAAGGCTCTGGTTCTGGCCTTCGCGCTGTTCTCGTGGGTGGGCATCGGGCTCTGGCTGGATGTCTACGAAAAGCTGGATGCGGGCCACCCGCGTGTGGTCATCCGCGACGCGGCGCGGCAATGTGCGTACGGCGCCTTGAGCCTTGTGGTCTTTGAGTATGTCTTTCGCCTGGACTTGAGCCGCTTCTTCCTGCTGTTGTTTGCGGCGTATGCCTGGGTGCTGGTGCTGCTGTTCCGGCTGACCGCGGGCCGTGTGGTGGGCGTAATCCGGCGCGAATTCGCGGCGCCGCACTATGTGATGGTGGTGGGCACCGGAGAACGCGCGGTGCGGATGGCGCAGGCTTTGGAGCAATCCTCGGAGTATGGCATCCGGCTGCGCGGATTCCTGAGCGAAACCGCGGCGGCGGGCGGCGCGGCCGATATCCACCTGCGCGCGCCCTATAAGGTTCTTCCCATCGGCGATCTGCCGGCCATCCTGCGCGAGCACGTGGTGGACGAAATCATCTTCGCGGTTGGCAGCGAGAGCCTGGCCAGTCTGGAGCACGTCTTCCTGCTGTGCGATGAAGAAGGCGTGCGCACGCGGGTGGCGGTTGATTTCTTTCCGCATGTCCACAGCACGGTGTCGCTGGAACGCTTCGGCTCCACGCCCATGCTCACGTTCTCGGCGGCGCCTTACGATGAAATCAAGCTGCTGGTCAAGCGCCTCACCGATGTCCTGATTGCCACCGCCGGCCTGGTGGTTCTGGCGCCGTTCATGGCGCTGATTGCTGTCCTGGTCCGCATCACCTCGCCCGGCCCGGCGATTTTCAAACAAATGCGCTGCGGGTTAAACGGCCGTCTGTTTCTGTTCTATAAATTCCGCTCCATGGTGCAGAATGCCGAACATCTGAAGAATTCGCTGGAACATCTCAGCACGCGCGAGACGGCGTTCAAGATTCCGGACGATCCGCGGCTGACCGCGGTGGGCCGTTACCTGCGCAAGTTTTCCATCGACGAATGGCCCCAGTTGTGGAACGTGCTGCGCGGCGACATGTCGCTGGTCGGGCCGCGTCCCGCGGTGCCGGACGAAGTGGAACAGTATGAAAGCTGGCAGCGGCGACGCCTGCGCATGCGTCCGGGACTGACGTGCCTGTGGGCTATTTGCGGCCGCGACAATGTGGATTTCGAAACCTGGATGAAGATGGATATGCAGTACATCGATAACTGGTCCCTGGCGCTGGACTGGAAGATTATTTTGCGGACAATCCCCCACGTGCTGACCGGCCGTGGGGCTAATTGAAGGGATCTAACTGAAGGGACCTAACTGAAGGCGGCGAAACACCATGCACATTATTCCCACGCAAGAGGAAGTCGTAGCGGCTCTGCGCGAAACCGGCGCGCTCCGCGACGGCCATTTCGAGTACCCCAGCGGTCTGCATTCCAACGAGTACCTCCAGGTCCCTCTGGCCCTGCGGTACTACCAATGTCAGCGCATGTTGAGCGTGGGCCTGAGCCGCCTGTTGCGGGCCAATCCCGAAATCCGGGCCATCATTCCGGAACTTTCCATCGTGGTGCCGATGACGGGCGGCTTGCCGGTGGCCTACGGGGTGACCGAAGCGCTGCGGGCCAAGCAAGTCTACTGGGCCGAGCGCGAGCACGATGGCGAAGCCCTGCATTTCCGCCAGTTTCTGGAGCCGCTGCCCGGCGAACAAGTGGTGCTGGTGGACGACATTCTGCGAACCGGCAGTAAGCTGTCGGAGCTCAAGAAGGTCCTGGAATCGCGCGGCGCTACGGTGGTGGGGCTGGCGGTGATCGTTTACGAGCCCACTCCGGACACTCACGATTTTGGAAATCTCCCCCTGTACTATCTGGCCAAGCTAGATGCACGGTACTATGCCGACACCGCCCATTGCGAGCTGTGCAAAAAGGGTCTGCCGCTGGAGCGGGTCTGGATTTGAACAACCCCGCAATAGTGGTTCCACAGATGCTCAGAAGCTGCTGGCAGGCAAATACTTAGACCCTTGCAGCACAGTCTGCTGAAATGGAGTGCAGAGTGTCACAAAACCGTTACGGTAGACCTTCTTGGGCCCGGCGCGGCGCTGAATTTCCACAGCCTTTTCCACGATATGGTGGAAAACTTCTTGCCGCGCTTGAGACGTCCGGCCCGAAAGGTACCAAGCCCAGGAGGCCTGTCTTACGGTACGATTGAGTTTAGGTTATGTGCAGGATCGCCTGGCTCCTGATTTTCGGTAGCGTTCTGGGTTGCGCGGTGCTTGACGGCCAGCGCACGGACACGGAAAAACTGGCGCCTTATTATCCGACGCCGGAAACCATCGTCATGAAAATGCTCCAACTGGGGGGTCTCAAGGCGGGCGAGAAGGTGTACGATCTTGGCTCCGGTGATGGCCGGATCGTAATCATGGCGGCCCAGAAGTTTCATGCCGATGCGCACGGCGTGGAACTGGACAAGGACCTGTGCAAGCAGAGCACCGCTAAAATCCTCAAACTCGGGCTGGAGAAGAGCGCGCACATCATCAACGGGGATTTATTGACGCAGAACTACGGTTCCGCCGACCTGGTCACGGTGTACCTGCTCCCCGATTCGATCAATAACAAGGTGCAGCCGCTGCTGGACAAGCAGTTGAAACCGGGCGCGCGGGTGGTGGCACACGATTTCGAATTCCGCAACTGGACGCCGGAGAAAGTGGAAACGATCGCCGACGATGGCGAGGGGCGCAGTCACACCCTCTATCTGTATCGGAAGAGCAATTGATCTTTCCGCCGAAATTCGTTTGGCCAAAACACGTCTCATGGGCACGGGTCCTGCTGGCGGCCGCCGCCATGGCACTGAGTTACGTGTATTTGCAGCCGGCGGGATATCCGTTGTATTTCGCGGTGATGGCGGTCTACCTGGCCTACGCTGTGGCGGTGGCGGTGAGAGGCGGGGGCCGGGGCGGCGTGCTGGGCATGCTGGCATTGTTTGGCGACACGGTATTTTTCCTGGTCCTGGTCAGTTACGGCAGCGAGCGTCTGCTTTGGCTGATTTCGATTTATTTTCTTTTCCTGATGACGGAAGCGCTGGTTTTCGGCACTCCGGTGGAAGTTGGGGTAATCGTGGTGGTCTGCACCACCTTCGGTACCGTGCTTCGCTTCGGAGGATTGCCCCTGGAGCGTACCGTGATTGTAGGGGGCGCGCTGGCCTGGGGCTTTGCCGCGACCAAACGCCGCCAGACCGCGGAAATTGCGAGGCTGACCCTGCAACTGGCGGAGGCTCGCAAGGCGGCGGAGAAGGCCGCCGAACAGGAGCGCGTGCGGATTGCCTCGGATTTCCACGACGGCCCGCTGCAAAGCTTCATTAGCCTGCAGATGCGGTTGGAGATCCTGCGCAAGTTGCTGGACCGCGACATCAACGCCGGTTTGCAGGATCTTAAGCAATTGCAGGCTCTGGCGCAATCCCAGATCCGCGATCTTCGCTCGTTCCTCCACAGCATGCGGCCGGTGGATGTGGACGGCGCCAACCTGGTGGCCACGGCGCGGCGCGCCGCCGAGTCGTTCCAGAAGGAAAGCGGGATACCGGTGACGTTCCTGGGGACCAACACGCCGGTTGGGCTGCCGCCGGAAATGACCATGGAAGTGCTGCAGATGCTCCGCGAAGCGCTGCACAACGTACAGAAGCACGCGGGCGCCTCGCGCGTTGCCGTGGCAATGGAGCGGACGGACCGCGGGCTGGAGATTTCGATAGACGATAACGGCCATGGCTTCGGCTTTGCGGGCACCTACTCGCTGGAGGAACTGGAACTGCTCCGGTTGGGGCCGGCGAGCCTCAAGCGGCGCGCGCGCTCATTGGGCGCGGATTTGGTGCTGGAATCCAGGCCGGGGCGGGGGGCGGGCATCAAGGTGCGGATTCCGCTGCCATGAGGCGGGGGGATTTGAAACGGATGCCGGTGGCCGGTGGCCGGTGGCCGGTGGCCGGTAGCCTGGGAGTGGCACGACCCTATCAGAGCCGCGACTTGTCGCTCGACCGTCAGGGAGCGGTGTCGAGGCTCTGTACGCTGGCTGCGATTCTTCTCCTTTCCGGGTGTGGGCGATATGCGGATTTCACACTGCCTCGGGCGCCGGGCGGCGATACGAGTCTGACGTTCACCCTGGAGGCACAGGCGAATCCCGTGATCGCACCGGGCGACGGATGGGATTCGGGCGACGTGTTGAATCCGTCGGTGGTGCGGGTACCCAGCGGGCTGATCAACCTGTATTCGGGGTTCGACGGCCACACCTGGCACACCGGTCTGGCCAGTTCGGAAGATGGCCGGGACTGGATCCGGAAAGGCAAAGTGCTCTCGCCTGATGTGCGGACGTGGGAAGCCAGCTACATCGCGGGCAACGGCTCGGCTGTGGCGTTTGAGGATCGGTTCTGGTATTGGTATGTCGCGGGACCGAAGGAGCGGCCGCGGTTGGGGCTGGCGCGCTCCGGCTTGATGCAGGGTTCCGGCTGGACGAACAACTCCGGTGATTTCCAAACGTGGAGCAAAGAGCCCCGCCCGGTGTTGGAGCCCGGGCCGTACCAGAGCTGGGACGAGTATGGCGTTGCCGATCCCTACGCGATCCGTATCGGGAATTATTTCTATATGTACTTTCTCGGGCAGGACCGGGCGCGGCGGCAGCGGCTCGGCGTGGCCCGGTCGGGGGACGGCGTGCAATGGGAAAAGCTGCGGTCCAATCCGATCCTCGAACTGGGTGGCGACGGGGCGTTCGATGAGGCTGGGCTGGGCGAGCCGGCGGTCTGGAATTCGCACGGATTCTACTGGATGCTCTACACCGGGCGCGATATCCATGAGAAGCGGCGAATGGGCCTGGCGCAATCCACCGATGGCGTCCGGTGGACGAAGCTGCCGGCGGTCTTCGCGGGGTCTCAGGCTTGGGACGCCAAGGTGATCTGCGACCCGACGGTTCTGGTAGAAGGCGGCGCCATCCGCGTCTGGTTCGGCGGCGGCGACGTGGCGTCACCCGATGAGAACCTGCATGGCCGGATCGGGTACGGAGTTCTGCGGCCGGTTAGCCTGAGTTCGCCACGGAATGCTACGCTGGCGAAGTGAACGTCGGTATCACCTGCTATCCCACTTACGGCGGCAGCGGGATTGTCGCCACGGAACTGGGGATGGAACTGGCCGCGCGCGGCTACGAAGTCCATTTCATCAGCTACGCCAACCCGATCCGCCTCGACCCGGACACGCCGCGCATCCACTACCACGAGGTGGAGGTTTCCACTTACCCTCTGTTTCAATTCCCGCCGTATTGCCTTGCGCTGGCATCGCGCATGTTTGAAGTGGCGGAGGCTTACAATCTGGACCTGCTGCATGTTCACTACGCCATCCCGCATTCCATCTCGGCCATGCTGGCGCAGCAGATGCTGGCGCCCACCAGGCGGCTGCCCTTCATCACCACGCTGCACGGCACGGACATCACGCTGGTAGGTGTGGACCCTTCGTATTTTCCGATTACCAAGTTTTCCATCGAAAAATCCGACGGCATCACTTCCATCAGCGATTATCTGCGGGGACAGACGGAGCAGGTCTTCGGCGTGTCGAACGAGATTCGGGTGATCAAGAATTTCGTCAACTGCGACCTGTACCATCCCGACAATGTGAAGAAAGGCGCGGCGGCCTACGCGCCGGCTGGGGAAAAGCTGCTGATCCACCTTTCGAATTTCCGTCCGGTGAAGCGCGTGCTGGATTGCGTCCGCATTCTGGCCGAGGTGCGCAAAAGCGTACCGGCGCACCTGCTGATGGTGGGCGACGGTCCCGAGCGCGGGCCGGCCGAGCATCTGGCGCGCACGCTCAAAGTGGACCGGCACGTCAGCTTCATGGGTAAGCAGAACCATGTGGAGCGGCTGATCCCGCTGGCGCACGTGCTGCTGATGCCGAGCGAATTGGAGTCGTTCGGATTAGTGGCGCTTGAGGCCATGGCCTGCGGAGTGGTGCCGGTGGCCACGCGCGTGGGCGGGGTGCCGGAGTTGGTAACCCACGGCGAGGATGGCTACCTGGAAGCGGTGGGAGACGTTGCCGGGCAGGCCGCACGCGTGGCCGCGCTGCTGCTAGACGACGATCTGCAGTACCGCATGGCGAAGGCCGGACGGTGGAACGCGTCCGAGCGCTTCTGCACCGACCGCATCATTCCGCAATACGAGAAGTATTACGCAGACGTGTTGCGGGCCCAGTAACAGCATGGTTAATTAACGGTGGGCATTGCGGTGTGCGTTGGAAGATCGCGTGGACGTGATTGGGTATGATCACCCACGCGTGGAGTTGGTTGAAGCGGCGAACCGCCTCCCCATCCAGGCCCGCGTTCACAACTACACCGGCGAGTGCTGGCGAGGCATGACAGACCACCAAAGACGATGGTCTGTCCCACCTCCTCCCAGAAATGTACAAACCCAAGAGTACGGGCAGTCCTGCCTGTGTGGCCTTTATCCGCGGCGGGCACTGTCAGCGAATCGGCGAAAACGGCAGCGGGCGGAGAATCGCGTTGCTGATGTTCGACACGATCTCGGCGTCGCTCAGGCCCGGCTGCCCGCGCAACTTCTGCCACTCCGGGTCGGCGCCGAAATTGCGCCAGAGCTTGTCGCGTGAAGCCAGGTCGTCGAACGTCAACATGTAAGTCAGGCTGGGCAGGTTGCGGCCCACCATCGTCCGTCCGAAGAAAACCGGGGTCATGCCGAGCCGGCGGAAGATCCCCATTTCGCCGTCTTCGAACATCTTGACCTTGCGCGCCGAGGCCTTGTCGTTCACCGATTCGTAAGTCCGCATTTCAAAGATGTGGGCCGGCCGCTTACCATCGTTGGGCGGAACTTCGAGCGACGGCATGCCGTTGAATGCCCGCAGCAGCGAGCTTTCCATGCGGACGTAGGGCGGGTCCTGCATGTTGTTGTAGGCGTCGAACCCCTTCTGGAATTCCTTGTCTTCCGCGAACTTGTGGTGCGTGGCGTCCATGGCTGCCAGCGAGGGAAAGCTGGCCAGGGATAGAATGAACGGGCTGCGCTCGCCGACCACCGGGCTGAAGAAACCCACCGGCGCCACCCCAGCGCGTTGGGCCGCGGGCAGGAATACACCGCTCAGGTATTGCGTGGTGCGGTCCACCTGCGGCCCGCTTCGCAAATAGAAGTAGACCAGGTGGAAAAATGAACTGCTGGGCGGATCGGCCGGCGCTTCGGCGTACAGACCGGCGGCGGCGGATGCGGTCACAAAGGTTCGTCGCTTCATCGGAATTCCATTTTGACTTCTATTCTGACACGGGGCGCCCGCACACACGTGATATTCTGTTCATGGTTCGGCATTCGACTAGGATCACGAAGGAGGCCCCGTGAAGGTTGGCGTATTCACCCCGCTGCTGTCACAGTTGCCCATCGACGACGTTTGCAAGAAGCTGAAAGGCTACGAAATCGATACCGTGGAACTCGGGACCGGCAACTATCCCGGCGATGCGCACTGCAAGCTCTCCATGCTGGATAGCAAGAGCGAGTTGAGTGATTTCAAGATGATGCTGGCGGACAACGGATTTTCGATCAGCGCCCTGAGCTGCCATGGCAACCCGCTGCATCCCGACCAGACTCGCGCCAAGCACGATCAGGACACCAGTAAGAAGACCATCCGGCTGGCGGAGAAACTTGGCGTTTCCATCGTAGTGGATTTCAGCGGCTGCCCGGGCGATTCGCCCCATTCAAAATGGCCCAACTGGGTGACCTGTCCCTGGCCGCCGGACTACCTGGAAATCCTCAAGTGGCAGTGGGACAAAGCAGTGACGCCCTACTGGATCAAGCACGCCAAATTCGCCGAAGACCACGGCGTGAAGATCGCCATCGAAATGCACCCGGGCTTCGTGGTGTACAGCCCCGAGACCATGCTGCGGCTGCGCGAGATCGCCGGCAAGGCGATCGGCTGCAATTACGACCCGAGCCACATGTTCTGGCAGGGCATCGACCCCATTGCCGCTATCCGTGTGCTGGGCGACGCCATTTTCCACGTCCACGCCAAGGACACCCAGATCTACGACCGCAACCTGCCGCTCACCGGCGTGCTCGACACCAAGCCCTACACCGACGAGCGCAACCGCGCCTGGGTTTTCCGCACCTGCGGCTACGGCCACGGAGCCGGCTGGTGGAAGGAATTCGTCTCCACGCTGCGCATGTTCAATTACGACCACGTGCTCTCCATTGAGCACGAAGACAGCCTGCTCTCGCCCGAAGAGGGCCTGTCGAAGGCCGCTGAGTTCCTGAACAGCCTGGTCATCAAGGAGAAGCCCGGGGCCGCGTGGTGGGTGTAGCGCAGGTGTAACACGGCCATTCCTGGCTGTGTTCTTGTATGAACCTGGAAGAACAGTTGCTCGCGGCCTGGCGCCGGCACAACGAGATTCTGCTTTACTTGCTCGACCACCTTCCGCCCGAGGGTCTGACCGCAGTCCCGTACGGCTCGCGCGGGCGTAGTGTAGCCGGCCAGTTCGCCCACCTGGAAAGGGTGCGCGCGGGATGGTTGGAATATCACGCGACCGGCAAACGTCGCAAGCAGCCGCGCACGGACAAGGAGAACCTGCCGCCCGCCGGCGTGCTGCGGAAGGGTCTGGCGCAGACCGGCGCGCAGATCGAGGAACTACTCGACCGGGCATTTCGCGGGCAGGCGAAGATCCGGATGTTTGGCCGCCAACCGGTGCGCTGGATGGCTTACCTGATCGCGCACGAATCCCATCACCGCGGGCAGATTCTTCTCGCCCTGAAGCAGGCGGGGCTCCGGCTTCCCGAGAAGATCGCCGTGCAGGGCTTATGGGGCAAATGGATTTACGGTGCCTAGGGATAGTGGCCGCGACCCTCCGGGTCGCGGGTGGCGGATTGAGGCGTGTCGCCACCCTGGCCGTTATCGCAGGCTCGTTGACTGCGGGTGACGCCGGCGCGCAGCAGGTGCAGGTGCAAGTTTCCGAAGACCCAACCGGCGCTGCCCGCATCACGACGCGAACAGGGTCGAAGACGGTCCGCAAGGAACCGGGTCAGGTGGGTATCGAGGACCCAGACGTCGCTTGGGATCGCCGCACCGCCGGTTGGCTGGTAATGTACGAAATGCCCGGGGTTGTAAGCTATCCCATTGCCGGGATGTTAGTGGTGTGGCGCGGCGGAGCGGTTATCCGGCGATTTCGAACCGAACAGACATTTTGGAGTTGGGCTTTCGTGGCCAATGGAAAGCAGGTGGCTTACCACACCGGTCCGCTCCACGGAGAAAGGGCCTCGCACTGCGAGTTGCGCAACGTGAGCGACGGCCGCCTGGTGGCACAGTGGAGTGGCGACCTCGACGATGCCGCCAAGCGCCCGGCATGGACGGCAGAACTGTACCACTGATCTCACTTGGCCAGACTGATCTCTTTCACATACTGCGCAATTTCCGCGCCCGTGGCGAACCAGACGCCGGGCTTGGACTTCATGTAACCCACCAGCGCATTCAGATGCTGCATGGGCGCGCGGTGGCCGCTCACATAGGGATGCAACGTCAGCACGAACAACGTGCCTTCCTGGTAGGCGCCGTCGAACTCTTCCCGGTACAGTTGGAAAAGCAACTCCGGCGACGGCAGGTGGCCGTTCTGCCCGAGATACGGCGTCTCGGTCAGCGTCCAGTCGATGGCCAGTTCCACCACCCCGGTTGGCTGGCCGTTGGACATGATTTCGTACGGCTCATCCATGGCCTGCAGGCTGCTGTCGTACAGAAAACCCTTTTTCCGGATCAGGGCGAGCGTATTGGGGCTGAAGGCCCATGAGGGGGCCCGATAACCGACGGGGCGCTTACCCGTGGCCTTGGTGAGGTAGTCGATCGCCTTATCCAACAGCCGTTCCTCCTCGCCTTCGCCAAGGCGTGGCGGGAATTCGTGAATCCATCCGTGCACCCCAACTTCGTGGCGCCCGCTCTTCAGAATTGCGGCCAGCATCTCCGGATGCAGGAGCGCATCCACACCGGTGACAAAGAACGTCGCCGGAACCTGGTAATGGTCGAGCATCGCCAGGATGCGCGCCGTGCCGCTCTCGGCGCCGAAATCGGAAGCGGAAAGAGTGGTCGGCGAAGTGGTCCCATCCCGAAGCAGGGGCGCCTCGGTATCGTCGTCGAAGCTCAGGCATACGGCGGCGCGCGCATGGTTGGGCCAGGATTTCGGCGTCAGCTTGCGGCCGGCGCGGACCGGCGCTACCGCCTCTCGAAGCTGCTGGTCGGTCCACCTGGTCCCCGGCTGCGATGGCGGCTGTTGGGCGCCGTCCTGTTGGGCGAAAACCGGTTGGACGAAAGCCGAAGCGGCGGCCATCAGGCAGGCGGCATAGAATCTGTTCATCGAGTCGATTATGACTTACTTGCCGAGAGGGCGAAGGTCCGCGGGCCGCCGGCAAGCGGATTAACAATCCGCCGCAGGTTGGCAACCTGCCTCACATTCAAGAAGCCCTTCAGGCGGCGCCGCCGAAAGCGATCACGAAGTACTGCGCGGGCGTAGAGCCGGGGTTGCGCCAACCATGCAGATCGTTGGACGCCATGTAGGCGATGGAACCGGCGGTGAGCGTCCCAGTCTCGCCGTTCACCGTGGTTTCCAGCGTGCCGTACTGCAGCATCACCAATTCCTCATGGACGTGCCGGTGCGGCGCGTGCGGCGCCTGGCCGGGTCCCAACTCGGTCATGTGCAGTTCGATGGCGTACCCCTGGTGAGTTTCCCCGTTCAGCACAGCGCGGCCTTTGTTCTGGCCGTTGGCCTTCACGGGCAGGTCCTCATATTTGAACATTTTGGTTGGCAGCAGCTTCTTCTGGTCCTGCGCGGCGGCGGTTTGGGCGGCCAACGCGGGAAGCAGCAGGCTCAGGTCACGGCGGGTATAGCGCATTCGTGTCTCCTCTAACAAAGTGTCCTCGAACAAAGTTTACTACCGCACCGGTTTGCGATAACCTTTGAAACCGGAGGTGGTCCCATGCTAGCAAAGCCCCTACTCTGCGGCGGTCTGGTTGCCGCGACTGTTGCCGCGACGCTCTTGGTCTTGGCTGCCCCGGCACAAGACGCGAATCGGCAGCGGCCCGAAGTCCCTTACGTACCCACAACCGATGAGGCCGTCGCAGCGATGCTGAAACTGGCGGACGTGAAGAAGACCGACATCGTTTATGACCTTGGCTGCGGCGATGGCCGGATCGTCATTGCCGCAGCCAGGAACTTCGGCGCCCGCGCCGTCGGAATCGATATCGACCCCGTACGCATCGGCGAAGCCAAGGAAAACGCTCAGAAGGCGGGCGTCGGGAACCTGGTCCGGTTCGAAGAGAACGACCTGTTCAAGTCCGATATCCACGAGGCGACCGTGGTCACGTTGTTTCTGCTCTCCAGCGTGAACCTGAGGCTGCGCCCCAAGCTGCTTCAGGATCTGAAGCCGGGTACGCGGGTGGTTTCGAACACGTTCGATATGGGCGATTGGAAGCCCGAGAAGGAAGCCAACGTCGGCAGTCCCGACGAGCAAAGCTTCTTGAGCCGCAAGCTCTATCTGTGGACCATTCCGAAGCGGCAGTGAAAAAACGGTGGCCAGTGGCCGGTGGTCGGTGGCCGGTGAAGTGAAAGACGCGGACCCCGGTTTTCACCGGCCACTGGCATCCGGCCACCGGCCACCGAGCGCAGCGAGCAACTACATCGCTTTCGATCCATCCGCGCTCAGCTTGACCTGCCGGCCCTGATGGAAGGCCACGTTGGCCAGGTGGGGCGCGGAAACGGCGCTGGCGCCCACCTCCACCGGGGCGTTCGGCTCCTGGCGCGACTTCACGCAATCCAGAAAATTCTGGATGTGGGTCTCGATCGGAATGGGCGCTTCCATCTTCTGGATCGGCTCCGGGTTTTGCGGCACCGGCTCCTTCCAGATACGGAAGCCCTCGTTGTTGATGTGCATGGTGCCCTCGTCGCCCTGGAACAGGATGGACCAGTCGTTCTCGTACGAGTTGCAGTAGTTCAGCGTCCACGTGGCCATCAGTTTCTGGTATTCGAAAACCGCGCAGAAAACGTCGGGCACTTCGGACCCGGTATTCTTGGCGAGTTGGCCGTAACAAACCGACGAACGCGCCAGGCCGGAGCCGGTGAACCACTGCACCACGTCCATCAGATGAGTGCCCTGGTCCGTCATGTTGCCGCCGGAATAGTCCCAGAAGTAGCGCCAGGAGCGGAAGCGCATGGGCTCCAGGTCGCGATCCTTGGCCTTTCCGAGGAAACGCCGCCAGTCCAGCTTGCCGGGTAGCGGCGAGTTGTCGAGCGGCTTGGAGACGTTCCAGTTCCACATGGGTTTCACCAGGGTGATCCGGCCCAGGATGCCGCTATCCACAATCTGCTTGGCCTTGATCACGGAAGGCGCGCTGCGGCGCTGCATGCCGATCTGCACGATCTGCTTAGTCTTGCGCACGGCCCGGATCATCTCCTGGCTTTCTTCCAGCGAATGCGACATGGGCTTTTCCAGGTAGACATCTTTCCTGGCATCGAGCGCGGCGTAGAGCATGGGGGCATGCTGATGGTCGGGCGATGCAATCACCACCGCATCCACGCCGGGCTGGGCCAGCAGATCGTGGTACTCCACGTATCCCTTGGCATTGGGCGCTGTCTTCAGGGCGGCCTGGAGATTGGGCTCGTAAACCTCGGCCACGGCCACGCACTCCGCGCCCAGCTTCTGGAAGTTGCCGCTCAGGTAGCGGCCGCGGCCTCCGGCGCCGATCAGGCCATAGGAAAGGCGGTCATTGGCCCCCCAGGCGCTCCGCGGCACGAACATGGGCGCGGCAGCCAACGCGGCGGATAGAAATTGTCTGCGGTCCTGACTCATGGAAAGCTCCTTGCGGCTTAACGATACTACCTGGCACGGAGCGGCGCAACGGTGATCCCGATGTGGGGCAGGTTGTTAACCTGCGGCGGATTGGCAATCCGCCTGCTGGGATTGGGAACGCCACCGCTGGCAAGGGCGCGGAGTGGCTCGCTGCCGCATCGCGTAGGGGGATTAAGAATCGGCCGCACTCTCGAAAGTCGCTTGTGGAAGTTCGGCTGCGCGCCAACTCCCGGCTGGCGGATTGCCAATCCGCAGCAGCTTGCCAAGCAAGCTTGCCAAGCTGCCCCACATAACGCCACCGGCGACTTTCACGCGAATGGCGTTCTGAATGTTATCGACCGCTTCCTGCTCGGTGGCCCCCTGCGACCAGCAGCCCGGCAGACCGGGACATGAGACGGCGAAGCCTTCTTCGGACGGGTGAAGAACAACCTTATAACGCATGGTCACGGCTACTACTGTAAGCGGAAACTCCTTACAGCCCTTGCAGCCGTGTGTCGGCGTCGCCGAACTTATCCAGCTTCACGCCCATCCGGTCCATGATCGAGAGGTACAGACTGGACATCTTCCGATTGTCGTCGCCGGCTTGCACGTAGTCCAGCGTGCGTCCCGTTTTGAGGGTCCCACCCAGCCCGCCGGCCAGAACCAGAGGCAATCTCGTATTGTCGTGCTTGCGGCCAATCCACATGTTGGAGAGCCACATGAGGCAGGAGTTATCCAGCACTGTGCCGTCGCCCTCCGGCATGCCGTCCAGCTTGATGGCGAGATAGGCGAGCTGGCTCAGATGGAAACGCGCGATGCGTTCGTAACCGTCGGAATCGTTTTTGTGGGACGCGGAATGGTGCCCTTCGCGGACTTCCAGGAATGGATAGTAGAGCGCGGAAAGGTCGCGAGCCAGCAGCAGCGTGGCGATGCGAGTCTTGTCGGTTTGGAAAGCGATGGCGATGATGTCGCACATCAGGCGCGTGTGTTCGCGAAAGTCTTCCGGCAAACCGTTGGCCGGCCGATCCATCGTAAAGACGGGCTTGTTCCGCTGCTTGGCCAGATCGTCCGCCTGGTCCTTATTCTTGCGCATGCCGTCCACCCGCTTCTCCACTTCGCGCACGCTGGTCAGGTACTCGTCCAGTTTGGCTTTGTCGTTCCCGCTGATGGTCCGGCACAAGCTTTCGGCGTCATCCCGCACCCGGTCCAGAATGCTCATGTTGCGCAGGCTGCCGCGGTTCTCAAAAAGATTGTCCCAGGCCAGGGAAGGGTAGACTTCATTGGGCACGGGCGAGTCCGGACTCTGCCAGGAAATGTGGGAGCTGTAGGCCATCGAGTAATTCGTCTCGTGATAGCCGGTCATGGGCTGTTCGCAAGCCAGAATGATACTGGGCTGCGCCGTATCCTGGCCGATGCGGTTGGCGAGCATCTGGTCCACAGTGACGCCGGCATGAATGATGGCGCCCTTCTGAATGTCGGCTCCGGAGAGCAGACATCCGGTCTGCGCGGGGTGAATGCCATGGCCCACAGCCCGCTTGTGGAAGAGGCCGTGAATCACGTTGATCTTGGACTTGACCGGTTCCAGCGGCTCCAGCGTCTTGCTGAGCTTCATATCGGGGCCCGCACCCTGGGCGTCCCAATGGTCCTCATTCACGCCGTTGCCCATGAACATCACCGCGAAGCGTTTCGGAAAGGCAGCCGGCCCGGTGGCGTCGGCGAAAGCCGGATGGGAGGCAAGCCACGGCAAGGCCATGGTGACACCCGCACCGCGAAGCACCGCCCGGCGCGAAATACCCTTTTTCGATTTCAATGTTCGATTGATCATTTCATTCCCCTTTCCGGGCTGTTTGAACCGGTGCGTCGGTTCGGCGTTTATTCAGGAACTGCGGACTGGTAACAATTATCTCCACTAACGGAGTGAAGCGGTAACCGCTGGCGGTCAGCTTGGTCTGCATTCGCTCAATCAGGGGCTCGTCGGAGAGCTGGAGCGACCGGCCGAGAGCGAAGGCCAGCAATTTACGGCTCAGGTTTTCGGTGAAGTCTTTCTGGCGATGGTCGCGGATATAGGCCATCACACCGTCGAAACCGGCGCCCTGCATGCCGCCGGGAAAAACCGCCTGGGCGTCCACCGGCCGTCCAGCCAAGTCCTGGGAACGTTTCTCACCGATAGGCCCGTAACCTTCAAAGGCCAGGCCCAGGGAATCAAAGCGCGCATGACACCCGGCGCAGGCCGGATTATCGCGATGTCTGGCCAGCATTTCCCGCAACGGCAAATCCATCTTGGCTTCATCGTGCGGCAACTCGGGTACGACGGGGGGCGGCGGCGGGATGGCCTCGCCGAGCACGCGGCGGACCACCCAGTATCCGCGCTTCACCGGACTGGTCCGCAAGCCGGGCGCGTTCTGCGTCAGGAATACCGACATGGGCAGCAGCCCGCCGCGTCCGTAGAGGTGCGCATCGTCCACCCGTATCCATGTGTCCCCGTCGCCTGCGACATCGGGCATCCCGTAGTGCCGGGCCAGCACCGGATTCACAAAGGTGTAGTTGCCGTACAGCATGTCGAGCACGGAACGGTCATTGCGGATCACGTCCTCGAAGAACCGCACCGGCTCCTGGAACATGGCCTCACGCAGATCGTTGGTGAAACTCGGGAAGCGTTCGCGATCGACCGCGTTGTGTTCTTCAAAGCGGCGGAAATCGAGCCAGTTGCCGGCAAACTCGAAGGCAAGGCCGCGGGCGCGGTCGTCCTTCAACAGGCGGCGGGCCTGGGCGGCCAGGACTTCGGGCTTCTGCAAATCGCCGGCTTGGGCACGGGCCAGGAGCTGGGCGTCAGGCATGCTGGACCAGAGGAAATAGCTTAACCGGCTGGCGAGCGCGTAGGGGGAGAGAGGTTGCGCCGGCACCGTGGCGGCCCCGGCTGAGCCCGGCGGCTTGGGCGGCGCTGCAGCGGAGTCGTCGAGCAGATCCACGCGGTAACTGAACTTGGGGGACATGAGTACGCGGACGATCGAGTCGCGCACCGCATCCTCGTGGGTCAGTGCGCTCTTTTCGCGCAGCGTGTGATAGAAAGAAAGCACCTCATCGCGCTCCGCCGGCGAAAGCGGCTTGCGGTAGGCGCGCGCGGTAAATTGGAGCAGGGCTTCCAGTTGGAGGGGCTCGGCCTCTGCGTGCATGCGCTCCATCCGGCGCAGAATGTCGTTGACCCACTGGAAATGGTAGCGGATTGCCTCCATGGCGGCGGGATTGTTGCTGGCTTCGGCCTTGGCAAGGTAGGCGTCCCGCAGCCCGAAAATGACAGCCCCGGAACCGACGGCCTTATCCTCCGGCCGCGCGCTGCCAGACTCGGCTCCTTTGCCCTGCACCTCGCCGCTCTGGTTGAAGTAATACTGGTCCCAGGTCCGTGCCGTGTGCTCGGCGATGAAATCGAACTCGTCCCAGAGCCGGTCGAGTTCCTTCTGCCCCTGGGCGTCGAGAATCAGTTCCATCAGCGGGGTATCGTCGCGCCAGTAACCCATGACGTTGTGATAGCCCGCGCTCAGCAGACGTCCCTTGTCCTGCGAATCGTCAGGGAAGTAGCGGCCGCGCTCCTTGATGTAGAACGCGTCCGGGAAAACCCTGGCGAAGCGCGCGAAGGAGGCTTGATAGCGGGCGCGTTCGGCCGCCGGAACCACCAGATCGGCATCGCTCGCGCGAGCCCTCTGGGTGAGGGCGGCCCAACGGAACGCCCCTTCCTGGTGGAGACCCGCATATTTCGGGATGGCGGGCAGTTCCGGGGGCGGATCGCTATCGTTGCGCAGGGCCTTGGGGTCCGAATCGCGGCGGTGCAAGTCGAATTCCCGCAGCTTCCAGTTCAGCAGGGGTTGCGACCCGGCGGGCAATCCTTTCACCACCGGGGCGGCGAATTCCATGGCGGTGTGCCGGCGAATGCGGACCACGAAATCGCGCATATCGAGAAAGGCGACGCGGAGTTCCCAGCCGATCTGGTAACCCTTCGGCTGCGGCAGGCCGCGCCACATGGCCTGCAGTTTGGCGATGGGGCCAACCTCTTGGTTTGCGGCCTCGGGCGGTTTTTGGGCGGCGGGTGGTTCTTCAAGGATGTTCCAGACCATGGGCAGATACTTCACGCTCAGCTTCCACTGCGCTGCAATGCCGGCCAGGGTCGCATTGGGCATACCGAGCGCCGACCGGTATTTGAAGCACCACGCGGCCTGAAAGTAATCGGCATAGTCCGTCGGCTGGCGTTCATAGAAGCCGATGATCCGTTGGATCGCGTACTTCTCGCGATCCGTTTCGACCAGCATCGGGTGCGGCGCGAAATCGAACCCGTCGGGCGTGAGCACCATGCGATCGCTCACCTCCCGCGCGGCCTGCAGGTATTTGTTGAGCAGGGCGGGCGACATGGTGAGCGACTCGCCGGAGTTGTCGAAGCCGGCCGTATTGGCAGGGTCCACCGGGAATTCCCGTGTGGGACGCATGTCCACGCCGGTAAGGTCCCGGATGGTGTTGTTGTACTCGGCGTTGCTGAGGCGGCGAGCCAGCACCGGCCCGGGATCGCCGGCATTCTTCCGCGCCTCGTTCATGCGCACGGCCTGGACCCAATCGATCACCGCCTGGCGGGAGTCGGCAGGTGGCTGTGGCGCCGGTTTCGGCGGCATCTCGTTGGCTGTAAGTTTCTCCAGCACCAGATTCCAGCGAGGATAGTCCCGGATCACCGCTGCCAAGGTGGAGTACGCACGCAGATCGAACTGGGCGGCCGGCGAAGCGCCGCCATGGCAGCCAACGCAATAGCTGGTTAGAAACGGCCGCACGGATCGCGCCAATCGAAGTTCCAGATCGGCATTGGCGGCGTCGGCTGCGCCCGCCCAGCGAAGGGCGATAGTCCCGGCTACCAACAGCCGTGTGATAGCAGGGGCGCTAGCAAGGGCGCTACGTCGCATGGGCCTCCAGGGAGTGTAACCATCATATTACGAATGGGGACCCCGATGTCGCGCGCCGTCTGTGCGGGGTGCTTAATGATCTGGGGAAAGCCAGTTGCTGCCTACCGCTCCCTCATCTCACGGTCGCGGCTCTGTACCTATCTGCAAACACGCGATACCCTAACCGAGCCGCAACCGTCAGGGAGCGGATGCCGCGACTGAGCCGCGAAATCCCCAAAACGGTTAGGCACCCGTGCGTGCGTCTGTCACGCTGCTCACAGGCCGGCGGGCCCGTGCCACTTAAGGCAGCGGTCGCATCATCAGTTTGCGGAATTGCACGATGCTGCCCAGGTTGTGCTGTTGCAGCGCCAGGTAGCCCTTGGTGTACGTGTTCTTCTGGTCCACGTAATCGGTAACCACCTTGCCGTTGATCTTGATGACGATGTGATTGCCGTTGGCGATCACGTGCTGCGTCCACCAGGTGTCGTCCTGGATCAACTGCTCGCCGATCTTGGAGAAGCCGTACAGGCTGCCGGTCTTCTGCGGGTCGGGCGACGTATTCTCCACCTGCGCCTCGTAGCCTTTGGGAAAGCCGGGGCCGAAGGCGGTCCGGATGTACATGCCGGAGTTGCCGGAGTGGTTCAGCTTTACCTCGGCCGAGAATTCGCAGTTCTCGCATTCCCGCGCCATCCAGAACAAGTGGCTGGCCGGGCCGTCCCCGGTAATGGCGCCGTCCACGACTTTCCAGCTATCCGGATTGCCATTGGCCTTCCACCCGTCCAGCGTTTTCCCATCGAACATGGAAATCCATCCGTCTTTGGCGGCCCCGGATGGTACCGCGGGCGCGCTCTGGTCAGCGGCGGAAATCCACCAGGCGGCCGCCACCACTCCGAACGCCAGCATCGCAAGGTATTTCATGCCTCCATACTAACTCACCAGGCCCCATGTGCCCTGTGCCACGTTCGCTATCATGGATGCGTGTCTACTCGCCAGCACGCGGGCCCCGGACCGGCCGGCCCGGAGGTTCCCGAACCCTCGCTCGCAGAACGCGCGCGCACCCTCGTTTCCGTCGCCCGGATCGGCAGCCTGTCCACGCATTCGCGGAAGTTCGTGGGATTTCCGTTCGGCTCCGTGATGCCGTATGCCGCTGACGACCGCGGCCGCCCGGTCTTTTTGATCAGCAGCATGGCCATGCATACCCAAAACCTGCACCAGGACGCCCGCGCCAGCCTGCTGATCACGCAACCGGATTCCGCGGGCGACCCTTTGGGAGCCGCCCGCGTCACCCTGCTGGGCGCCACCGCGGAAGTGCCCGCGGCGGAGGTTCGCGATCTGTACCTTTCCCGCTATGAGAACGCGAAGTACTGGCAGGAGTACACCGATTTCGCGTATCACAGGCTGGAGGTGTCGAGTGTTTACTTCATCGGCGGCTTCGGTGTCATGGGGTGGGTCCCGGCTGAGGAATACATCACCGCCCGGCCCGATCCCCTGGCCGAAACGGCGCAGGAAATCATCCAACACATGAATGCCGATCATGCGGATGCCCTCGTTCTGATCGCCACCCGGTTTGGGGGCGAAGCCGCCACCGAGGCTTCCATGACGGCCGTCGATCGCCTCGGATTCCATCTCCGCCTCAAGACCGGCGATCGGGTTCATGGGCGCCGCGTGGCGTTTCTGCGAGAGGTTGGCAACAAGGACGAAGCCAGAGCGGTCTTGGTGGAGATGGTCCGGCAGGCTCGATCCTCCGATTCACACTGAGCGGGTGGGGCCGGGGGCCGGGGGCCAGGCGTCGGCCCGCTCCGTTATTTCATGAGTTTCTGATACCGCGGCCAGTCGCCGAAACGTTCGATCCAGCCATCGGTGGGCTGGTTGCGCCTGGGCATCCCGAAACCGTGCCCGCCCGCGGCGTAGATATGCAATTCGGCGGGCTTGTCGGCCGCCTTCCACGCCAGGAAAATCGCCGGGCTGGACGCGGATATCGGATCGTTGTAGGTGTATCACTGCCCGCACGCCCGTCCTGCAGGTCCGTTTTGCGGAATGTCGCGGGCGGGTTTCGACAGAAGCAGGCGGCACCCGGATATAATGAAACCAACTTGTCCAGGCTGCTGATCAGTGTTTTCGGTGCGTGCGCTGCGATCGGGATTGCCGCCGAAACCGCCCCTTTCGCCAAAACCGTCTACCCCGTCTTCGAAGAAGCCGGATGCCGCGGCTGCCACAACCCCGATGGCGTGGCATCGGCTACCCGCCTGCAGTTTCCGGAGCAGGGCGCGCCGGCGGAGCGCATCGAGGCCTTTGGGAAGTCGCTGGTGCTGCTGGTGGATCACCAGAATCCCGCGAATTCGTTGCTGCTGCGAAAGCCCACGGCCCGCCTGGCGCATGCCGGCGGACAGCGTATCCAACCGGACAGCCCGGAGGAAACTGTGTTGCGAGCCTGGATTGACCGGCTGGTCCAGCTCAAGGGAGACGAACTGGCCGCGGCGTTGCGGTACCGCGACCAGGAGGCCTCCGGCGCCGGCGCCACGCGCCCCCGAATTGTGCTCCGTCGCCTGACGCACAGCCAGTACAACAACACGGTGCGCGACCTTCTGGGTGACCGCAGTATGCCGGCCAACCGGTTTCCGCCGGAGGATTTCGTCAACGGTTTCAAGAACCAGTACGCCTCGCAAAACCTCTCGCCGCTGCTCGAAGACGCTTACAGCGCGGCGGCCGAGAAGCTGGCCCGCACGGCCTTTCGCAGCGGCAACCCGCATAACCCGGTCGATCACGCGGTGTCGTGCCCGCCTTCGCCCGCATGCCGCACCGAGTTCATCCAAAGCTTTGGCTTCCGTGCCTTCCGGCGTCCGCTCGACGCCGCCGAAGTGCGCCGTTACGAAGCGCTGTTTCAAAAGCAGCCTGACTTCCTGGCGGGCGCGCAATTGGTGGCGGAGGCCATGCTGCAATCGCCCAACTTTCTGTTTCACCTGGAGGACGCCGGCGAGGCCACCAATTCAAAATGGCGGTCCTATGCCGCGGCCAGCCGGCTCTCTTACGCGCTGTGGGATGGGACTCCCGACGACGCGCTGCTGGCCGCCGCCGGCCGCGGCGAACTGGATACGCCAGAGGGCGTTGAGCGCGCCGCCCGCCGCCTGCTGGACGACCCCAAGGCTCACCAGGCGCTCGACGAGTTCGTGGCCCAGTGGCTGCGTTTTGACCGCGTGCTCACCGCCACCAAGGAGCGCCGCGCCTTCCCCCAGTTCACGCCCGAGACCGCCATCGCCATGACGCAGGAGGCGCGCCGCTTCGTGGCAGATCTGGTGTGGGGCAACGGCGATTTCACGCAGCTCTTCACCGCCGGCTACGGTTACGCCAATGGCGACTTGGCCCGTATCTACGGCGTCGAAGCTCCGGCCAACGATTTCGATCGCGTGGCATTTCCCGCCAACTCGGAGCGCGCGGGCTTGCTGGGACAGGCGTTGTTCCTCACTCTGACCGCCAAGCCGGATGAGACGTCGCCCACCGCGCGCGGGCTCTTCGTGCGCGAGCAGTTCCTCTGCCAGCACGTGGCCGACCCGCCGCCCGGCGTCAACACCAACCTGCCGCCCGTCAGTGCAGCCCAGCCGATGACCAACCGCGACCGCATGGCCCTGCACGCCACCAACAAGTCCTGCGCCGGTTGCCACAATCTGGTGGACCCCATCGGATTCGGCTTCGAAAAGTTCGATGCCATCGGCCAGCGGCGCGACAAACTGAAGCTGACCTTCGGGGAGAGCTTCGGCGAAAAAAAGGCGGCGCAGCCCAAGCTCTCGACCGCCGAACTCGATCTCGATACCAAGGGCCAGGTGGCCGGAATTCCCAACTCCAGCTTCGCGTCTCCGAAGGAACTGGGCGCGGTTCTCGCCGCTAGCCCGCAGTGCCAGGAATGCCTGGTCAAACAATACTTCCGCTATGTGGCCGGCAGGACCGAAACGCCCGCCGACCGGCCGCTGATCCGCCGCGTGTTTGACGACTTCCGGCGATCCGGCTTCCGCTTTCAGGAAATGATAATCTCAATGACGAGCGCCCGAGAAATGCAAGCCAGGGAATTTCCCGCGGAAGGAGGCGCCGCCAATGTCGCAGGTAATCACTAAGCGCTTCCGTGTCTCGCGCCGGCGTTTCCTCAGAGGCCTGGCGCTGGCGGGCGGCGCGGTGCAGGTCGGTCTGCCGCCGCTGGTGAGCATGTTCAACTCCACCGGAACGGCTTATGCGGCCGACGGCCTGGCACAGAAACCGATCGAGAGCCGCTTCGTCTTCTGGTTCAACGGCAACGGCATTCCCGAGCGGTATTGGATTCCCAGTGAGACCGGCACGGACTATCGCCTTTCGCCGTGCCTGGGCCCGCTGGCCCCGTTCCGAAACGATATTCACGTTCTCAGCGGGCTGGACAACCAGGCGGCCGCGGCCTCCGGTCCCGGCAACGGCCACCACAAGGCGATCAGCGGCGTCACCACCTGCACGCCGTTTACGGGCCACGGCGCGGGGGGCGCCTCCATCGACCAGGTCATCGCCGCCAGAATCGGCCGCGAGTCGCGCTTCAGTTCGATTCAGATCGGCGTCTCGCAGGAGTCGTTCGGCGAAAGCATTCAGCGCAACATGAGTTGGGCCGGGTACGACCGCCCGCTGCCGCCGCAGATGCTGCCCGACAAGCTTTTCGACTACCTCTTCGGCGCCCGCGACCCGGGTTGGGTGAACCGCAAACGCAGTATCCTCGACGCCGTGCGGGAAGATGCGGCGGACCTGCGGAAACAGTTGCCGAAAGACGATGTCTTGCGCGTGGATGAGCACCTCTCGGCCGTTCGCGACCTGGAGCGCGCCATCGCCGGATTGCCTCCGGAGTACCAGCGCATCGACGCGCCGGACTACGACGGCGAGATGGGCGACATGAAAGATTGGCCGCGGATCGCCAAGTTGCAGAGCGACCTGCTGGCGCACGCGCTGGTGACGCGGCAAACACGCGTGGCATCCTACATGCTTACCAAGGGTCAAGGCCTGGCCCGCTTCCCCTGGCTGGGTTTGACCGCGGCGCGGCATCACGACTATACCCACGCCGACGGCAAGGCCCCCGGCGCCGACGGGGCCGATGGGCAGCGCGTGCTCCGCGACATCACCCGCTGGCACGTGGAGGAGTTCGCCTATCTTCTGGCCAAGCTGAAATCGATTCCCGAAGGCGATGGCACGGTGCTCGACCACTGCTGCCTGCTCTACGCCCATGAGCACGCCGAAGCCAATCCGCACAAGTGCAGCGGCCTGGCGATGATTGTGGCGGGCCACGCCGGCCGCTTGAAAACCGGCGCTCACACGCGAGTGATGGGCACCATCGGCGATTTGTACCTGACCCTGGCCGACGACATTATGGAAGCCAACCTGGGCCGCTTTCCGACGGCTTCGAAGAAGATGACCGAGATACTGGCGTAGCCGGAACTCAGCCATTCCGGGCTGTGTGATCAGAGCCGCGCGCGTCAGCAAGCGGTTGCCACTCGGGCGCTGTGTTCCTTCGGCCGCTTCACCAGGGTAACAACCGCTTAACAACCGGCGCCACGAACCACACTCGCCTGGGCTAAATGCACTTTATTGGCAGCGCGTGCCATTCACATAGAACGCCGCCGGAGCCGCGTTCGTGCCGCTATAGCTGGCGTTGAAACCCATTCCGGTGACCGTGGCGCCGGGGGCGATGGTGGGGTTCCAACTGGCGTTGGTGAGCTTGGCGTTGGCGCCCGTTTGCGAATAGTTTGAGTTCCAGGCTTGGGTGATTTGCTGGTTCGCAGCCCAGGTCCACGTCAACTGCCAGCCGTTGATCGGCGTGCTGCCGGTGTTTTGAATGGTGATCGCGGTGCCGAAGCCCACGTTCCATTGGGTGGTGACGGTGTAGACCACATGGCACCCGCCGCCTGCTTGCGTGGTGGCGCCAGCCTGATTCGCCGGCGCCGATTCGCCCGCCGAATTCTGCGCACTCACCAGGTAGTAGCGAATGGTAGAGGGCGCAAGGCCGGTGTTCGAATAGGTGGAGGTAGTGACGCCGGTGGCAATGCGGTTGCCTGCCGAGGGCGTGAAACCGGACACGTTACTGGCGTAGACGTTGTAAGTCACGCCGCTGGTCGGGCTCGCGCTCCAACTCAGGTTGATCTGGCTGGACGAAACCGCGGTGGCGGTAAGGCTCGCCGGGGCTCCCGGCAGAGCAGGCGTTACGGTCTGTGTCACGGCCGCTGAAGTGCCCGCGGCATAGTTCGCGTCGCCGCTGTAAACCGCCGTGACGGAGTGACTGCCGGCAGCCAGCGTCGAGATCGCCAGTGACGCCCTCCCGCCGGCGATTGAGGCTGCGCCGAGAGACGTGCCGCCGTCGAAGAACTGGACAGTACCGGTCGCCGCGCCGGGCGACACCACGGCTGCCAGCGTGACCGCCTGGCCAAAAGCCGACGGGTTCGGCGAGGCGGTTAAGCTGACAGTCGAGGCGGCCTTCGCGACGGTTTGCGTCCAGGCTCCCGAAGTAGCGGCGGCATAGTTCGCGTCTCCGCTGTAAACGGCTGTGATGGAATGGCTGCCGGCGGCCAGGGTTGCAGTGCTCAGCCCGGCGGCTCCCCCGCTCAGGGCCACGGTGCCTAGCAGCGTACTGCCATCCAGGAACTGCACGCTGCCGGTGGCGGCGGCCGGAGAAACCGTGGCCGTCAGAGTGACCGGCTGTCCGCCCACCGATGGGTTCGGCGACCCAGTCAAACTGGCGCTGGTGGCCGCCTTCACCACCGTCTGCGTCCACACCGCGGAAGTGCCGGCGGCGTCGCTGCCGTCTCCACTATAAGCCACCGTTACTGAATGGCTCCCCACAGCCAACGTCGAAACACTCAGCGAAGCCGTGCCGCCGCTGACGGTGGCTGTGCCAAGAGTCACACCGCCATCCATAAACCGCATAGTGCCGGTAGCCGCGCCGGGCGACACCGAGGCAGTGAACTGGATGGCCTGCCCGAAGGCCGCCGACGCATTGTTGGAGGTCACCGACGTAACCGTTCCCGCCTTGACGGTCTGGGCGGTGCCGGATGAGACAGTGCTGTAATTGCCATCCCCGCTGTAGACGGCCGTGATGGTGTGGGTGCCGGCGCCCAGCGCTGCAGTCGTCAGGACTGCCGACCCTCCGCTCAGAGTGGCCGTGGCCAGCGCGGTAGACCCATCCAGGAACTGCACGGTTCCGGTGGCGGAAGTGGTTGAATAACTCGGCGAGACCACCGCCGTGAAGGTAACGGCTTGTCCCGGGTTCGATGGGTTCGTCGAAGTAGTCACGGTCACGCTCGGATTGGCTTTGCCCACGGTATACGTCATAGTTGCCGACGTGCTGTTCACGTAGCTCCCATCGCCGCTGTAGCTCGCCGTAATCGCATGCGTACCCACGGCAAAGGCGGGGACGCTCAGCGTGGCGGCGCCGGCGCTGACTGTTACCGAACCGAGCGCGGTCCCACCATCCAGGAATTGGACGGTCCCTGTAGCAGTGCTGGGCGACACTACGGCTGTGAGCTGAACCGTCTGTCCGTACGCCGAGGGCGAAGGCGTGGCTTGAACCGCGACGGTGGTGGCGCCTTTGACCACTTGAGAAACCGCGGCGGAGGTGCTGGTGGAATAGTTGCCATCGCCGCTGTAGACCACCGTAACGGAGTGATTGCCGGCATTGAGCGCCACGGTGCTTAGCGAGGCCGATCCGCCGCTGAGCGGCGCCGTGCCGAGCGATGTGCTTCCGTCCAGGAACTGCACGCTGCCCGTAGCCGAGCTCGGAGTAACAGTCGTGCCGAACGTGATGGACTGGCCGGCGTTCGCCGGATTCGGCGATGAAGCGGCGGCCGCCGTGGTCGTCGAAGCCTGGGCCACGGTTTGTGTCCACGCACCGGAGGCGCTTCCGGCATTAACCGAATCGCCGCTATATGTGGCCGTGATCGAGTGCGTTCCAGTGGATAGCGAAGAAACCGGCAACGCGGCCGTTCCGTTACTCAGCGTGGCCGTCCCCAGCACGGCTGTGCCATCCAGAAACTGAACCGTTCCCGTGGCGGCGCCGGGTGAGACTGCCGCCGTAAGCTGCACGGCTTGACCGTAGATACTGGAAGCGGCATTGGCGGTCAGGCTGGTGGTAGTAGTGGTCGCAATTCTCACTACTTGTGGTAAGAGCGAACTGGCACCGCCCACGAAGTTTGCATCTCCGCTGTAAAAGGCGCTGATGTTGTGAGTTCCCGCGGAGAGGCTGGAAATGGCTAGCGTCGCCCTGCCGTTGACGACCGGCGAGGAGCCGATAGTCGCATAGCTGCTTGTCCCCGGTCCGTAGTCCGCGAATTGCATCGTGCCCGCGGCGGTGGTCTGAGATATGTCTGCTGTGATAGTCACGGTTTGTCCCACCGTGGAGGGATTCGTGTCCGATGTGATGGTGAGGTTCGGATTGGACTTGACGGCCTCCACCAAAACCGCCGATGTGGATCCCTGGAAGGTGGCGTCACCGAAGTAAGTCGCGGTCAGGGAGTGGTTGCCCAGAGTGGGCAGCGTAACCGCGATCTGGACGCTTCCGCTGCTCAAGATGCCCGATCCGACGGTGTTGCCCCCTTCTAGAATCTGCACCGTGCCGGTCGGTTGGTTGCCGGAGCTGGAAGCTGGCGTGACCGTGACGGTATACGAAATGGCCGTTGTGGGGAGGGTCGGATTCTGCGAGGATGACAGCGTGATGGTGGTGCTCACCGAGCTGGTTGCAGCCGTGCCTGGCAATGAGGTGGAGGTCGAGAATACGCCATCGCCGCTATAGCCGGCCACAATGATGTTATGGCTTCCGGTAATCCCCGCAGGATACGTGAAGGCCAGCGACGCCGTGCCATTGATCAGCGGAGCCGAGCCCAACGGCGTCGCATAGCCGTCAAAAAACTGAACCGACCCGCTGGGCATGCCGCCCGCCCCGATGGGGGACACGACTGCCGTTAGGTTCACGGTCTGACCCCCGTTGGTGCCGGTCGTCGTGGTGGCGGTGTACGCATACGGGGACGGCAGATTGATGCGGCGGACGCGGAGCGCCGTCAGATCGGAGAAAACGATGTTGTCATTGGCAGTGACCGCGACCCAGGTCGGGTATAACACGGTGGCGCTGGTGGCGAGGATGTTATCGCCTTGGGTTCCGGAGTCGCCCCCCGTGCCGGCCACGGTTGCGATCAGGCCGGTAGTTGCGTCCACCCGCAGCACGCGGGCTCCCGAGAGCATGCCAAAAAACAGATTGCCCGCCGAGTCTACGGCCGGTGGCGATGGATAGCCGATCCCGGTGCTGGTAGCGGGTCCACCGTCTCCCGAAAAACTGGCCGCACCGTTGCCGGCGACCGTGGTGACCACGCCGGTGGCGGCGTCCACGCGGCGGATGCGGTAGTTACTCCCGTCCGCGATGAACATGTTGCCGGAACGGTCGAACGCCAGGCCGACTGGCGCGAAACTGGCGGCCGTGGCCGGGCCTCCGTCGCCCGAAAATCCATAGACACCGTTTCCCGCTACGGTGGTGATGATTCCCGTAATGACATCCACGCGGCGGATGCCGGCCTGTCCGTCGGCGATATATAGATTGCCTGCCCGATCGAACGCCAGGCCTAGCGGGTTGCCGATACCGGCTGCTAAGGCAGGTCCGCCGTCGCCGGACGAACTAACCGTTCCACTACCGGCAAACGTGGTGATGATTCCGCTCTGCGCATCCACCCGTCGAATGCGGTGGGCGCCGCTATCCGAGATAAAAACATTGCCGGCGCCGTCCACCGCGACGGCAACCGCGTTGTAGAAGGTGGCAAAATAGGCCGGGCCGCCATCGCCGCTGTATATGCCGCCCGGGCCGCTGCCGGCCACCAGACTCATTGTCCCGCTGAACGCATCCACCCGCACTACCCGAGATGCATCGGCAATGAAAACATTGCCTGAGGCATCCGCCCAGAGTCCCATGGGCCCAATCAGCGCGGCGCCCGTCGCCGCTCCGCCCACGCCCCCGCTTCCGCCCCCAGCCACGGTTGCAATAAAGCCCGCGGCTATCGGTGGCAGGGACCCCGCTCGCACTGTCTGGATCAGCACCGCCGAACTGCCGGCGGCCACGTTAGCATCGCCGCTCCAAACCGCGGTGACCGAATGTGTGCCGTTCGCCAGCACCGAACTGGTCAAGGTGGCTTGGCCTGGGATTCCCCATACGCTGGTGGCGCTTCCCGGCGGTAGTGAATCCTGAATAGACAGAACGCCGGCGCTCGAAATCGGCGTGATGTTGGCAGTGTAAGTCACGGACAGTCCGGACAGGGATGGGTTTGAGGAAGACGTAAGAGTGAAGGTTGGGGCGGCCTGGGTCACACTCTGCGCCAAGGCTGAAGACGTGGTTGGCGCGTTGGTCGCATCGCCTTGATAGGCGGCTACGATTGAGTGGCTGCCGGCGCCCAGAGTGCTAACTGCCAGCGCGGCGGTCCCGTTGGCAACTATGGCCGCGCCTAAGAATGTGCTGCCATCTTTGAAGAGTACCTGTCCCGTCGCGGAACTGGGTGTGAGCCGCGCAGTGAACAAAACCGCGTGTCCATAGGTCGACAGTGTCGCGTTTGAGGTCAACGTCGTGCCCGGCGCAGCCAGCACTGTCTGAGTCAGAACGGATGACGTGGCGCCCGGTACTGTGCCATCGCCGCTATATACTGCCTGAATGGAATGGCTGCCGGTGGCGAGGTTCGAAACCGCCAGACTCGCCGCGCCACTGGCCAGAGTTGCGGTGCCTAGACTGGTGGCGCCATCCAGGAACTGGACCGATCCGGTAGCCGACGAAGGCGGGACGAAGGCTGTGAATGTGATGGCGGCAGCCAGGGCGGCAGGGTTCAAGTTCGAAGTCAGCAGTACGCTCCCGTTAGGAATTACAGTCTGGTTCAGTGGTGCGGAAACGCTGGCATAGTTGCTGTCACCCGCATAAAATGCGCTCATCGCGTAAGTTCCGGGCGAAGTGAACGAAATCGAAAACTGTGCGGCGCCGTTGACCAGCGTGGCTGCCGGCAGCCAGTTGGATCCAGTCCAGAGTTGTACGGAGCCGGTGGGCTGGGTGCTGGCGCCGGCAGGAGCCGCCACCGTGACACTGAATGTGGTTGGCGTGTTTAACCGGGTCGGGTTCTGACTGGATGATAGGGTCACCGTTGGCAATGGCAGAGAGGTTACAGACAGTGGGACCGCCGGCGAACCGGAGCCGTTAAACAAAGCGTCTCCGCCGTAGTAAGCCACAATCTGGTAGGCGCCCTGGGTGAGCGTGCTGAGCGACAAGGACGCGCTGCCGTTGCTTAGCGGCACCCTGCCGAGCCCCACCTGAACCCCGTATGAAAGTGCATTCGCAAACGTAATGGAGCCGGTGGGAACCCCGCTGGCGCCGATGGGCGTCACCGTCGCCGTGAAAGTAACGGTCTGGCCTTGCTGCACGCTGGCCGCGCTGGCGGTGACGGTGGTGTTGGTGTAAGGATAGGGCGAGGGCAGGTAGACGCGCCGCACGCGGCAATCGATCCAGTCCGAAAATATCAGGTTGCCGTTGCGCGTGAGAACCACGCTGACCGCGCCATCGACTGTCGCGATGCTGGCCGGGCCGTTGTCGCCGACTGTGTTGGCGCAGGAGGACCCCCCGCCCCCGCCGCCCGAGCTGAGCTGGTTCTGCGCGCCGGTTCCGTTTCCGGCCACAGTGGTGATCACGCCGGTGGTTCCGTCCACGCGGCGAATGCGCCCGGTGCCATCGGCGAAGAAGTAGTTGCCGGCCGAATCCATGGCCACGTTAGTCATGTACTTTCCGATGCCGGCGCTGGTGGCCGGAACGCCGTCGCCGGTGAAGCTTGCGCTGCCATTGCCGGCGAAGGTGCTGAGAATACCCGTAACGGCGTCCACTCGCCGGATACTGGCGCTGCCGATCTCGCTGATGAGCAGGTTGCCGGAACGGTCGAGGCTCACGCTCAGAGGCGGCGAAAAGCTGGCGGCGGTCGCCAGCGTGCCGTCGGCGGTGACACCGAAGGTGCCATTGCCGGCCACTGTGGTGATGATGCCGGACTGCGCATCCACGCGGCGGATGCGCGCGTTGCCGGAGTCGGCGATGAACATGTTGCCCGTGGAGTCAAACGCCAAAGCCGTGGGAAGCCGCAGCCCGGCCGTGGCGGCCGGTCCGCCATCGCCGCTGAACGCCGCCGTGCCGTTACCGGCCACAGTGGTGATGATCCCGGTCGTGGCATCCACGCGGCGAATCAGGTTGCTGGAGAATTCGACAATGAACAGGTTGCCCGCGGCATCCAGTGCCACGCCGTAGGGACGGTTGACAGACGCCTGCGCGGCCGGGCCGCCGTCTCCGCTGGACGAAGCCGCGCCGTTGCCTGCCACCAGGGTGAGAATCCCGGTGGCGGCGTCCACTCGCACCACGCGATTGTTCCCACTGTCGGCGACGTAAAGATTGTCGGCGCTATCGATGGCGATGCCGCCGGGCGTCGTAAGCTGGGCGCTCGTCGCCGGTCCGCCCACCCCTCCGCTGCCACCGCCGGCAATGGTTGTGATCAGTCCCGTATCCGCCATCAGGGCTGGCACAAGCATAACTGCCAGGAGGGCACTTAGCAGAGTTATAGCTTTAGGTTGGCTCATTGTTGTCTGGGGTCTGTAGGCAACCCAGATTACAACAAGGATTCCGCCGTCTCATATACTGCCTTTGGTGGGTGGAGGTTTGATGCGAAACCGGCGCATTGCCGCTTAGTGCACCGTTTCAGAAGTTCCCTAACCTATCCGGGAAACCGCTTGCTTACGCGCGCGGCTCCGATCAGAGCCGCGAACCCGCTCCGATCAGAGCCGCGACTTGTCGCTCGACCGTTAGGAAGCGGACCGGCTCCGATCAGAGCCGCGACCGTTAGGAAGCGCTTCCTCCGCTAACCGTCCGGCCCACCAAGGCCGCAGGCTTTCCAGGCATCGAAGCCGCCAATCACGTTCATCACGCCGCCGAAACCCGCACGCAGCAGCAGGCTGGTGGCGATGGAACTGCGGTAGCCGCTCTTGCAATTCACCGCCACCGGGCGCGACCGGTCCAAATCGTCCAACACAGATGCCAGCTTCGGCAGCGGCTTCGACACCGCTTGCGGAATGTGTCCTTGCTCGAATTCGGCGGGTTGCCGCACGTCGACCACCTGGATGTGGCCGGGATCGGCAGTGAGTTCCCGGTTCAGATCCTGCACCGTGATCTGCGGAACCGTGGCGGCGGGCAGCCCCTCGCGGAACCAGGCCGTCATGCCGCCCTCCAGGTAGCCGATCACCTGCTCCATGCCGACGCGGGCCAGCCGGACCCGGGCTTCCAACATGATGTCGCGGTCTTCGGCCACCAGGATGATCTGCTGGTTCATCCCGATCAGGCGGCCGGCCCAGGAAGCGTACTGGCCGGAAAGCCCGATGTGGATGGCGCCGGGGATGTGGGCTCCGCCAAACTCGTTCGCGGGCCGGGTGTCCAGCACCAGGGCGCCTTCACGCTGGCGGGCCGCCACGTCTTTCGCAGTCAGGCCATCGGGGATTGGCAAGTCGGCCAGCGGCGTGGGGCCGGTGCGGTTGATCTCGGCATCGAGTGAAAAATAGCCGGGGCGCTCGGGCAGTTCGGCGGTAAGCAGGCGGACAAATTCCTCCCGGCTCCTGGCCTGCAGCGCGAAGTTCTCCAGGCGCTGTTTGCCGATAGTGGAGGAGCGCTCCGAACTCATCTGCCGGCCACAGAGCGATCCGGCCCCGTGTGCCGGGTAGACCTCCACGCCATCGGGCAGACTCAACAGCTTGTTGTGCAGGCTATCGTAGAGCATCGCCGCCAACTGCTGCGGCGTATAGTCGCCAGAAAGATCGGGACGGCCCACGTCACCGATGAACAGCGTGTCGCCGGTCAGGACCGCGAAGGGCTCGCGGCTCTTTTCCGTGTCGGTCACCACAATCGAGATGCTCTCCAAGGTATGGCCCGGGGTCTCCAGGAATCGCAGAACGCAGTCGCCGAAACCGAGTTCATCGCCATCGTGCACGGGCACATGGGGAAACCCGGCGCCGGCCCGGGCGCCCAGATAGATTTCGGCGCCGGTGAGGGCCGCCAGTTCGCGGTGGCCGGAAATGAAATCGGCGTGCAAATGGGTTTCAATGACATACCGGATCTGCAAACCGTTCTGGAGCGCGTCCTGGATATAGATGCCAACGTCGCGCTGAGGGTCGACCACGGCCGCCAAGCCGCCGGAGCCGATCGCGTAGGATGCGTGAGACAGGCAACCCAGATAGAACTGCTGAAAGTATGTGGCCATGGCCGGTTTCATTTTGGCGTCGCCGGGCAGGCCATGTCAAGGCGGCACAAACCCATTGTGGATGCCACCATAGGCCGTGGTCGCCGCGAATCCAAACGTCAAGATCAAGCTGGCGCAGCCGCAGGTGGGCGAAGACGTGTGGGATGCCTGCCGTCGCGAGATTGCCACGTTCACTCGGGAATTGGCCAGCTTGCTGGACCAATGTCGATTGCTACTGGTGGTTGGCAGCCCAGAACGCCGGCCCCTCCTGAGAGTCCTGCATGACCCTGGACGCGCCTGGAGATGCTAAGCCGTCCGCCGCCCCGGCCTGGTGCCGAAAAACCAATGTGCCAATGGTGCGGTCTCTGCGGATGCCCGGCGGCGGTGCCCGTTTCGGTTCGGTCAGCGACTAGAAATTGCGTTTGTGATGCATCTTGAGGCATGCTGTATGAAGATGCCTCAGTCAGATGCAAACAGGGACAAGCGGGGACGAGATGCCGGTGGGCGCAAACCCAAGACTGGTCGCCGTATCAATCTAGCTCCCCGGTACAGTGTCGGTCTTCCAGCCGGGGTGGCGCGTGAAGTGGAGCGGTACGCCAAGGTGGTTGACACCAGCATGAGTAAGGCGATTACTGCACTGGTACGCATCGGATTGGAAAGCCAGGAGAATAGGAAGCGAGAGTTCTTTAAACGATTGAAGACGAATCTCGCCAGTGATGACCCGAAGCAGGAGGATCGACTGGTTGACGACTTCCGCGCTCTGATTCTTGGCCGTTGAGGCATGCCGAAGATCCAATGGGATCGGCTTCCCCGGGAGAAGTGGGCTCATTTACGGGAGCGGGCCAGGTAGCGGAGAATCCGAGGAGGATCTCTTCGAATTGGCTGAGTGGAAGGCTCAGGATCCCGAGTTGGTCTCCGCAACCACCGGCATCTTGAACACCGCTGATGAAGCTACTCAACATTACCTATGGAGGAAGGTAGCACATCGTGAAGAAACACGTGCTCCAGTGTGCCCTTTTCCGGCATAAACCACGCGACCAATTTTTCAGGCCGGCGACTCCGCGATTCCGCTTGGGATGCGCGCGATGACCGAAGTCGTGCTCGAGTTCTTGCGCGGCGCACCCGAATCACGCACTCGGTGACGGTGGGACCGAAAACCCCTATTTGCAGGGACCATGACCCGATTGACGTCAACACCGCGGACGCGGCTCAGATGCTGGCAGGCCCGTCGCTGATAGCTGAAGGCTGAGAGCTTTTTTAAGGCTGCTACACTGGTTTTAGTGGCACAATTCTACAACCGTGCGGAGTTGGTAAACCAGCGGGCTATCTGGAAACGGGAAGGGAAGACCGTGGTGTTTACCAACGGCTGCTACGATCTGTTGCACCCCGGCCACGTTCGGCTGCTGGAGCAGGCCCGGTCCATGGGCGATGTCCTCATCCTGGCCCTGAACTCCGATGCCAGTGTTCGGCGGATGAAGGGGCCGTCCCGTCCGTTCCTGGCGGAGGGCGAGCGGGCGGAGGTGGCGTTGGCTTTCGAAGCGGTGGATGCCGTCACCCTGTTTGACGAAGATACCCCGCGCGAATTAATTGGGTTCGTTTTGCCGGATGTGCTCATCAAGGGCGCCGATTGGTCGCACTTCATCGCCGGCCGGGAAGAAGTGGAGGCCGCCGGTGGTAAGGTCCTGACCGTCGCGCTGGAACCCGGATACTCTACTACTAACATTGTCGAAAGAATTCTCAGCCAACCTTGATTCACCCTGCCGTTCGAGACCTGTTTCTAGACCTGGGGCGAAACCCCGGCTTTCAGGAGGCGTTGCGCCGCCTCGTCAACGGTGGCAATGCTACCCTGACGGGCCTTACTACCACCGCCAAAGCCGTGTATTCCGTGCTGCTGTGGCAGTCCTCCGGCCGTCCTCTGATAATTGTAGTAGATGGTAACAAACAGGCCGAAGCCCTCT
>Ga0210402_10000544_pt1 | contig 42087 bp, 38 predicted proteins | sample IncBWC7MmetaG_FD_161055 | JGI IMG/M metagenome (GOLD analysis project Ga0210402, IMG submission 161055) | Forest soil microbial communities from Barre Woods Harvard Forest LTER site, Petersham, Massachusetts, United States - Inc-BW-C-7-M | ecosystem: Environmental > Terrestrial > Soil >...
CCAATTGGTGAACAGCGCGCCTTCCTTGGCGATCTGGTCGAGGTTCGGCGTCGGATGGCCAAGCGCGGCGCCACCGAGATAGGCACCGAGATCGGCCCATCCCGTGTCGTCGCTCATCAGCATGACGACGTTGGGCCGCTTCTGTTGAGCCTGCACCGGGCATATTACCGCAGCTGCAGCCAGCAACGACCCCGCGGCAAACGCGCCGAGCCTTGTCCATGTGAGATGTCGGACCGTCATCTTTCGCCTCGGTTGTCGAACGGTATGGCAAGGATGCCGAGGTGATCGTACTTATGACTAAACAGGCGGGCTATTCAGTTTCGGCAAAATGTAAAAAAGCCGACGGTTGTGCTCCCCGGCCATTACGCGCGCGGATGACCGAGCGTGGTAGATGGCAATTCCCCAAAGAGTGATCGATATTCGCCTGCGAACCGGCCGAATTGCCAGAACCCGTGCCGCGTGGCGATCTCCGTCACGGTTGTCCCGGTTGGGGCACTGTCGCGCAGGGCCCGCCGCGCGAGATGCATCCGGCGTAACAGCAGGTATCGCTTGGGGCTCATTCCGAGCTGCTCCTGGCAGCATACCCGCAATGTCCGGTCCGACGCGCCGATCGCCGCGCAAACCTCCGGTATGTAAAGCGGCTGATCGGGGTTTTCCTCCACCGCCCTGCGAAACCGGCGCAGGATCATCGCGTGGTGCCGCAGCGCCGACCTGTCCCCGCCGGTCTCTCCGGTGCTGAGGCATTCGACCATGGCTTCGATCAGTGCCTGCTCGAGACCCCGTGCCGCCTCGGGATGGGCGATGATTTCGGGAGCGCCCTCCGCCAGCTGCCCCGCCGCCGCATGCAGCCGCTGGAGTTTTGCCATCGCGGTTTGTGAGGGGGTGACGATCAGAGCATCTTTTGGCGGCGCCAGGTCAACTCCGGCAACCGTGGCGCCAAGGGAAACCAGTTCCGCCACCGGCAGCGACATGGCGCCATAGCAAGCGAACCCCGATGAAAGCCGATAATAGCTTTGACCCTCGCGATATCTCACGATGTTGGTAGGCAGCATTTCGACGCCGCTCGAGAGCAGGCGTGGTCCAGGTCGGGTCCGGAACGCGATGACGGCCCGCCCGCCCCAACCGGCTATGTGTGAAACCCGCGGCAGGTTCTCGGAGAACCGCTGCATCCACAGGCGATGCAAATCAATGCGGGTTAGTTTCGCGGTGAAATCCCCGCGCTGGGTGACCGTCAGCTCGTATGTTCCCTGTCGAATAGCCGCGGCGTAATCTTCCGGATCGGTAAAGGTGCGAACTGCGCTTGAAGGCATCCCCCGGCCCTCCGTCAGCCAAACCGGCGTTTATAGGACGATTTTCTGACGCTTATCCCCCTGGGAATCGATGTGTCACGAAACTTTCACCTGCCGTCCACCGGTCGTATGCCGGCGGCGAATGTATTCGGTCGGGCCCATGCCGAGCTGTTCCTCGCAGGAGATGCGGAGGGTTCGCGCCGGGATGCCTAGCGTCTTGCAGATCTCGGCCGTCCGCAAAACCCGCTCCGGCTCCGTTCGCAACAGCGCTTCAAAGCGGACCGCGATGTCCTGGTGTTCTCGTGTGGCGCGGTCGACCTCGATCACAGACCCTTTCGAGAGACACTCCACCAGGGCATGGATCAGTTGTTGCTCGAGCCCATGCGCCGCCGCTGCGTCGATCATCGCTCTCGACCCACTCTCCACCAAGCGGATGGCCGCGGAATGAAGGTGGCGCAGATGCCGCATCATCGCCGGTCTCAGCCGCCACCATAGGGCGGCGGCCGGGACCGCGAACGACATTCCGGTCAGCGCGCTGCCATATCGAACCAGCTCCCCGGTCGGTAACCAGATCGCGCCCCAGCGGCAGGGCCCGTCGGTTCGCATGTGCAGGCGCTGACCCGCCCCGAGCGTCATGATATCGCCCGCTCCCAACCCGAGTCCGCCCCAGATCGGCGCGGGTCCGCTGCCGCTCGGCAGCGACACCAGGATCATGTCAGTCGGCACGGCAACAAGGGCGACCCGCGGCAGATGCTCCTCGGCAGCTGACAGCCGCAAGCGATGCAGCGCGACCCGGGTCAGCCGCGCCCGAAACGCACCGGGCCCGGTGACGAGCAGGCCGAAGCAGCAGCCTTCCGCGCGCATGGCAGCCGCGAAATCGTTGGCTTCGCCGAACACGGAGGTAACGCTGCCCGGCACTCCCGCCGCCCTCTTCCTGTCGCGCCGAGGGTGCGGGGTCTGCTCGGGGCTTGGCTATTCAATTTCGGCAGAAATTTTGGGCGGTCGCCGGGAGACCTTCCGGTCTATTGCTATTATGGCAATAATTCCGAAAGGCCGTCATCATATCGCCAAAATCATAACCCATCTTGCCTGGGAGAATGGCCCCGCCGCGGCCGCAACGAGCAGCATCCGAGGAGCAAGATGACGATCCGCCCCCGTTGTTCCGCTATCCGGGTCAAGTCGTCAGGAAATTGTCAAAACGTCCCTGCTGGACCGACCTGTAAGCGTTCGATTGAGGCTCAAGCGACTGATAGACATGATATTTTTGACGAGGAAGCCGGCCCCGATGCATTTTTTCTCCCTGACAGCAGGGAGACAGCAGGGAGAAAGCGGGGTTTGTCGGCGTCCCTGTTTCCGCTGCCATCCCGTCAGTCGCGGGTGCCGCGCCCCCGGTCAATCCCCGAAATCTAGGCGACGGCGTGAGGATCGTGCGCTTTAGCATCGATGGGTTATTTTCGCGAGAGCTCGGCATCGGAGGAGACAACAAATGTGGACGCGCATCGGGATAGCGGCGATCGTGGCGGCATTTCTCGTCGGAGCGGTCGCCGCAGCCTATGCCCAGGACAGCATGACCCCGTATCCGGGGAAAACGGCGCCGGGCACATCGCGGTCTGACCAGGCCGGTCCCGGCACCGGTGGCACCGCGCGCGGCGGCTACGGGACCCTCGGCGCCGGCGATGCCAAGAGTGGCGACTGGACCGGCACCAACCCCGGGTTAAATCGGGGGCCGGCCGGCGCCTACTCGGGCTACAGCGTGGGTGGCGCCGGCGGCCGCGTCGCTCCCGGCGGCAACGGCGCCTTGGGGGCGGGCGACGCCGCCATCGGCAGTTGGACCGGCACGAACCCTGGTATCGATCGGCGGCCGTCGGGCAGTTCGTATTACGGGCCGGGCTACCGATAGGCGCAACCGGCCGCCCGGAGCTTTAGTCGGCGATGCAGCGGGTCGCTTTGCGGCCGACGAGCCACGGCCGATAGGTTTCCTGGTTCTGCGCCATCCGCGGCAGTTTCGCATGCACGTCGAGTGCCGCCTGGTCGCGCCACGCCTCGACCAAGAGGACGCGGCTCTGGTCCTCCTGCGGCAGCAGCACGTCGAATTGCTGGCAGCCGTCCTCGGCGCGCGAGAGCCGCGCGTGACCCTTCATCAGCTCGACAAAGGCATTGCGGTGCTCTGGTTTCACCTCGAACTCGACGACGATCATCAGACGGCTCATAAGCATTTCCTCCGGCTGGATTCCGCGGCATCATCGGCGATCGGCCAAGCCCCGGCAAGCGCCGGCGGCAGGTTTAGGGAGATCTCGACATGGCACATGACGCGCTGCGTACGATTTTGCCGATCGCCGGCTGGCCCGAGGAGCGGGGCCGCGCGGTCGAGATCACCGGCGGCGCCGACCCGGTGTTGCCGACGCCGTTTCGCATCGGTGCGGCCGGTGCGGCGGCACTCGCCGCCACCGGTCTCGCCGCCGCCGATCTTTGGGAATTGCGCACCGGCCGGCGCCAGGATGTCGCGGTCGATCTGCGCCAGGCGGTCGCCTCGCTGCGCAGCGGCCATTATCTGGAAGTGAATGGCGCCAAGGTCAGGAACGACCGCAACCCGGTGATGGGCATGTATCCGGCCAAGAACGGCCGCTGGAGCTACGTCCATGCCAACTTCCCGAACCATCGCGCCGCGGCACTGCGCGTCCTCGGCTGCGAGGAAAACCACAAGGCGGTGCGCCAGGCCGTAGCACGTTGGGATGCGCTCGAGCTCGAGGAGGCGATCATCGCCGCCGGTGGTGCGGGCGGCATGGTGCGCAGCATGGCCGAATGGGCGCAGCATCCCCAGGCTGCGGCGATCGCCGCGTTGCCGTTGATGGAGATCCTCAAGATCGGCGAAGCTCCGCGGGAGAAACTACCCGAGGGCGACCGGCCCTTGTCAGGCATCCGCGTCCTCGACCTGACCCGCGTCTTGGCCGGTCCGACCTGCGCCCGCACCCTGGCCGAACACGGCGCCGACGTTTTGAAGATCACTGCGACGCACATCGCGGCACGCGATGATCAGGAATACGATACCGGCCATGGCAAATTGTCGGCGCGGCTCGATCTACGCCAGCCCGATGATCTTGAGACCCTGCGCGGGCTGGTGCGCGAGGCAGACGTGTTCTCCCAGGGCTACCGGCCGGGCACATTGGGCAATCGCGGTCTCTCCGCGGAGGAGCTCGCGCGGCTGAGGCCGGGGCTCGTCTATGTCTCGCTGTGCGCTTTCAGTCATAAGGGGCCGTGGGCGTCGCGCCGCGGCTTCGACACGGTAGTCCAGAACGTCAGCGGGATCACGACCCGCCAGGGCGAGCTGTTCCCCGGCGCCGAGCCCGGCCCACAATTCTACCCGGTGTCGGCGATCGATTATCTGACCGGCTATCTGATGGCGTTTGGCGCGATGGTGGCGTTGGCGCGGCGCGCAAAGGAAGGCGGCAGCTGGCTCGTCCGCATTTCGCTGGCGCAGACCGGGCGTTGGCTGGTCGATCGCGGCGAGGTGCCCGGGGCCGCCCTCAAGGACGTCGCGAAGGAGATCCCGCAAGCCGAGATCGACCGCTGGTCGATCGACAGCGACACCCCGGCCGGCCGGCTGCGCCATCTCGGCCCCACCGCGCGCCTCTCCGAAACCCCGCCCCGCTGGGCCCGCCCCTCGGTCCCGCTCGGTTACAACGAGCCCGCCTGGCCCGCCCGCGCCGACTAGAGAAAACTCACCGACCTCGAATATCTCCACACCAAGGAGCGTCAATCGGGCTCGTTTCCTAGCCTTGGCGTATCGCCGCTACGAGCAGGAACGGTGGGCGCTGTCGCTCATCTGCCCAGCTCGGCTGTGCCGCGATCTGCGCCGCGGTCGGACCCCATTCCGCGACATGGATTATGAGAAACCCAAGTCCGGCAAGCATGTTGATGTAGGTTGCAAGGGTCCGATGTTGCTTGATGACTCCTTTAGTCAGCCAATCCGTCGAACGCGGACCTTCATCCAGGTAGCCGTCAACGGGCCAAGTCTTGCGACCCCCCGCATTGAGCGACCAGCCCGGTTCGGCGGGAGCAGTGACAATAGGGTGCTCCACGGAAAAGACCAAAGCCCCACCAGGGGCGAGCGAGTGATACGCTTGCGACATGAGCCCGCTCAGGTTCTCGACATAATGCAGGGCGAGCGAGCCATAGACCAAATCGAACGAGTCTGCGGGGAGCTCGAGCTGCTCCATGTCAGCCCGGGTGTAGGTGATCGCCCGATCGGCGGTGGCGGCTCGGCAGCGCGCCAACATTCTCTCGGACACATCGATCCCCAGAACGTGAGCAGCGCCCTGCTGTCGCGCCCAGAGGCAGAACCAGCCAAAGCCGCAGCCAAGATCCAGTACCTTGCGCCCGCGCAGGCCGGGGAGGAGAGCGCGCAATGCCGGCCACTCCGGGGCACCGTCCAAGCCCTCGACCGAACGACGCAGCCGGCTGTATCCCGCGAAAAACTCATCGTCGTCGTAGATGTTCTGCGTCATCGCTCTCACCGCTCGCAGGCGACCCGCGCGAAGGTGGCGAGGATCCGCAGACCAGCCTTCGTGCTGCCGCTGAGCGTGCCGGCGACCTTCGAGCGGCCGGCGATGCGTCGACCATGCGGTACCGGGAACTCGAGGATCCTGAGGCGGGCGCGCGCCGCCCGCATCTGCATCTCGAGATTCCAGCCATAGGTCATCTCGCGCATGCCGAGCCGCGCGAACACGTCGGCGCGGATCGCCCGGAATGCGCACATATCACTGTACCACACCCCGTAAAGGAGGCCGATGGCGGCTCCGATGACACGGCCGGCGAGGGCCTGGTGGGCTCCCATGCTCCCCTCCTCACGCGCTCCGCGAGTGCGCGAGCCGATCACGAAGTCGAATTTATCATCGAGGATCGGCTGGGCCAGGCTCGGGATCACCTCCGGCCGATCGCCGCCGTCACCATCGAGAAAAATTAAGATCTCCGCTCCACCGTCGACCGCCGCGGCGGCACCCCTGGCACAGGCCCGACCGTAGCCGGGCTGCTTTTCGACGAGCACGGTGGCACCGGCGGCGCCGGCCTCGGCGACCGTCGCATCCCGGCTGCCGCCATCGACCACGACGACTTCGTCAACCCAGCCGCGCGGCATCGCCGCAACGACTTGGCCGATTGACCCCTCCTCGTCGAGGACCGGGATGATCGCGACGATGCGCGACCGTCGCCTCTCGCTCACAGGCTCCAGCGGACACCGCACGATGCGCAGGCGGGCGGCGGCGCGTCGCTCATCAGAGCGCGGCGAAATTCCTGGTAGCGCGGCCCATTCCAGATCTGCCGCAGGCTCTGCTGGGTCGCGTCGCCCAGCGTGAACCCGTCATAGCCGCGCATCGAAAACGGCGCAATGCAGCACGGGATCGCCCGCCCGTGCGCGGTGAAGTACATCAATGACCAAGGCCGCCGGCACAGTGACCAAGGCTGATCCTCGGCTCCCCGCTTCAGGCTCGTGCCGGGCTCGGTGGCGCCCGAGGCGTTGAAGCGGACCCCGAGCGCTTCAGCGAGCGCCGCCGCCTGCTCGATGTGCATCGCCTCGTCTCCGTCGAGGTTCTCGAACAACGCAGACCCGGCGCGGGCAAGCCCCTGCCCCTCCGGAGTGAAGACCAGCCGCTGGAGATGGATCTCGGCGACGCCGATTTCGTGCGCCAACCGGACAAAGTCCGGCAATTGATCTATCGTCTCCTTGAGCCCGGTCAGCCACAACGACACGAGCGGCCGCTCGATGCCTTCGCTACGCTGCAGTCTGGTAAAGGTGCGAACATTGCGGACGATCCGCGCGAACATGTCCTTGCCGCGCACTACCAGAAAACCGCGCGGCTCCGCGGCATCGAGCGAGACGCGGAGCTCGTCGAGACCGGCGGCAATCAGCTCTCTGCCCTTGCGCTCCGTCAGCAACGTGCCGTTGGTATTGAACAGGACGTAGGTACCGTGATCCTTGAGGTAGCGCACCATCCGAGGGAGCGCTTTGACCATCATCGGCTCGCCCACGCCGTGCAAAACCACACGGGCGATCCGCGGAAACTGATCGACGATATGGGTGAAGAGCTCCCAGCTCATATCGGCCGGAGGCTCGAGATCTTCGAAGGTGCGCGGACAGGTCTCGCACAACAGGTTGCAGCGATTGGTCGTCTCGAGATAGAGGCACACCGGTTCCTGCTTGGCGACCGCGCCACGCTCGTCGCCGACGGTTTCGAAATAGCGGCGCGGATCGGGTTTAGCTTGCGCGGTGGTCGTCATGCCGTACTCCGGACTTCGTGGCCCGAATCGATCTCCGGGCAACGTCGACGCACGCTAATATGGCAAAGCCGCCATAGATCACGAGCCCCACCCCAAGCGGGATATGCCCGGTTTCAGCGGGCCAGTAAAGCAGGACGGCGGTAAGGGTCGGCCAGAACGCCGGCCACCACGGGGCGACGCACAGCAGGGCCACCAACCAGACAAAATACCAAGCGTAGTGGGGGGAAGCGAAAAACACTGCCGCCGCCCCCAATGCCGTTGCCCAGGGCATGCCCGCGACCGGGTCCGCCGGACGGCGGAGCGCGCCGATCGCGAGAGCCGCCATGACCGTCGCGGCCACAGCGAGATAGGCCGCAACAGGCACCGGAACGGCGCGGCCGACGAGGTCGAGAGCCCAGAAGCCGCTGCCCGAGGCGAGGTTCTCTTCGGCGAAATACGTCGGCAGAAACCCCAGCACCCGCGATTCGACGCCCAGAAAAGGAAGATAGGCGACAAGGATAACCGCGGCGAAACCGGCCGGCCACCGCCAGTCACCCAGATTTGACCTGCGGGGACGCCACAGCGCCGGCGCCAGCACCAAAGGGAAGAATTTGACGAGGGTCGCGGCGGCCAATGCCGCCCCCGACCAGGCCCGCCTGCCGGCGAGAGCAGCCGCGATCGCCAGCGCTACGAAGGCCACCACCGCCGCATCGATGTGCCCCGCGCCGGCGATCTCCCACACCGGCAGCGGGTGCCATACATAAAGGAGAATGTTCTCCCGCGGCGCTCCTGCAGCCAACAAGATGAAGAGAAGCGCTCCGATGCCGATCGCCTCGACCGCCACGAGCACGAGCTTCATCGCCGTCACCGTCTCGCCGAGCCGGGTCGCAACAAAAAACAGCATCTGCGCGATCGGCGGATAGATCGTCGGCGCGTAGTTATTGCGGTTGATATTCGGAAAAATCGCCTCATCCCGCAGCGCCGCGAGATTGGTATCTGTCGGGATGTAGCGGTAAGGGTTGATCCCTGCGGCCTGAACGCGCCCGTCCCAAATGTAGCGGAAGATGTCGTCCGAAAGATAGACCGGCGCGATAAGCGCGCCAATGCGGAGCAAAATCGCCGTCGCCAGGATCACCACGAGCGCCGGCCGTCCACCAACGCCGCGCATAACGGCAAGCGCCGCAACGGCCCACACCGCACCCTGCAACAACGCTATTACGATAAACCCGGTGAGATCATGCTCAAATTGAGCTGCCAGCCCGAAAGCCTCACCGGTCAGCAGTACGAGGGCCGACAGCAGCAAAAACCAAGGCCGCGACATCCGCGCCCGCACTCGCTCTTCTCTCGCGATCCTCACGTCACGCGGAGGACAACGGGGGGCCGTCGAAGAGATGCCGCACGCCGCCATTCTTGGTCGCGAGCTGAGCGAGAAACGCGGTTGAACGAGGTGCGGCGTAGCCCCCGTTATGATCCGCCTTCACGTCCGGAGCGGACAGCAGGTCGCGCGCGAGTACCGCCAAGCCAGCCTCGTCATCGACGTCGTACCACCCGGCCAAAGGCGCAACCGGCACGCCGATTTCGGCAGCACGCATCATCGTCTGCCGATATACGCGTTCGGTGCTCCAGTCGATCGCCTCGAACAGCCGCTGGTGAAACTGCTTCAGACCGATCAAGTAGTAGCCGCCGTCGGCTGCCGGGCCGAGGACAACCCGGTCGCCAGGCTCCTCCAGGCGCCGAACCGCCTCCACCAGCAGATCGGTCGGTAAGGTCGGGCTATCGGCATTGATCAAGCAGACCGAACCGTAGCCCGCGGCGAAGAGATCGCGCGCCGCGTGGAACAGGCTGCGCCCGAGCGTCGGCTCCCTGGGTGCAAGAAGCTTAAAGTTGTCCGGTAGCAGGTCCTTGAAGAACCGCTCCGAGCCCAGCGGATGATAGGCGGCATAGGCGTGGATCGGCGCTCGCGCCGAAGCGGCGGCGATGTTTGCCGCGACATCGGCGAGGCAGCATGTATTGAGTTCTGCTGCTTCCTCATAGCTCAGAGGGGGGACAAGTCGGGTCTTGACGCTTCCGGCAAGCGATGCCTTGGCCATGATCGCGACGGCACATAGATCTTCCGACATGACGGCTCCCCCAACCGGCCGCAATACCTCCTTAGGAGCCGCGGAACCAATTGTATCCGTAATCCTCCCGGATAATCATTCGTGACCGACAGGGCAACGACGAATTTCGGGTTCTTGAAGCCAAGCTTTGTCGGAATTCGGATCTTCATCGGATAGCCGAACTTGCGCGGCAGTATCTGATCGGCAAATGTGAAGGCCATGATGGTCTGCGGGTGGAGCGCCGTTGGCATGTCGATGCTGGTGTAATACCCGTCTGCGTAGATGACGCCGACATAGTTCTTGGTGAGGTCGGCCTCGACATGCTCGAGAAAGATCCGCAGCGGGCAGCCGCCCCATTTGCCGATCCGGCTCCAGCCCTCGACACAAACATGCCGGGTGGTCTGCCATGTCCGCGGCAGCTGGTAGAGATTGTCGACGGTCCAGGACCGCTTGTCACCGATTGAGCCGCTGAGCTCGAGCCGGTAGGTCGTAGGATCGAGCTGCGGCGCCGGCTCCTCGGGATAGAAGGCGTTGTAGCGGAAGACGCGGTCGACCGCGCTCTCCGGATAGGTCGGCGCCAGCCGATTGGGATAGAACAGCCAGCCCTGCACACGGTCGTTCGAGCCCGACATGTTCCACAGCAGCCGCTGGGCCGGCTCGTTGCCGGTCAGGTCGCAGCCGGTCAACAAGCTCAGTGCGCCGAGGCTCAGACCGCCTGTCAGAAACCCTCGCCGGTCTGGCTTGCGGATTGGGCTCATCGCCGCCTCCCCGCCCGGCCAGTGATCATCGGCGGCAACACCTCGGGCACCAGTGCGGTCAAGGCGAGGTGGACGGCGAGAAACAGGACGATCGCTGCCATGCAGAAGAAATGGACATAACGCGCTGCATCGTAGCCGCTGAATACCGCCGTGAGTTCCTGGAACTGCACCGGCTTCCAAATCGAAAGTCCGGAGAGCACGGTCAGCACTATCACCGAGATGACGCCGATATAGAGCGCCCGTTGTACGGCATTGCGTTCGCCCACGCGGTGCACGAGATGCCCGCCGAGTGCAGCGCGCAAATCGCGCAAAATCTCCTGTGGCCGTATCGGGAGTATATTCTGGCGAAAGTGCCCTGATGCCAGCCCGTAGACCAGATAAACGAGCAAATTGATGACGAGAAGCCACATCGCAGCGAAGTGCCACTGCAACGCGCCGGCCAGACCCTCCTCGTTATGCCAGTGCTGCGACACCTCGGGCGAGCCGCCCAGGGTGATCCACACCGGAAAGGTGAAGCCGAAAAGAGGCTCCCAGTTGTAGATACGCCAGCCGCTGCCGATCATGGCCAAAATCGCCAGGGCATTGAGCCAATGGGTGATCCGCACTGTTAGAGGATGCAATACGATCGGGCATGTATATTGCGCAGCGGTTTGATCTGCAGGTGCCATTTCAGAGTGAAGCCTCCAATTTCGCTACAGTCAGATTTAGCCAAGGGAGATCTCTGGATAAAATGCGCTCGCGTTATTGTTTCAATGCCGGGGAGGTATGATGCAGCTGATCGGCGCAGGCTCGCCTCAGCAGTCGCCCATTAGCCCGCCACCGGGCGAGGTACGGGCTCCGGAGCTCAGCCCGCGCCGTGGGCCGCGAAATAAGCCTCGACCGCACGCACGAGGCCGCGGGCGAGCTTCTGCTGATGGGCCCGCTGCTGTAGGAACCGCTCCTCGGCGGCATTCGACAGGCAGCCGAGCTCAACGAGCGCCGAGGGAACGTCCGGGGCAGTCAGCACGGCGAAATCAGCTGAGCGTTGCGGATGTTCCAGCAACACCGCCTCCCGCCCGAGTTCAACCACGACCCGGCGGGCAATGGCGATCGATAGATTGCTGGTTTGGCGTCGTGTGAGGTCCAGTAGGATTTTTCCGACATCGCGTGGCTGCCGCGCCAAACTGACCCCACCTACCAGATCGGCCCGGTTCTCGCTCGCAGCGAGTGCCGCTGCCTCCCGGTCCGACGCTCGAGCCGACTGGGTAAACACCGAAATACCGCGCATTTCCGCGTTCGGCAGTGCATCCGCGTGAATCGATAGGAACAAGTCGGCCTTCCACCAACGAGCACGAGCAACCCGCTCCCGCAGCGGAAGAAACTCGTCGGTGCTTCGGGTCAGCACGACGCGAAAGCCGCGCCTCGCGGCGAGCTGGCGCGCCAACTCCGATGCGGTCGCCAAAGCGATGTCCTTCTCTTGAACACCGTTGGGACTTATCGCACCGGGATCCACCCCGCCGTGACCGGGATCGATGACGACCGTCAGAATGCGCCGTGCCGATCGTGCTCCGCGCCCCGCCGGCTGAGCCACAGACGAACCGAGGCGCCATCCGAGGGCAGCACAGAAGACGAGCCCACCCAGAACCGTACGCCGCCCACAGTTGATGTTCCGCATGTCCCACCCCAGCGGCAGTTCTCTCCTCCGACGAGAATCGCCGACCAATAATACCTTACCGCAAAATCGCCGGCGCGGGTAGGCGCCGGCTATTCGCCGCAAATGCGGTCGTCCTTAGAGCGGCGCAGCGGCAGGGGTCGGGAAGGCGGTTCGGACACGAAAAGCCGGCGAAATCCTCTCGCCATCCTGAAAGCTATTTTGCGAACGGACCGCGAGATGGTGAGCGGCAGGATCTTGGCCGGGAGCGTCTCGCTCGCGGCGCGACGAAGGCTCGTCATTCCGTGCCGCCGGTAATCGGCGACCCAGGCATCAACTTGGCGTTCTAGGACACCGAAGGTGGCTGCTACTTCGGCACTAGTCCACCCATCGACGAGCACGCGCTGGACGATGAGTGCCCGGCGAGGGACGGTGATCGTATGGGACCCGGGGGGAGCATCGCGCATACCCCGCTAACGCGGCGGTATTCCCGAGAATTCCAAGTCGATCAGCGGGCGACCTCGACGACTATTCGGCCACGAATTTCGCCTTTGAGGATTCTTGGCGCCAGATCCAGCAGGGAAGACAGCGGCACAGCTTCGGTCATCCGTTCGAGACGATCGAGCGGCAGATCGCGGGCGAGCCGCTGCCAAGCTTCGATCCGCTCTTCGCGCGGGCACATCACCGAATCGATCCCGAGAAGGTTGATGCCGCGCAGCAGGAACGGGATCACCGTCGCGGCCAGATCGCTGCCCCCGGCGAGGCCGCAAGCTGCAACGCTCCCTCGGTATTTCAACTGGGCCAGGATCGTCGCCAGGGTGGCGCCGCCGACCGCGTCGATGGCCCCGGCCCAGCGCTCGCTGTCGAGCGGTCGCAACGGCTTTGCTGCGAGGCTCGCGCGGTCGATCAGATCGGCGGCGCCCAGCTCGGTCAGATATTCCCGCAGCTCGGGCCGGCCGGTCGAGGCGACGACCCGATATCCCAGTCGCGACAAGAGAGAGATCGCAACGCTGCCGACGCCGCCTGCGGCTCCGGTGACCAGAACGTCGCCGGCATCCGGACGCAAGCCATGCCGCTCGAGAGCAATGACCGCGAGCATCGCGGTCAACCCGGCAGTGCCGATCGCCATCGCCTGGCGAGCGCTGAGCTGGTCCGGCCGGCGCACCAAGTAGGCGGCCTTGACCCGCGCTTTCTCGGCATAGCCGCCCCACTGCGCTTCGCCGACCCGCCAGCCGGTCAGAATAATCGGATCACCGGGCTCGAACTCGGGCGCTTCCGAGTGTTCGACAGTTCCGGCGAAATCGATTCCGGGAATGTGCGGGTAGGTTCGCACCAACCGGCCGAGGCCTTGCAGGATCATCCCATCCTTGTAGTTCAGGGTCGAGCACTCGATCTTGACGGTGACCTCGCCCGGCGGCAGAAGCGCTTCGTCGACCGCCTCGATCCGCGGGACGACCTTGCCGCCCTCCTCACGCAATACCAGCGCGCGGAACGTCGGCATATCTATCCGCGCAGCGGCTCGAGAATGCTGACGAAATTAGCGACCGCGGCGCCGCCCATGTTCATCACCCCGGCGAGCGAAGCGCCCGGAACCTGGATCCCGCCCGCCTTACCGGTGACCTGCATTGCCGCCAGCACGTGCATCGACACCCCAGTCGCGCCGATCGGGTGCCCCTTCGATTTGAGGCCGCCGGATGGATTGACCGGCAGTCGACCGTCTTTCTCGGTCCAACCCTCGAGGATGGCGCGTGCGCCCTCGCCTCTCTCGGTCAGTCCCATGGCCTCGTACTCGATCAGTTCTGCGATGGTGAAGCAGTCATGCGTCTCCACCAGGCTGAGATCGTCGAGCCCAAGGCGGGCATGGGCGAGCGCCCGTTTCCAGGCGAGTGCAGGCCCCTCGAAGGCGACGACGTCGCGCCGGCTCATCGGCAGGAAGTCGTTGATCTGCTCGGCGGCGCGGAAAACGACAGCTTTCTTGAGGCTCAATGCCGTCGCCGTGTCGGTGAGCACCACTGCCGCCGCGCCGTCGGAGACGAGCGAGCAGTCGGTGCGCTTGAGTGGGCCGGCAACGATCGGGTTCTTGTCGGAGACGGTGCGGCAGAATTCGTAGCCCAAATCCTTCTGCATCTGGGCGAGCGGGTTGGCGACACCGTTCTTGTGGTTCTTGGCGGCGATCCGCGCGAGCGCATCGGATTGGTCGCCATAGCGCTGGAAATAGCTTTGAGCGATTTTGCCGAAGATCCCGGCAAAGCCGCCTTGGATCGCGTCCTCCTCTTTGCGATAGCTGGCGCCGAGCAGGATGTCCCCGACCTGTACGCCGGAAACTTCGGACATCTTCTCGACGCCGACCACCAGCGCCAGGCGCGCTCTGCCGGCAGCGATCGCGTTCAACCCTTGATGGATCGCCGCCGAGCCGGTGGCACACGCGTCCTCGACGCGGGTCGCCGGCTTGAAGCGAAAATCGGGGTCAGCCTGGAAGACCAAGGAAGCCGGGAATTCCTGGCGGACAAACCCGCCGTTCATCGTGCCGAGATAGACCGTGTCGATATCGGCCGCGGTGACCCCGGCATCGGCCAGCGCTGCCTGCGTCATCTCGACGATCAGCGACTCGATATCCCTACCTTCGTGCTTGCCGAATTTGCTGTGCGCCCAGCCGACGATGCACCCGCTCATGCTGCCCTCCAGATGCCGTTCGCGGACCATAGCAAGCCCGCTCGCGCCGCTCTATCTTGATATGGTGCGAAAGGGTTTTCGCCACCATCAGCTCAGCGGGAGGGTAAGGTGCCTCTCGGCGGTATTCCGGGGCGCCGAATTATCGCGAGCCAAGCTCGCGTTCGCCGACCATGCGCTCGTGGCCGTCCACTTCGTTCTTGATCCGATACTGAGGGCTATTGCCCTCTCCAAGGAACAGACGGACAATTTTGTAGCGTCCTTTGGACGTCTGGTCGACGCCCCGATCGGGAAAAAATTCCACTGCCTGGCCGACGCGGTATTTGTGTCCTGACATGCTGATCCCTCCGGGATGGAGATGACGCCGCTGCACCCGCGGGGCCAATGCCGCCTTACCGAGGCTGCGAGGTCGCCACGGGAAGAGAAGAATGCCCGGCGACAATCGGCGGCGCGAGTATCGCATATGCTGCGATCCCTATCACCAAGAGGACCGGGATGACGATAGGCGGAACGAGATATTTCATGGGCTTTCACGCTAAGGAAAACTGGATTGGTTGCGTCGCCGGCGACAGATCACAACATGCTGAAGAGCACCGCGGCCCCAAGGGCAAGACAGGAGAGCACGATCACCGCCTGAATATATTTCTTGCCCTTTGCATCAGCCTGCTGTCGACTCGGCGATGTCGCCCGTTGGTGTTCTGGCAAAAGCTCGACCAATTGCCGGCTGATGGCCAAATTGTCTGATGGCTGCTGTCGATCGACCGGCAGCCGAGCGATGATCGGGGCGAGCTTTTCGGCTGCCAGGGCCCTCGGTAAAGCGGCGAGCCGGGCGGCCTCTTCCCAGGGGTCCAAGCCGAGTCGGGTCAAACCCGAAACAACGTTGAGTGGCATTCCATTTTGTTCCTCGCCGACCGCCGCGAAAAGAAAATCGTTCAGGTCTGAATGGAGCAGCGAGAATCGAGTGGGTAGCGCCATGATCGCGTCGAGGGCTCAGACAGCTCTCACATGCCGAACGGCTGGCGTTCGTAAGGCCCTAGCTCGCAAGAAGCGAACCGTAGTCGTCAAAGGCTTCTCGCTGCCAGCTCGAACTCCTACAGACGAGCACCGAGCTGTTCTGCGCAAGCGCTGACAACCGCGGGGTTCGGAACATCGCTTCCCGCCACTGTCGCCCAGCCGCCCTTTTCGATGATCGCGCGCCGGTCCCAGGATCCGGAAACCTTGGCGAATTCGACCAATTTTGCCGCTGCGTCCGCCTGATGCCGGAATTTTTCGACACAGATCGGCGACAGCACCTCAACCACCGCGGTCTGCGCTCGCTCTTTTGCCAGTCGCTCGGCGGTACCGCCGAGCGTCCATCCGAACGATGAGAAACCGACCACAGATATAGCGATCGCGCCGACTACCGCGCCCCAGATTCCTGGTTTTAAGCTCGGATACTTTTTCATTTATCGTGCCTCGGTGTCAGAGGAAAGTCTTCCTCTGATCTTCCCGCCGCGGATCGCGGCCCTGAGAGAACTCGTCCGCTACCCGACGGGGCATTTACGACTCGTCGGAATTACCACACGCGATTCCGCGGTACAGAGTTTTGTGCGGCAGACCAATCCTCTAGTTTGTACAAATTGTGTGGTTGTCATTAATTACAAGAGGTATGCCAATATTTTTTCTAATTTGAATAATCGATTATTTTATTTTTCTAAAGTCAAGTCTGACATGGCGGGGGAAGGTAGCGGAAGGCATCCACAGTCGGATATGATCCGGGCACGAACTCGGCGAAAGTACCAACCATGCGGATCCGAATAGGCTACGAACTGCTATATGACTGCCCGCAGCCGACACCGATGCTGCTGATGCTGAATGTCCACTACACCCGCGTCTCGGACATAGTGGTGGCCGATCACCTCGTTACCAGCCCATCCGTCCCGATCCGTGCCTATCGCGACGGCTTTGGTAATTGGTGCAACCGGATCGTGGCACCGGCCGGACGAACTCGGCTCTCTGCCAACGGGATCGTGAAAGATACCGGCGAACCCGACGTCGTCGCCAGCACGGCGCGACAGCACGCAGTGGAGGATCTGCCTGACGAAGCCTTGGTGTTCCTGCTGGGCAGCCGCTATTGCGAGACTGACCGGCTGTCGGAGATCGCATGGTCGCTATTCGGGAAAACTCCACTCGGCTGGAGCCGTGTCCAAGCCATCTGCGATTATGTTCACCAGCACATTGCCTTCGGCTATGAACACGCGCGCGCCACCAGGACGGCCTGGGAAGCTTACTGCGATCGCACCGGCGTCTGCCGCGACTATACTCACCTCGCCGTCGCCTTCTGTCGCTGCATGAACATCCCGGCGCGATACTGCACGGGCTATCTGGGCGATATCGGCGTGCCGGTCTCGGACGCGCCGATGGATTTCGCAGCCTGGTTCGAAGCCTACCTCGGTGACGCCTGGCACACCTTTGATGCACGCAACAATACCCCGCGCATCGGCCGCGTGCTGATCGCCCGCGGGCGCGATGCGGCGGACGTCGCAATCACCACGACATTCGGCCCGAACACGCTCAGCAGCTTCACTGTAGTGACCGAGGAGGTCGCTGCGGTAGGATGACCGTTTGGTTATCTTGCTGTTGTCGCTGGATCATTCCGAGCACCCGGATTCACGACCTCGCCTGAATCACTGGCCGGCGACCGCCGTGGCACGGGCATTCCCCCGTGCCACGGTCGCGCGGCCTCCCTACCGTCGGGCGGCCTGCCCCCGAAGCTTAGTAATCCATACCGCCCATTCCGCCCATGCCGCCCGGCGGCATGCCCGGTGCACCCTTAGGCTCCGGCCTGTCGGCAATCATCGCCTCGGTGGTGATCAACAGCCCCGCGACCGATGCGGCGTCCTGCAGCGCAACCCGCACGACCTTGGTCGGATCGATAATCCCGGCCGCCACCATATCCTTGTATTCGCCGGATTGTGCGTCATAGCCGAAATTCGGCTCGTCCTTGTCGGTCAGCCTGCCGACCACGATCGAGCCTTCGACCCCGGAATTTTCCGCGATCTGCCGCACCGGCGACTGGATCGCCTTCCTGACGATGTCGATGCCGACCTTCTGGTCGTTGTTCGCCGGGTTGAGGCCAGCCAGGACCTTGCTCGCAAAAAGCAGCGCCACGCCGCCGCCGGCCACGACACCTTCCTCGACCGCAGCCTTGGTCGCGTGCATGGCGTCGTCGACGCGGTCCTTGCGCTCCTTGACCTCGACCTCGGTGCCGCCGCCAACGCGGATCACCGCGACGCCGCCCGCCAGCTTCGCCAGACGCTCCTCAAGCTTCTCGCGGTCGTAATCGGAGGTCGTCTCCTCGATCTGCGCCCGGATCTGGTTGGTGCGGGCGACAATGTCGTCCTTGGTGCCGGCGCCGTCGATAATCGTCGTGTTCTCCTTGTCGATCCGCACCTTCTTGGCGCGGCCGAGCATGTCGAGCGTGACATTCTCGAGCTTGATGCCGAGGTCTTCCGAGATCACCTGACCGCCGGTCAGGGTGGCGATGTCCTCGAGCATGGCCTTGCGGCGATCACCAAAGCCCGGCGCCTTTACCGCCGCCACCTTGAGCCCGCCCCGCAGCTTGTTGACGACGAGTGTGGCAAGCGCCTCGCCTTCGATGTCCTCGGCGACGATCAGCAGCGGCCGGGCGCTCTGGACGACGGCTTCGAGAATTGGAAGCAGGGTCTGCAGGCTCGACAGCTTTTTCTCGTGCAGCAGGATGTAAGCATCTTCGAGCTCGGCGAGCATCTTCTCCGCATTGGTGACGAAATACGGGCTCAGATAGCCGCGGTCGAACTGCATACCTTCGACGACGTCGAGCTCGGTTTCGAGCGACTTCGCCTCCTCCACGGTGATGACACCCTCGTTGCCGACTTTGCGCATCGCCTCGGCGAGCATCCGGCCGATCTCGCTGTCGCCATTGGCCGAGATCGTGCCGACCTGCGCTATCTCGTCGTTGGTCGAGACCTTTTTCGAGCGCTTTTGAATGTCCTTGACGACGGCGTCGACCGCCATGTCGACGCCGCGCTTGAGGTCCATCGGGTTCATCCCGGCGGCCACCGCCTTGACCCCTTCGCGCACCATGGCGTGGGCGAGAATGGTTGCCGTCGTCGTCCCGTCGCCGGCGACCGAGCTCGTCTTGCTCGCCACCTCGCGGACCATCTGCGCGCCCATGTTCTCGAACTTGTCGCTGAGCTCGATCTCCTTGGCGACGGTGACGCCGTCCTTGGTGATCCGCGGCGCGCCATAGCTCTTGTCGAGGACGACGTTGCGGCCCTTGGGCCCCAAGGTCACCCTGACCGCGTTGGCGAGAGTGTCGATGCCGTGGAGCATGCGCTCGCGTGCATCAGTTCCTTGTCGAATATCTTTAGCAGCCATGATTGTTTCCCTTTCAGCTTGTCTTTGCAGCGGCCGCGCCACTCTCGACGAGACCCATGATGTCGGACTCCTTCATGATCATCAGCTCCTCGCCCTCGATCTTGATCTCGGTGCCCGACCATTTCCCGAACAGCACGCGGTCGCCGGCCTTGACGTCGAGCGGGTGCACCTTGCCGTCTTCGCCGCGGGCGCCGGGCCCAACCGCGATGACGTCGCCTTCCATCGGCTTTTCCTGGGCGGTGTCGGGAATGATGATCCCGCCCGTCGTCTTTGCCTCCTGGTCCACCCGCCGGATCAGCACGCGGTCGTGCAAGGGTCTGAATTTCATGAAATCTTTCCTGAGTTGGATGTTCGAAATCAGATCACCCTCGCTAGGAAAGCGATCCAAACTCTGGGAATATCCCTGCCTGACAGGGTTAGCACTCTCTGTGCTGGAGTGCTACTAAAATCGGGAGCCACGGTATCTCTTACAAGGCCGTCTCATAGAAACGGGTATACAGGGGTAGCTAAATGTTGGACGACGTTGAGACGATCAGCTTGCGCCGGCCGGACGATTGGCATGTCCACTTGCGCGACGGGGCGATGCTCGCCGCGGTCGTTCCGTTCACGGCGCGCCAATTTGCCCGCGCAATCGTGATGCCGAACCTGGTGCCGCCGGTGACCACGACGGCGTCAGCACACGCTTATCGCGAGCGCATTCTGGCTGCACTGACGGAGGATAACGCGTTCACGCCGCTGATGACCTGCTATCTGACCGACACCACCGACCCGCAAGAGCTCGCCCGTGGCTGGGAGGAAGGGATATTTGCCGCGGTCAAGCTTTATCCGGCGCATGCCACGACGAACTCGGCCTCGGGCGTCACCGATTACGGCCGAGTGATGCCGGTGCTCGAGCACATGGCCGAGCTTGGCATGCCGCTGCTGGTCCATGGCGAAGCGACCGAGCCTGAAGTCGACGTGTTCGATCGCGAGGCGGTCTTCATCGAACGGGTGCTCGATCCGCTGCGGCACCGGCTCCCGGAGCTGCGTATCGTGCTCGAGCACATTACAACCCAAGAAGCGGTCGACTATGTCGGTTCAGCCGGTCCGAACCTGGCGGCGACGATCACCGCGCATCATCTTACCATCAACCGCAATGCAATTTTCGCCGGCGGGATCCGTCCGCATCTCTATTGCTTGCCGATCGCGAAGCGCGAGAAACATCGGCAGGCATTGCGCCGCGCCGCAACTTCAGGAAATCCCGGCTTCTTTCTCGGCACCGACAGCGCGCCGCACACCGTCGCCGCCAAAGAGACGGCCTGCGGTTGCGCGGGGGTATTCACCGCCCCGTGCGCGCTCGAGATCTACGCCGAGGTCTTCGAAGAAGAGGACGCCCTCGATCGTCTGGAAGGCTTCGCGGCGCTTAACGGCCCAGCATTCTATCGGTTGCCGGTCAATGGCACTCTGGTGACCTTGCGGCGCGAGCCCCATCGGGTACCGGAACACATCGGCGGGAACGAAAATGCCGTTATCCCGTACCGCGCCGGGGAAACCCTCCGCTGGCGACTAATGGGTTGAACGAGCCAACCAGCCTAGTATTTCACCGCCCCGGGTCTACGAACGAAAGCAAATGGAAATAGCGCAGGTATGGCATGCCGTATGCTCTGGGATGTAGAACCATTTTCGGACGCGTTACTGACGGTAATTGATACATTTTAGCTCGTCTTTTATCCTTTGGGGGTAGCCATGAATAAACCTGCCGACCGATCTATGCCTGCCGATGTCGCCGCGCTCTGCGAGCGGGCGCGACGCGCGTGCAACGAGGCGCAACGGCTGTCAAGTGACTACCACTTCATTCTTTCATGGTATCGGATGCGACCGAGTTCGAAGGTTCGCTCTGCTCCTCTGCTCGACGAATGATGCTGGCATGTCGCGCTCGGGGCTTTAGGCGCTTTCCTGGGCAGCAGGTGTAGCCTCGGGGGCGGTCAGGGCGAAGTTGAAGGGAGGGAGAATCGCACAGATCCGCTAGGTGAGCTCGCCGCCCCGCCCCATCGTCCGCGCGCGATGACCTCTCGGCACAAAACCGTGTTGTAACTAACGATCGATGCGGCGTTTATAACAATAGAAGCAGCGCGCGGAGAAATGCTGTGATGCCTAACCTTCCGATCGTCGGCATCGGTGCCTCGGCGGGCGGCGTCGAGGCGCTGGAGCGGTTCTTCAAATCCATGCCGGCGGATAACGGCATGGGCTTTGTGGTCGTCACCCACCTTCCTCCCAATCGTGTGAGCATGCTGGCCGCAATCATCGGCCGCTCCGCGCAAATGCCGGTCGTTGACGCACGGGACGACGAAACCGTCGAAGCGGAGCATGTTTATGTCCTTCCGCCCGGCGCAATCCTCACCATCCGCGAAGCCCGGCTCCGCCTTCGGCATACCGGTGCCGCGGATCATGAGCGGGCCCCGATCGACATCTTCTTCACCTCTCTCGCCCAGGACCAGTCGGAGCATGCGATCGGCATCGTGCTCTCCGGCGGCGGCAGCGATGGCACCTTGGGCCTCAAGGCGATCAAGGAGAACGGTGGACTGACCGTCGCGCAGGGCGCGAATGCGACCCGGCCCCGTTTCGCCGAGATGCCGTCGAGCGCGGTCGCGGCAGGCTTTGTGGATCTGCTCCTGCCGGTCGAGGATATCCCCGATAGGATCATCGCATATGTGCGCGATTGGGGCGCTTTCGACTCGCAACGACCGGGGGACGCGCTTTCCACGATCTATTCGCTGTTGCGGACGCATACCGGGCACGATTTCGCCGAATACAAAGACCGGGCGTTTCAGCGCCGCGTGCAACGCCGCATGCAGGTGGTTCAAACTGCGGGGCTTGAGGAGTATGTCGAGCAGCTGCAGAAGGACCCGGACGAGGTCAGGGCTTTATTGCGCGATCTGTTGATCGGGGTCACCAATTTCTTCCGCGATGATGCGGCCTTTCGAACGCTCGAGACCGTGGTCATACCAAAGCTGTTCGAAGGCAAAAATACGGATGATGAGGTGCGCGTCTGGGTCGTCGGCTGCGCCACTGGCGAGGAGGCCTATTCGATCGCGATCCTTTTGCGCGAGCACATGGACACGCTGGAGGTGGCACCCAAGGTGCAGATCTTTGCCACCGACATCGACGAAGCTGCAATGGGCGGCGCACGCGCGGCGCGCTATGGGGTCGATTTGGTCAAGGGGGTGTCGCCCGAGCGGTTGAAGCGCTTCTTCGTCCACGAAGGAGGTAGCTATCATTTGGTCAGGTCTTTGCGCGAGATGTGCATCTTCTCGACGCACAGCGTGATCCGCGACCCTCCTTTTTCGCGCCTCGACCTGATCTCCTGCCGCAACTTGCTCATCTACCTGAAGCCCGCGCTTCAAGAGCAGATCATCCCGCTGTTCCATTATGCGCTACGGCCGAGCGGCTATCTCTTTTTAGGGTCGTCGGAGAACGTCGGACGATACGCCGAGCTGTTCCTCCCGCTCGACAAGAAGAACCGCATCTTTCAGCGCCGCGATATGGTTATGCGTCCTTCATTGCCGTTCCGGCAGTTCGTGTCGGGGTCGCGACGGGAAGGGGCCGGGTCGGGCGCGAACCACAGCCCGCTGCTGCAGCGGTCGGAACAGCTGCACAACGTCGCCAATACCATCGTCGAGCGCTTTGGTCCGACCTACGTCATCGTCGACGAGGCTGGAGAGGCATTATTTTTCTCGGCGGGGACGGGGAAATATCTGGAGTTCGCCGCCGGTCCCCCGTCTCGTGATATCGTGTTGATGGCCCGTCCGGGGTTGCGCGCCGATTTGCGCGCGGCGCTGCACCACGCCAAGGAATCAGGCAGACGGGCGGCACACGATCGCATCCCGGTAGAGACCAACGGCGGCGTTCACATGATCGACCTTGTGGTCGAGCCGATCATCCGAGGAAACGAGACCACCTATGGCATCGTGTTTGCTGATCACGCCCCAGCCAGAACGCATGACGAACCTGGCAGCGCACGACGTCCTGCCGGCGAGGACGACACCATCCAGCAGATCGAGGAGGAATTGCAGAAGACCAAGCAGCGCCTGCAATCCACAATCGAGGAGCTCGAGACGGCCAACGAGGAGTTTCGTTCTTCGAATGAAGAACTGATGTCGGTCAACGAGGAGTTGCAATCGAGCAACGAGGAGCTCGAGACCTCGAAGGAGGAACTGCAATCGGTCAACGAGGAGTTGGAGACCGTCAACAGTGAGCTCACCAACAAGGTCGACGAGCTCGATCGCGCCAACAGCGATCTGAACAACATCTTCCAAAGTACTCAGATCGCGACGATTTTCCTCGACCGAAATATCGTGATCCGCAGCTTCACGCCGCCGGTCACCAAGCTCTTCAATCTCATTTCCGGCGATCAAGGCCGACCGTTGACCGACCTCGTCAGTCGGCTCGTCTACCCGGATCTCGAAAACGACATCCGCGCGGGGCTCGACGGTGAGGTGATCGAGCGTGCGGTGAGCCTCGCCGGCGGCAAGGGCCACTTCCTCGCGCGCATCCTGCCCTACCGCACCACCGGCGACAAGATCGAGGGCGTCCTGCTGACCTTTGTCGATATCAGCAGCGTGGTCGCTGCGGAGGAGCAGCAGAAGGTGCTTGCCGCAGAGCTCAGTCACCGCGTCAAGAATACGCTCGCTGTCGTCTCGTCCATCGCCGAACGGACGCTACCGCACGGTCAGGTCAAAACGGATCTGATCGGCCGCTTCCACGCCCTGGGGCACACCCATGACGTGCTTTCCGAAGCCGGCTGGACCGAAGCGGGGTTGCGTGACCTAGTCTTGGCTGAGCTCGCCCCGCACCACGCGGACGGTAGTGAGAATGTGGCGGTCAACGGGCCGCCGGTGATGCTGAAGCCGCAGGCCGCACTCTTTCTTGCGCTCGTTTTTCACGAGCTTTCGACCAACGCGGCGAAATACGGCGCCCTGTCGGTTGCCGATGGCTCGGTCGAGGTCGCCTGGGGCATCACCGATGGCAGCTCTCCGCACCTCGATCTGACATGGACGGAGCGCGGCGGGCCAAGAATCGATGACCTGCCGAGTCGCGGGTTTGGCTCGGAACTCATCGAACGCGGCATCCGTTTCGAACTCGAGGGCGAGGCAAAGCTCGACATGACGGATGACGGTCTCCACTGTAGAATTGTGATCCCGGGGAAGCCGGAATACCTGACGTTCGGGTTGCTACCCGAGAGTGAAAGAACAAAGGATGCTGCATCATGACAGCATCGCTCGAAGGTGTCAGGGTATTGCTTGTCGAAGACGAGTATCTCGTGGCTTCGTTAATCGAAGAAATTTTGGAGATAGCGGGCTGTATTGTAACAGGACCGATCCCACGGCTTGCGCAAGCGGTTGACGCGGCGGACCGGGAAACGTGCGACGCCGCGGTGCTCGACGTCAATTTGGCGGGCGAGCGGATTTATCCGGTGGCGGATATCCTATCCCGTCGCAATATCCCCTTTGTCTTTGTCACCGGCTACGGCGCGTTGCCCGGCGAGTACGCCAATCGGCCACGCCTCTGCAAGCCGTTCAAGATGACAGATTTGCTCGACACGCTGTCGGATATCGTCAAAACTGCGTCGGCACGCCATTAGCCCGAATTTGCCATCGGGCGCTAAGTGCAGGGAACCTCAGATTCCAGACACCGACACAGAGAGTGCGGCGTCTCGAGCATTCGGCGCGACGGAAGGTCACCGCGGGACGCAGTGGGCCAGAGCCTCGAACCGGGCCCCGACGTCATCCCAGCTCATCCCGCGCTGCCGGGCGAGAGCGGCGCGATGCCAACGCCGCCATAGCTCGTCGTCGCGCAGCAGCCTGACCGCGGCCGCGGCGAAGCCCTCGTCGTCTTCTGCCACACGCCCGGTCACCCCATCGATGACCCGCTCTTGTGTCGAGCCCAAGGGTCTGACGACGGCCGGGACCCCCATTGCCTGCGCCTCGGCGAGCGCCAGACAGAAGGTCTCGCCGGGGTCACCGCGATAGAGCATGACCCGCGCGCCGAGCAGTGCGCTCGCCAGCGCTTCGCGTCCGACGGGCGGAAAGCGGCGGACTCCGGCGGCGCCGAATGCCTCGGCACGAGCCAAAACCTCTTCCATCTGCTGGGCTCGCGGCGTTCCGGTGAGGCCGTAAACCGCACCGCCGGCATAAATGTGCAGTTCCGCCGTCGGCACCGCAGGCCGGATGTGCGCAATCCAAAGATCGAGAAGCCAACCGAGCCCGCGCAATGGGTTGGAGGTGAAGATCGCGGTCGGCGGCGGGGGCTCGCGCGGCGGCGCCATCCTGAAGCGGTCGAGAACACCATAGGGGATGATCTCGCACCCGCCGCAAGGCAGCCAACGCGGGATTGTCGCCGCGTGATAGGCTCCGGTCACCACCAGGGTCGGCCGGTACCAGCCGAGTCGCCACAAATTGCGCGGCTTCTTCAAATAAGAGGCGGGGTTGTGCAGCCAAAACAGCCGGCGCTTCGCTCCGCGGACGAGCCCGATGACCCGGTGGCTGCGATTGCCGATGTAGAGATCGCAAGCGCTCGGCAAGTCGCGCGAGAGCGGTGCCCAGCGCACCCCTTTGTGAGCGATTGCCGCGCCGCAGCGGCTGCGTGCCTCGACTCGGTGACCCCGCGCCGCGAGCGCCTCGGCGAGCGCCACGAAAGCGGTCTCCGCACCGCCGAGCGGGGCCGCCTCGGCCATCAACCCGTCGAAGGCGATGCCGTCGTCGGCCATCACCACGCTTGCCATCACTCGATCCCGAGCGAGTGGGCGGGCGCTTTCCCCCTCTCCCCGCTCGCGGGGAGAGGGCCGGGGTGAGGGGCGGCCTCAGGCGAGGTTTCGAGCCGCGCCTTCAGATAAGAGAGGATCGGATAAAGTGCCGCACACAGCGCAATCAGAAAGCCCCACGGGCCCTCGCGATAGCCCCTGCGGCCGACGTAACATTTCCAAAACCGCGACACGACGCGACGCAGATTCTGCCCATAGCTGCCGATGTCGCCACTGTCGCGCAGGTCCGCCGCCCGTGCGCTGGTGTAGCGGTCGAGACGCCGGAGCATCTCGGAAATGTTGCGATCGACATAGTGGAGGACAGGCGACGAGAGCGTCTTGCCCTGTGGTCCCGAGAACGCGACGGCCGGGTGGATCCGCTGGTCGCCCCAGCCCTTGGCGCCCTTGCGGAACAGCGCACCATGCGCCGACCTGCCGAAGGAGGCGCCCCACCCCCAGCGCACCAGCCGCCCACCGACATAGTTATCGACCGGGATCAGATGCCACGCGGCTGGCGAAGCGGCGATGGTCCGGCGGATCTCGGCGGCGAGTTCGGGCGACACTCGCTCGTCAGCGTCGATCTCGATAATCCAGTCGCCGCGGCAGGCGTCGATCCCGGCGTGCCGGCGCGGGCCTTCTCGCTCCCACGCGCCCTCGACGAGCTGCGCTGTGAAACCCTGCGCGATCTCGCGCGATCGATCGCAGCAGCGGTCGAGCACAACGACGATTTCGTCGGCAAAATCGAGCGAGGAGAGGCAGTCGCCGAGCTGGCGCTCCTCGTTGTGGACTACGACCAGAGCCGAAAGGCTCGCTCGCCCAGACTCGCTCACGCGGCGACGCTTCCGACCGCCTCCCACAGGCGGCGCGCGCCGGCCTCGGCGGCATCGACCGAGAGACCGTCCATCAGCGTGTCCGTGGTGCGATGGTCGAAGCCCGGACCAAACATCGCCTCGGGTGGATCTGCCGAGCGCACCAGCGCGGTAAATTCCCCCCAGGGCGCATACTGACGGCTGGGGCTCGGACCGAACAGACCCAGGGTCGGCGTGCCCGCCGCCGCCGCCATGTGCATCAGCCCCGTATCGTTGCCGATAAACAACGCGCACCGGCGCAATATCGCGACGGCGGCGAGCAGGTCGACCTTGCCGACCAGATCGATTTGCCGCTGTCGCGGGATCGCCGCGAGCAGCGATTCGGCCTGTCTTCGCTCGTGTGAAGCGGCCATCACCGCGACCCGCGCCCCCGCCAGCGGACCCTCCACGGCGGTCAAGCGCTGTGCCAGTTCGGCAAAACGCTCGGCGCGCCACTGCTTGCCGCGCCAGTTCGCGGCGGGGCCGATTGCCAGGATCGGAGCGCCGGCAGAGATCAGCACGCCGGCGGCGCGTTCATGGTGCGGTGCGGTCCACAGCCGCGGGCTCGGCGGCGGATCGAGGCCGAAAAGCCGGCCGAGCTGGCACACGCGGTGCTCGCGCTCATCGCCCTTGCCCATCACCCTGCGCTCGCCCGTCCGCAGCAGCCAGGCGAGCGCTGAACCGCGGAGGTCGACGACGAGATCCCAGCGCCGGGTCGCGACGGCGGCGTAGAGGGGCAACCAGTGGGCCGACCAGCGCCGCTTCTCGACGACCACGAGTCGCTCGAGACGGGGCACGGCCTCAAACAGGGGGGCGGCGACTGGCCCCGCTGCGATGGTGAGAGCCGCCATCGGATGGCGGTCGATCACGTACGAGAGAAGACCGGTCGACAGCACGGCATCGCCGATGCGCGTCGCGGTGACAAACAAGATGTGCATTTCGCCGACCCGGACGCCTTATAGGCCGCACCCCTTGGCTTGCCAAGCAAGCTAGTGTCTCAGGTCATCGGTACTGGCTGAGTTTGGAATTCGGCCGCGGACTGGCGGCGGGCGTCGTCGTATAGGCGGCAGCTATACGGCCCCGGCCAGCGCCGAGCTGCCGGCGACGAGAGCAGGGCAGGCCACAATAAGGATCGCCAGCAATGCGCCGCGCATCGGCAACGGTCCTATTGCGGGCAGACCAGCGGGTCACGAGCCCATGGTTCGATAGCGTAGGGCGGCGGCCCCGCGGTCCGAATATCCCAGCACGAAACGTAATGGATTCGACCGTCGGGGCCCCATATGCCAACGACGGCAGCTTGTCTAATTGCACGGGTTCGCGAGGGGTGGCCTCGGGTTGCGACAGGCGGTAGGTCACCGCCGCCTCGCCGATGGTGGCGCACAACCCTAGCCGCCGCGGCTGCGGCATGTCCTGCGGCTGTTGCGGGAACAGCGGCAAGTGAATCTCGGTGGTCCAGCACAAATCCTCGAGATGGCTGGGGAGATCCTGTGTCTTGCTTGGCGTCCCCGGCGATGCGCTCGCCGTCAGGCTGGACGATGCTCGCATGTGCGGGCGCCGGCGGCTGCAAACGCGCTTGCTCGATCGAGAAGACCAGTGCCGCAGCGGCCAATGCGACGGCTTGCGCGCCAACCATCGCCACCATGACGCCCCAGAGATAACCGCGGCCCGGCTTGTGGGCGAGCGCCCTTAAGAGTTCGGTGCGTAGATCGGCGAGCTCCGCTTTGGTCGCCGGATGCGGCAAGCCGGTGTTCAGCCGCTCGTCGATGCGGTTGATCAGCGGCACCAGGCCGGCGAGCGTCGTCTTGATCTCTCGAACGTCCTCCTCGACGCGGCCGAGCCGATCTTCAGTGCGGGTCTCGCTCACCCGATGCCTCCCGCCAGTGCGCCATCATGCCAGGAATTTATCCCTTTTTCTGCGATTTTTCAAAACGCTGGCATTTTCATGGCCGAATCTCAACATGCTGCTAGGGGCCAGAGAATTTCAAACTGAGACAGTACCGGTCCTTCTCACCTCTAGCCGGCTGCTGTAGGGTCCACCAAGCCATGGCCGACGCAAGCTTTGCTTTACTCGACGACCGCGGCGTTCTCGCCATCTCGGGGCCGGACCGTCGCAGCTTTCTCCAGGGGCTCGTCTCAAACGACACAGAGAAGGTCGGTCCGGCGCAGGCGCGCTATGCCGCGCTGCTCACCGCACAGGGCAAATACCTGCACGATTTTACGATGATCGAGGTCGGCGGCGCGATCTGGCTCGAGGCGGAAGCCCGTCGCCTGGGCGACCTCAAACGGCGGCTCTCGATTTACCGGCTGCGGGCCAAGGCTGTGCTCGAGGAGCAACCCGACCTCGCCGTAGCCGCAATTTTTGGTGAAGACGCTCTCGCGTCGGCAGGTCTCTCCGGGGAACCGGGGGCCGCCCGGCCGTTCGCCTCGGGTGTCGCGTTTATCGACCCGCGGCTTGCGGCACTCGGTGTGCGCTGCATCCTGCCCCGCGCGGATCTCCGATCCGCGCTTGCCGCTGCCGGCCTCGTTGGAGCCGGCTTTCCGGCCTATGACCGCCGGCGCCTCGAGCTCGGCATTCCCGATGGCAGCCGCGACCTCGTGGTCGAAAAGTCGATTTTGCTCGAATCGGGTTTCGACGAATTAAACGGCGTCGACTGGCAGAAGGGCTGCTACATCGGCCAGGAGCTGACGGCACGCACCAAGTACCGTGGCCTGATCAAGAAGCGGCTGATGCCCGTCAAGATCGAGGGTCCCGCCCCGCCCCCGGGAACGATCGTGACGGCCGACGGACGCGAGGTCGGCGAGATCCGGTCGAGCCGCGATGGCCTCGGTCTGGCGCTGCTGCGGATCGAGCCCTTCGTCGAGGGCAAGCACCTGACGGCGGGAGACGCGACCATCCTCGCCATGAAACCCGGCTGGATGCGCTTCGATGACGACGCTCAGCCCGGCGAGAGCGCCGACGGTCAGGATTGACAAATCCGGATCAATCCTGTACAAATTGTTAAGCTAGCATCGCTCGCCACCTCAGGTACGCCGTTGTTTCGCGGGGAACCCCCACGCGTCAAAATATGGTCAAAATTCCCCTGCCGAGGGCATGATCTAATGACCAGCTAGGCCGCAAGCCTTTGACCAAAATAGCTTTTCGTCCCAGAGCAAGGCCCCGACCCGATTTTTCTCCCTGAGCCTCCCTGTTCAGCAGGGAATTTGGCGGGCCAGGTCCCGCCCATCACCGCGACCCCGGTTGGTTGAGCTGCTGCTGAAGCTCGCGGAACCGCCGGTTGTCCGGGCTGACACCCTGCCGCTCGAGTTGCCAGCGCTGACCCAGTAGGTCGTTACCGTAGCCCTGCATCTTCTGCTGATCGACGGGAGCGGGGTTTGGCGAGGCCGGATAGGACGGGCCCCGCAGCCGCGACGTCGGGAATAGCGGGCCGGGCTGGGCCAGCAACGGCGACAGGCCGCTGGGCGGCGCCACAGCCGGACCCGGATTGGTCGGCGGGGCCAACGGAGCCGGGGTCGGAGCGCTATAGACGGTCGGCGGCGGTTCCGGCACGAGCAAGCGTCCCTTGGTCTGAGCGCCGGCCGGGACCGCGGCGCAGAGCAACACCAACAGCAGACTGGCGGTTGGCCACTTCACGCGGTTGCGTCCCTGGTTTCGCCGGCCAGAACGGCTTGCGCCGCAGCGAGCCGGGCGATCGGCACCCGGTAGGGCGAGCAGGAGACGTAGTCGAGGCCGATGGCTTGGCAAAAGCGGATCGACGTCGGGTCGCCGCCATGCTCGCCGCAAATGCCGAGCTTCAACCCCGGGCGCGCGGCCCGTCCGCGTTCGACGGCGAGGCTCACCATCTCGCCGACCCCCTCGGCATCGAGCGTCACGAACGGGTCGTGCTCGAAGATCCCGAGCCTCTGATACACCCCTGAGAAGCTTGCCGCGTCGTCACGCGACAAGCCGAAGACCGTCTGGGTCAGATCGTTTGTGCCGAAGCTGAAGAATTCGGCAGCCTCGGCGATTTCGCCGGCGCGCAATGCTGCGCGCGGCAGCTCGATCATCGTCCCGAGGAGATAGGGTATGGTCACTCCGGCTTCTTCCATCACCTTTCTGCCAACCCGATCGATGATCTCCTTCAGGATGTCGAACTCTTTTCTGGTCGCGATCAGCGGAACCATGATCTCGGGCTCGACGGCCTCACCGGTTTCCTTGGTTACCACAATGGCCGCCTCGAATATCGCGGCCGCCTGCATCTCGTAGATCTCCGGATAGGTGATGCCGAGGCGGCAGCCGCGGTGACCGAGCATCGGGTTGACCTCGTGTAGCGCCACGGCGCGATGACGGATCGCAGTGACATCCTTGCCGGTCAGCCGCTCGAGCTCAGCAAATTCTTCCTCGGTCTTTGGCAGAAACTCGTGAAGCGGCGGGTCCAACAGGCGAATGGTGACCGGGAAGCCGTTCATAATCCGGAAAATCTCGGCGAAATCCTCGCGCTGGATCGGCAACAGCTCGGCGAGCCCAGCCCGACGCCCGGTTTCGTCCTCGGCCATGATCACCCGGCGCATCGCACCGATGCGATCGGCCTGAAAAAACATGTGCTCGGTGCGGCTGAGGCCGATACCTTCAGCACCGAAACGGCGTGCCATGCGAGCATCGACGACGGTTTCGGCATTGGCGCGAACCCTCATGCGACGGATCGCGTCGGCCCAGTCCATCAAGGTTGCAAAATCGCCTGAAAGCTCCGGCTGGATCGTCGGCACCGCGCCGAGCATCACCTCTCCGGTCGACCCGTCGATCGTGATAATCTCGCCCGCCTCCACAACAGCGTTGCGTGCCGTCAGCGTCCGATTCGCGAGATCCACCCGAAGGTCGCCCGCGCCGGCCACGCAAGGCCGCCCCATGCCGCGCGCGACCACCGCGGCATGGCTGGTCATACCGCCCCGGATCGTCAGGATGCCCCGAGCTGCATTCATGCCATGGATGTCGTCCGGGCTCGTCTCGACACGCACCAAGATCACCGCCTCGCCGCGCGAGGCCCGCGACTCGGCATCTTCGGCCGAAAACACAACCTTGCCCGAGGCAGCCCCCGGCGAGGCCGGGAGACCGCGGGTGAGGACTGCCGTCTTCGCCTTCGGGTCGAGGGTCGGGTGCAGCAACTGGTCGAGCGAAGCCGGCTCGATGCGCCGCACCGCCTCCTCGCGCGTTATCACACCCTCTTCGACGAGCGCCACCGCGATCTTGAGCGCAGCCTGCGCAGTGCGCTTGCCGGAGCGGGTCTGCAGCATCCATAGCTTGCCGCGCTGCACCGTGAACTCGATATCTTGCATGTCGCGGTAATGGTCCTCGAGCATCCTCCGTATCTGGTAGAGCTCGGTCAGAACCTCAGGCATCACGTCTTCCATAGCCGGCAACGCCGATCGGCTCGCTTGCTTGCCGGCGACGGTCAGATGCTGCGGGGTGCGAATGCCGGCAACGACGTCTTCGCCCTGAGCGTTGACCAGGTATTCGCCATATAGCTCGTTGGTCCCGGTCGAGGGGTTGCGCGTGAAGGCGACACCCGTCGCGCAATCCCCACCCATATTGCCGAACACCATCGCCTGGATATTGACCGCAGTGCCCCAATCGGCGGGAATGTCGTGCAGCCGCCGATAAGTGACGGCGCGCGGGTTCATCCACGAGCCGAAGACGGCGCCGATCGCACCCCACAGCTGCTCCTGCGGATCCTCCGGGAACGGGCGGCCCAGCTCCTCGGCGACGAGATCCTTGAACCCGGCAACGAGCGTCCTCCAGTCGTCCGCGGAGAGCTCGGTGTCGAGCGAAACGCCGCTGTCGAGCTTGTGGTTTTCGATCAACTCCTCGAAATGGTTCTCGATACCCAGCACCACCTGCCCGTACATCTGGATAAAGCGGCGATAACTGTCGTAGGCGAAACGCTCGTCGCGACTTCGAAGCGCCAGCCCTTCGACCACTCGGTCGTTGAGCCCGAGATTGAGCACAGTATCCATCATGCCCGGCATCGAGACACGCGCCCCCGAGCGCACCGAGACGAGCAGCGGATTTTCGGGGTCGCCAAAGCGTGCGCCAAACGAATGCTCGATCTCGGCGAGCGCGCGCTCGACCTCTTCCCGCAGCTCATCGGGATAAGTCTTGCCATGCGAATAGAAGTAGCTGCAGACCTCTGTGGTGATCGTGAAGCCAGGCGGCACCGGCAGCCCGAGATTGCTCATCTCGGCGAGACCCGCTCCTTTGCCGCCGAGCAGGTTCCTCATGTCGGTGCGGCCCTCGGCGGTGCCGTCGCCGAATCTGTAGATCCACTTCGTCATCCGCGGCCTATCCTTCGATCTGCGAGAAGTCCGCGACCCGGTTCATTGTCGCGCGAATGCGGGACAGCAAACGCAGCCGATTCTCCCGCAATTCGGGCTCATCGGTATTAACGGTGACTTTCTCGAAAAATTCGTCAACCGGCTGCCGTAGCGACGCCAGGACAGACATTGCCCCGCGAAAGTCCTCGAAATCGAGCCGCATTCGCGGGTCGCTGTTAACCTGAGCAAGGCGCGCAGCAAGCGCTTGCTCCTCCAGCTCCCTCAGCAAACTCTCATCGACCTCGCCGCTATACATGCAGCCATCCCTGCGCTCCTCGATGGCGACAATGTTAGAGGCACGGCGAAACGCCGTGAGCAGATTCGCGCCGTCACTAGAGGCGAGGAATTCTCGGAGGTAATAGGCTCTGTCCGTGAGCCGAAAGAGATCATCCTCGGGCAATCCCCCGGCGAGGGCGAAAACGGCGTCGATGAGATCATGGCGGAACTGCTGCTCGCGGAGATGCACCTTCAGCCGATCCGCGATGAAGGCGAGCAACTCGGTTTTCACCTCCCCCAATGCCAACTGACGTTCCACAACCGAGAACGCGCTTCGTAGCGACAGGCGGACTGGTTTTTCGAGTATCAGTCGAATTAGCCCGAGGGCAGCGCGGCGCAGGCCGTACGGGTCCCTTGACCCAGTCGGTTTCTCACCAATGGCGAAAAGCGCGACGAGCGAATCGATCTTATCAGCGATGGCGAGGACGACGCTTTCGGGCTCTGTCGGGCAGACATCGCGTGGACCGAGCGGCTTGTAGTGATTGGCGATGGCTGCGGCGACTGCCGAATCTTCATCGTCATGAAGTGCGTAATAGTACCCCATGATCCCTTGCAACTCGGGAAATTCTCCAACCATGCTGGTCGAGAGATCGGCCTTGGCGAGCCGGACCGCACGTCGTGACCGAACGACGTCGGCTCCCGGAACGTGGGGCGCAAGAAACTCGGCTAGATGCACCATGCGTTCGACCTTGTCGAACACGCTGCCCAGTTTCGCGTGGAAGATGCGCCCTCTGAGCGCATCGACACGGGCTGCGAGCCGGGTTTTCCGGTCCTGATCCCAGAAGAAGCGCGCGTCGGCAAGGCGCGCCCTCAACACCCGTTCATTGCCGGCAATAATCGTCTTTCCGCCGTCAGTCGCGACATTATTGGCTACGAAGAGAAATCGCGGAGCCGGTACACCGTCGGTCTGCACGCAGGAGAAATACTTCTGGTGCGTACGCATGACCGTGGCCAGCACTTCGGGCGGGAGAGTCATGAATTCGGCGTCGATCTCGCCTGCGAGGACGACCGGAAACTCGACGAGACCGGTAACCTCATCGAGCAGCTCAGGATCCGGTTTGAGCGACATCCCCTCGTCCGCGACCGCACGTTCGAGACCTCTGCGGATCATTTCCGTGCGGTGATCCCGATCGAGGACGACTCCAGCCTCGCCAAGGCGCTTGATATAATCCGCCGTGTTGCCGACGCAAATCTCGCCCGGCGACAAAAAGCGATGCCCGCGGGTCGTTCGACCGACCGGAACCCGGTCGATCGGCAGTAGCAAAACTCCGCCATCGAACAGACAGAGGATCGAGACCAGCGGCCGCACCCAACGTAGGGAAGAGGCCGGGTAGCGCATCGATTTGGGCCAGGGCAGCTCGGCCATAGCCGCCCTTATGACCTCGGGCAGCACCTGAGCGGCGGGCCGGCCGGGATAATGCAGCTCTGCAAAATAGAATTCGCCCCTGCCTGTGTCGCGGATCTCGCATTGTCCAGCAGAAGCCAGCCCAGCGGAGCGCAGAAACCCGTCGATCGCGGATTGTGGGGCGCCAACGCGGGGACCCCGCCGTTCCTCGGCTCGATCAGGCTGCACGCCGGGAATGCCATCGGCGATGATCGCAAGGCGGCGCGGCGTGACATACCCGTGCAGGCTCGTCGCCGGGATTTCGGCGGCAGCGAGCTTGTCGCGCAACAATTCGGTCAAATCCTCGATTGCGCGGCGTTGTATCCGCGCTGGGATTTCCTCCGATAGCAGCTCGAGGAGCAGTTCCGGCACGTCAGATGACCGCCCGGGAGCCCGCGAGCCAGGTCTCACAGCACGCCCTTGCAAGCGCCCGGAGTCGCAGGATATAGGCGGCGCGCTCGGTCACACTGATCGCACCGCGTGCATCGAGCAAGTTGAAGAGGTGGCTCGCCTTCAGGCACTGGTCGTAGGCCGGCAGCGCCAGCCCGCGGTCGACCAATGCCCGGCACTCGGTCTCGGCGTCGGCGAAATGCGCGACGAGGCGGGCGGTGTCGGCGAACTCGAAATTGTAGGCCGAGAATTCCCGCTCAGCCCGCTTGAAAACCCGGCCGTAAGTAATGCGGCCGGCGCCGCTAGCGCCGTTGTAGTCGAGATCGAAAACGCTCTCGACACCCTGGACATACATCGCCAGCCGCTCGAGGCCATAGGTCAGCTCGGTCGAAACCGGGTCGCACTCAATTCCGCCGACCTGCTGGAAATAGGTGAACTGGCTGACCTCCATGCCGTCGACCCAGACCTCCCAGCCGAGCCCCCAGGCGCCCAGTGTCGGGCTCTCCCAATCGTCCTCGACGAAACGGATGTCGTGCAGGCGGGCATCGATGCCGATCGCGGCGAGGCTCGCGAGGTAGAGATCCTGGCTGTCCGCCGGGGCAGGCTTCAGGATCACCTGAAGCTGATAGTGCTGCTGCAGCCGATTGGGGTTTTCGCCATAGCGGCCATCCGTGGGCCGGCGCGAGGGCTGGACGTAAGCAGCGCGCCAGGGCTCCGGCCCGAGAGCGCACAACGCGGTCGCCGGATGGAAGGTGCCGGCGCCGACCTCCACGTCGTAGGGCTGGAGGATGACGCAACCGTGCCCCGCCCAGAATCCTTGCAGGTCTAGGATCAACGACTGGAAGCTCAACTGTCTGCCCCGGAGCGGGACGCGGTCAGCGTGGCCGCGGACAATCGGGCCTGCCGCATCCAGGCGCGCCCGCGGCGACATAGGCACCGCAGACCCCGCAAGAAACAAGATCCTCGGCACTGACGGCCGGGTGTGGCGACACCGGGCGGCGACGAGGCAGCTCGCGCGTGAGCCCGTTCAGCCATCGATAGCCGACCCAGGCGGCGACAACGATGAGAACGAGCACGACCAGCTTGGGAACAGCGAACATTGTTGAGGTTTACTTGTAGCCCTGAATGCGGGTCAAGGAATGCAGTGGGCTATCACAGCCCGAATCTGGCCCAAAGGAGGCGCGCCTCAATCCAATCTGCGAGGTCGGCAAGAGCGGCGATGGGGTCGTGCGCGCCCAACGGCAGCCGTCGCCAGAGCGACCAACGCCGCCGTTCGGCCGCAAACGGGCGCAGCTTGACCTTCTCGCCGTAACGGGCACGCATCACCGCGCGCAGCTCGCCGATGCCGTCGACCAGCCCGCGATCGAGCGCCATGCGCCCCGTTAGCACGTCGCCGCTGAACAAGGTCTCGTCCGTCGCGTCGATCTTGCCGGCGCGGCGGCGGCACACATGCTCCTTGAAGGTACGATGGATGTCCTGTTGCAATGCCGTGAGGCGCGCGACATCGGATGGGTTCTCGGGGAGAAAGGGGTCAAGCAAGGATTTTCGCTCGCCGGCAGTATAAAGGCGGCGCTCGACGCCTAGCCGACCCATCAGCTGGGAGAAGCCGAAGCTCGCGCTGATGACGCCGATCGAGCCGAGGAGCGAGGTTTCCTCACTGAATATTTCATCGCCGGCGAGCGCCAGCCAATAGCCACCCGACGCCGCCACATCCTCGGCGAAAGAGATGACGGGAATGCCCTTCTCGTCAGCGAGCTCGCGAATGCGCCGGAACAGCAACGCGGATTGCACAGGAGATCCGCCGGGCGAGTTGACGATGAGGGCGACCGCGACGAGATTGGCGACGCGAAAAGCCCTATCGATCACGGCGGCGTGGGTTTCGAGCGAGACACCACCCCGCCGCGGCCGTCCCATGATAATGCCGTCAAAGCGCAGCACCGAAACGACCGGCGCACGCGGCCATAGCCGATCGAGGTGGAGACGCTCGCCGATCTTCATACGATTGCAAGATGGGAAGGCGGTCTTGCTCTCGCCATAGGGTCAGAGATCGAGTCCCCTCGCCTCGCGCAGCACCGCCTCAGCGGCAGCGGTGAAGCGGCCATCGGCCTCGTGCAGCACCAAGCCGGCGGCGAGCCGCGCCGGTGCCGCGATCTGCTTGCGGGCACGCACCAGGACGCGGCTTGCGTCCCTCCCCTGCCCCGCCCACAACGGAAACACCACGACCTCTCCGGCCCGCCCGGCGATCTGACCGAGAAGCGCGTCGATCCGGTCAGCGCGATGAATGAACGTCACTGTCCCCTTGGAGCGAACCATGGCGAGCGAAAAGCGCACCCAGGCGGCGAGATCGGCGTCGCTTTCGATCGTTGCGTCAGCCCTACCTGGAATCGGTGCCGGCGTGCCACGGCCCCGCTGGTTGAACGGCGGGTTCGCCATAACATGGTCGAAGGAGCCGGGCGAAAGCCGCGGCGGCGGATGCAGCAGATCGCCGATCATCACCGACACGCGCGTCTCCATCGCATTCAAGATCGCATTGTCGCCGGCCAATCGGACGAGGTCGCGCTGCATCTCGAGCCCGACGATGCGGCACTCCGCCACCCGTGTGGCCAGACACAGCATCGCGGCACCCGATCCACAGCCGACGTCGAGGACAAGCTGCTGCGGCTCGACCGCCACCGCCGCCGCGAGAAAGATCGGATCGATGGCCGCGCGGTAACCGTCCGCCGGCTGCCTGACCCGGACGCGGCCGCCGAGCAGACGGTCCTCGGTAAAAGAGGGCGAGCCCGGGTCCCCGTCGCTCACTGATCCTCGGCGTCGAATGTCGCCAGCAACGCACAAGCACGCGAGTAATCGCGCTCCGCTACCATCAGGCGGCGTGGGATCGCACCGATGCTGCCTTCGACAAGGCTCGTGTGATCGTCAAAGACGAGGCTGTCGACGCCGGAATCCTTCAGCAACGCCCGTAGCCAGGAGAGGCGGACAGGGTCGTTGGTGCGCAACAGCTCCTTCATGAGAACGACGATGTTGACTAGGCTGTGATGGAGCGCTCGGCCGGGCGGCTCTTGACCGGCCTTCGCGTCAATCTATGCTCGTTCCCGTTCGGGCGCGTCAAGCTGATCGGGCAGCATCGCGCCACATACGCGGAACAGACGGGAGAATTCGGGGGCGCTGGTGGCGAGTCTCGATCGGGTGCGCGCAAGGCGAAAACCTTCTCTCGACCCGCTGTCTCGGCTCCTCAGCGGCGAGCTCGAGCTCGTCAACCAACTGATCGTACAGCGTATGCAGAGCCCGGTCACGCTGATCCCGCAGCTGGCCGGCCATATCGTGGCGAGCGGCGGCAAGCGGCTGCGGCCGATGCTCACATTGGGTTGCGCGCGGCTGTGTGGTTATAACGGAAGTCGACACATCGCGCTCGCGGCCGCGGTCGAGTTCATCCACACCGCCACCTTGCTGCACGACGACGTCGTCGATGCAAGCGATCTTCGGCGCGGCCGCGATACCGCCAACGCGGTGTGGGGCAACAAACCGCCGATCCTCGTCGGCGACTTTCTCTTCAGCCGGTCCTTCGAGCTGATGGTCGCCGACGGCTCGTTACGCATCCTCGAGATCCTGTCGCGCGCCTCCTCGGTTATCGCCGAGGGCGAGGTGCTGCAATTGATCACGGCAAACGATACCGGTACTTCCGAGACCGCCTACCTCGCGGTCGTCCAGGCCAAGACCGCAGAATTGTTCGCGGCCGCCAGCCGGATCGGCGCGGTGATGGCCGAGCGGCCGCCCGAGGAGGAGGAAGCGCTCGATTGTTTCGGCCGCAATCTCGGCATCGCCTTCCAACTGGTCGATGACATGCTCGATTTCTCGGCGCATCAGAGCGAACTCGGCAAGAGTGTGGGCGACGATTTCCGCGACGGCAAGGTTACCCTGCCGATCCTTGTGGCCTTCGCCCGCGGCGACGAGGAGGAGCGCACATTCTGGCGCCGCACGATCGAAGGTCTCGATCAACGGCCTGGCGATCTCGAAGAGGCGATCCGCCTCGTGGCGCGGCGCGGCGCGTTGGCCGAAACCCTGGCCCGCGCCCGCGCCTATGCCGCGACCGCGATCGACGCGTTGTCGATGTTTCAGGACGGGGTCGAGCGCCGCGCGCTGATCGAAGCCGCCGCTTTTGCGACCGAGCGCGGTTTTTGACCCGGTTTCCAACCGGCACGCCTATATATTGCCCGCGAGCGCTGTTGGCGCTATAGCACGCGCCCGTCGACGGAGTGTAGCTCAGCCTGGTAGAGCACTGCTTTCGGGAGGCAGGGGCCGGAGGTTCAAATCCTCTCACTCCGACCATTTTATTAAGGTCTTACACGTATCTCCAGGAAAAGTTCGCGGGCGCTAGCAACTGCATAGCAACCGTGACCCTAGGGAAGGCCAAGAAAGAAGGCAGGCCGGGTCAGCTCGCTATCGCTCGCGGGCCAGCAATTCGTGGATCAGCCGTGTCGGCCGCGGCGTCGTCGCGACGAGGCAACGCGGGTTGCGTCCCAATCTCAACCCGAACTGCAGCATGTCTCACGTCTCGGGGCGAGACCAGGATCCCAGTTCGTCACAGACCGCCGCATCATGCTTGGGGACCGGCGCAGCCGTTCGGGCTCCTCGGCGCTAAACGTCGTCGCGATTGCTCCGTTCGGCCAGGTCAGGCGCCGCTTCGAGGGCTGCATACCGGCCGACACCATGGCGGCGCGACCGCGAGAATGCCGCTCTCTCGATCCGCACCCGTTCGAGGTGATTGCACCCTAACAGCGCCCCGTCGACCCCTTATCTCGCGCCATCGACTTCCCCCGATGATATTCTTTAAAAAAATTCCTTGGGCAGGCAAAGGTACACGCCCAAAAGACTAAAACTTCTAGCGCCACACTGCGGCGCGGTAATGGCGGTATCCAACTGAAGGTCTCGATAAAAACCATCAGGCTTGCCGAAGGCGGGACCCCGCAAGAGATGGACTCCCTGGCGGAGGGAAGTGATTCGAACTCTTGGTCCCCCCTGATTTTAGACCGACCCACTGTTCAGGACCAAACACGACGCGCCACCCGGGCGTTGGTCGCGGCCCCGTCGGCTGATCGCCTCGATCTTGTCGGTGTGGATCTGCACCCCGAGCGCAAACTCATCGCCAAGATCATCCACAGCCTCAGGCTCTTGGCCTGAAGTGAGCCGTGGTCGGGCGGGGCGGCGAGCAGGCCGCGTACTCAGGGGCCCACGAGACTGGTAGCCGTTCCCCGACCCCCAAGGCAACAATCCCGGCACAGCCCCCCGCTATCCACGCAGCTGGCGGATATGGCCGGCCCAGCGGTCGAGGATCGGCAGGATCTGGCCGCGCTTGTCCGACATCAGCGTCAGGTTGACGGCATCGACGCCGATGTCACGGAACCGCTTCAGTTTGTCAAGATCGTCCGGCGCGCCGCCGAGCCGCAGCGACAGCGATTTCGGGTGGCGTCCCGCCTCCTGCGCCATCTTGCGGAAGGCCGGCACGTATTCCTCCGGGTTGCCGCTGGCAGCGTTCGGATACCAGCCGTCGCCGTAGCGCACCGCGCGACGCGCCGCCCACGGAAAGGCGCCGCCGAGAATGACCGGCGGGTGCGGCTTCTGCACCGGCTTCGGCCACGTGCTCATCGTGTCGAAATTGACGATGTCGCCGTGGTATTCTGGCTTCGACTCTGTCCAGATCGCCTTCATCGCCTCGATCTGCTCGCGCATCTTCTGCATGCGCGTCGCGAAGACGGTGCCGTGGTTCTCGATCTCCTCCTGGTTCCAGCCGCCGCCGATCCCGAACAAGAAGCGCCCGCCCGACACCTGGTCGATCGAGGCGACGAGCTTCGCGGTCTGGATCGTGTCGCGCTGGATCACCAGCGCGATGCCGGTCCCGATTTTGAGCTTCTTGGTGGCGCAGGCCGCCGCGGTCAGCGTGACGAACGGGTCCATCACATCGTAATAGCGCTTGTGCAGCTCGCCGCCGCCCGGCGCCGGCGTCTTCCGCGGCACCGGGATATGCGAATGCTCGGCCGCCCACACCGAGTCGAAGCCGCGCTCCTCCAGCGCGACGGCGAGCTCCGCCGGGGTGATCGAGTAGTCGGTGAAAAAGATCGACGCGCCGAATTCCATTGCTGGCCCCTTGCCCGGTGTCCGCCGCAATCCTAGGGTCTGCGGCCGATATAGTCGATGGGAGGGCTCGCCATGTCCGACAACAACCTGACGCCGCGCATCGAGCAGCTCGCGCCGGAGCTCGAGAAGATCATTTCGACCTCGGAGCCGATCCAGCACCTCGCAGATGGCTTCGGCGGGGCGCAGGGCCCGGCCGAGGGACCGCTGTGGTGGGAGGACGGCGGCTACCTCTTGTTCAGCGACATCCACAACAACCGTCGCATGAAGTACCAGCCGGGAAGCGGCGTTTCGCTGTTTCTCGAACCGACCAATCGCGCCAACGGCCTGACCCGCGACCTGCAGGGACGACTCGTCGCCTGCGAGCACGACAGCCGCCGCGTCACCCGCCAGGAAGCGGACGGCAGCATCACCGTCGTCGCCAACAGCTTTCAGGGCCGCCAGCTCAACCGGCCGAACGACGTTGTCGTCCGCTCCGACGGCTGCATCTATTTCAGCGACCCGTGGAGCAGCCCGGCCGCGCCCGAGCAGTGGGACCTGCAATATTCCGGGGTCTACCGGATCACCCCCGACCTGGGCACGCTGAGCCTCCTCGCCGACGATTTCATCCTGCCCAACGGCCTCGCCTTCTCGCCCGACGAAAGCGTCCTCTACATCAACGACACGCGTCGCGGCCACATCAGGGCCTTCGAGCTGCTGCCGAGCGGCATGCTGGCGAAGCACACTGACCGGGTGTTCGCCGATCTGCGCGGGCCGGAGCCCGGCGTGCCCGACGGCATGAAGGTCGATGTCGAGGGCAACGTCTATTGCGGCGGCGCCGGCGGCATCTGGGTCATGGACC
>Ga0210402_10000546_pt1 | contig 41974 bp, 38 predicted proteins | sample IncBWC7MmetaG_FD_161055 | JGI IMG/M metagenome (GOLD analysis project Ga0210402, IMG submission 161055) | Forest soil microbial communities from Barre Woods Harvard Forest LTER site, Petersham, Massachusetts, United States - Inc-BW-C-7-M | ecosystem: Environmental > Terrestrial > Soil >...
TTCCCGGCAAGAGCAACTATTTCATCGGCAACAACCCGTCCCAGTGGCATCGCAACATTCCGCAATACGGCCGCGTCAACTACCAGGCCGTCTATCCCGGAATCGATCTCACCTACTACGGCAACCAAGGACAGCTCGAATACGACTTCCGCGTCGCCCCCGGCGTCGATCCAAATCAGATCGCTCTGACGTTTGATGGAGCCTCCACACGCCTCGACGGCGGCGATCTCGTGCTCTCCACCAGTCACGGCGATGTCCGCTTCCACGCCCCCACCATCTACCAGGCGAATGGCGCAACAAAGAAAGCCATCGTAGGCAGCTTCCGCCGGTTGGCGGACAACAAGATCGGCTTTCAGATCGGCAACTACGACCGCAACCGCGAACTGGTCATCGATCCAAGTCTAAGCTACTTCACCTACCTAGGCGGCAGCGGCACGGAGACGAACACGCAAGTGGCGGTCGATCCGAGCCTCAATATTTATCTCGCCGGCACCACCGACTCCGCCGATTTTCCCGTCAAGCCCCCCGGTTCGGTTAAAACCGGGATACGAAACGTTTTCATTGCCAAGCTCAACCCGTCGATTCCTCTGCCCCAGTCGCAACTGGTTTATGCAACCTACCTGGGCGGAAGCGCAGCCGATGACCTCACCGGCGCTGCGGTCGACGCAGGCGGCCAGGTGTTTGTCGCCGGAATCACAACTTCGATTGATTTCCCCCACACCGCCGGGGCCTTTCAGGTTGCCCCCGCAGGCCCGGGAACGCACGGTTTCGTAACCAAACTGGATGCCAACGGAGTTCCGGCATACTCCACCTATCTGTCGGGGACGAACGCCGCCGGCAACACATCCGACCTGATCACCGGCATCGCGATCGATACGCGCGGGGACGCTTTTGTGACTGGCACCACCAACTCCACCGACGTGACCACTGGTTTCCCGTCGACGCCGAGCGCCTTTCAGCAGACGCCGCTGGCCGCCACGCAGTTCTTCGCGAGTAAAATCGATACCACCAAGACGGGCGCTGCGAGCCTTCCCTACTCCACCTACTTTGGAGGCGCAAATCCCGCCGTGCCGAGCATCACCGGCGGCGGCATCGCCGTCGATAACAGCGGGAACATGTACATTACGGGCGCGACCGACTTTCTTTTCGACCCAAATGCTCCCCCTCCTCCTGCTCCCCGAACCAATTTTCCGATCCTGAACGCGCAACAGTCGTGTCTGGATGGCGCTCCCACGGTCACTGCTTGCGACCTGAATGCGACCGCGGTCGATGCGTTCGTCGCCAAGATCAATCCCAACCGCGTGGGTGTGGCGGGCCTCGTTTACTCCACCTACCTCGGCGGCTCCAAGCCCGACTCGGGTATCGGCATCGCAGTCGATGCAGCGGGTAATGCCTACGTCACCGGCGGCACTCTTTCCGACGACTGGGTTGCGCCAACAGCCACGCCGCCGTTTCAAACCACGTTTGCCGCCAACGGCAGCAACCGTGACGCGTTTGTCGCCAAAATCGGCAATCCCACCGGGACCAGCCTGCTGTATCCGCTGACCTACTTCACCTACATCGGCGGTACCGGCGACGACGTAGGTCAGGCCATCGCCGTGGATGCCGCGAACGGAGCACACGTCACCGGCACCACCGGATCGCCGGACCTGCAGGTTCTGAATCCAGTGGCAGATCCAGGTGCTCCAACCGATGCCTTCGTCGCGCAGATCCTCACGAATTTAGGCGGACGCGCGGCGGGCGATTATCTCTCTTACCTCGGCGGCAATCAGTCCGACCGCGGACTCAGCATTGCCGTTGATTCATTCAACACGACCTATGTCGCGGGAGAAACCCAGTCGACTGATTTTCCACACCCTGGCCCCCCTGCGCCCCTGCCGTTTCAACCCAACCTGAACGGACCGCAGGATGCGTTTCTGGCTACCATCTCGGCGAACAGCTTCTTCATTGAGGACCCCGCTGCCCCTCCAACCGCCAGTCCGAACCCAGCCACGCTCGGGAGTCAGGTTACCTTTGTCTTTAATTTCATAAACATCGGCCCCGACCCGGCTTCGCTGGTAACATTCAGCACCTCGTTTCCTTTCAACGGTATCCAATTTAATTCCGCAACCGCCTCACCGGGCGGAACTTGTCCGAACGCCAACCAGGGTGTGGTGACTTGCCCGGTTGGGACTGTCGCCGTGAACGGAAAAGTCTCCGTGAGCATCATCCTGACCCCGACTACCGGAACCCAGTCCGTGACTCTTACGGGCATAAGCCTCTCGTTCAACAAGGGGCAATTCCAATCATTCCCAAGCTTTGGTCCCGTTCCCGTGACTGACTTTGCTATCAGCGTCGCTCCCCCCTCGGTGACCATCAACGCCGGCGAAAGCACGAGTTTCGTCGCCACTCTGAGTCCAGTTCCCAATGGAGGCACCTTCGCCGGCACCATCACCATGAGCCCCGGCACCCTGCCAACTGCCACCACTGGTACTTTCACCTCGCCGACGGTGAGCATCCCGGGCGCGAGCCCCGTTACCACAACGCTGAATATCGCGACCACCGCGCGCCCGGTCACAACCGGGAGTTTGTTCCGAGGCGGCCCACTCTATGCCACGTGGCTTCCAGTAGGCGGATTGAGCCTGCTCGGCCTGGGCGTCGGCGCCGGAGTAACACGCCGCCGCTGGCTCGCCGGGATGCTCCTCGGACTGGTAGCGGGATTGATCCTGCTTCAGGCAGCCTGCGGAAGCAGTGGCAGCAGCACAACAACCACCGGCGGCACACCGGCCGGAACTTACACCATCACGATCACCGGTTCGTCCGGATCAGACTCCCACAACCAGCGCGTGACGTTGATTGTGAATTGAACTGATTGCGAACCAGAGACTTTCGAGCCTCGGGCCCAACCGCCGGAGGCTCTTTTTCTTGCACTTACGTCGACGGACAATGCCCGCTTTTCACCACCATTTCCCCTTCGTAACGCCGCAGGTTACGGATAGGCGTTGCCTCGTGATCCCAACTGCCCCACCATCATCAGATGAAATGCACAACAAAAAGCGCGATCCTGGCGGCCCTGCTGGCCACGCTAGTCATGTCCACCGGCGCGCAAAACCAGGCTTCATCTCAAAACCAAGCACCCGCTCATGAGAAAAAATCCAGGCACTCCAACGTAGCGCACAAACCCCAGAAAACAGCCCCGGCACGCAGCGCAAAAGCCACCCGAGGAGAAGCTGCCAGCCTGGAAACAAAAGAAGCGGATCTGAACAGCGCCGCGCCCGACACGCGCGACGACAATCGCGGACGCCTCACCTCCGCCCACCCCCACTCCACTTTTCACGCTGTAAATAAGAACCAGCACCACGCAGCCACACTCAAAACCGGACAGCTAACAACCAGCCAGAGGCCACATCTCGACACCAAGCAAACAGCACTCCATCGCGCTATCCACAGCGACCAGAAGCAAGACCGCAAACTCACTCCGGACGAAGCATCCGCCGCACCGACGGTGCACCTGAAAAAGCACAACGCCCGAATGTTTTAAGGTCAGAGGTGAGAGGTCAGATTGCAGAGGTAAAGAACCGCCTGCATCGTGAGCCCCGACCTCTGCAATCTGACCTCATACCTCTGACCTCGTCTTTCCGAACCTCTCACCTCTGCCCTTACCAACCCTCTGAAAACACGCCAAATCCAGTGCTTGACGTAATATCGCATATTGCGATATCGTAATCGCGATCTGCTATATGACCCTGGCCGAGAAAATTCGCTACCTCCGCGAGGTTGAGGGATCCCTGCGCGACCTCAACCGCCCCCTCACGCAGCAGGAGCTACTGAAAGCGATCAAGGCCGAAACCGGCGGCTCGCTGAGTCAGTCTTACCTGTCGCAGATCGAAGGCGGCAAGCGCCCGCATATGACGCAGTCCACGCGCACGTTGCTGGCAAAATTTTTCAAAGTGCATCCCGGTTTCCTGGTGGACGACCCCGAGGGATATCACACCGAACTGACCTCCGACCTGCGCACTACCGAAGGTCAGCTCGACGTCTGGCTCCTGCAAGGCTCGGAGCGCTTCGCCCACGATCACGACGTCAGCGCAGTGCTGATCAAGCTGGCGCGTGAGAAAAATACCCGCGGATGCCTGTTACTGGTCGGAGAGATCCTGAACACGCCGGGCCTGGCCGACCGTCTATTCGAAGCGCTCAGTCCGGAAGCGACCCCGGCGCCCCGCCGGACTTCGCGCGGGCGTCTAGCGCTACCAGGCGCCGAAGCAAAGTTACGGAGGCGGACATGACCTGGTCTGATTTCTATCTGATCTGTTTCGCCGTAGGCTTTCTGTTCAGCCTGCTCTCCTTCGTTGCCGGAGGCCTGAACCTCCACGGCCATTGGCCGCATGTACACATTCATACCGGAGCACACGGCGCCCACGCAGCGGGCTCGCACACCCACGGCGCACATGACTCCGTGTCCCCGTTTAACTTCTTCACCATCGCCATTTTTCTGGCCTGGTTCGGAGGCACGGGATACCTGCTGACGCGCTTCTCGACCGTCGTTTTTGTGTTGGGACTCGCCATCTCGACCGCCGTCGGCCTGGTAGGAGCCAGCATCGTGTTCATGTTCCTTGCCAAAGTCCTGATGTCGCCCGAAGCGCTCATGGACCCCGCCGACTACGAAATGGTCGGAGTAGTCGCGCGCGTCTGCGGCGCGATCCGCGAAGGCGGTACCGGAGAAATTATTTATTCGCAAGCTGGCAGCCGCCGCGCCTGTCCCGCCAGAAGCGAAGACAGCGTAGCGATTGAACGAGACGCCGAAGTGGTCGTAACACGCTACGAAAAAGGCATCGCCTACATCCGCCGCTGGGAAGAAGTAACCGGCGAGTGAAGAGGGTCGCTTTGAAGGGGCGCGGTTTGAGCCGTGCCGTTGAGCACAAGACGGGAGGACACGGCTTCAGCCGTGCCGCAAAGAACGAAACAGACGGGGCTTTAGCCCCAGGGACACAATGAAACGCCCATTCCAATTCGCCATCGCTCTCCTCTGGCTGACGCTGCCTCTGGTCGCGATCCAATACTGGCGCGTCTGGGACCAACTCCGCGCCCGCATGGCGACCCACTTCAACGCCGCCGGCCAACCCAACGGTTGGATGTCGCGCGAAGTTTCGGTGGAATTCGGCATCGGAATCATGGCCTTCCTGCTAGTAATTTTCACTCCGATTTTGTGGGCTATCTCCCGCCGCCACGTCGACAAGTTTGCCTGGGCCTTTCTGGCCTTCTGCGCGGTCATCACGGGTGTCGTGGCTTTCGGCAATCAAGAGGTCATCAACTACAACCTGTCCGGGACACCGATCCACATCGGTCCTTTCCTGCTCGCAGCTCCAGCGGCGGTCATCCTGTCGATTTCTTATTTCGGATCGCATCGAGGCGAAGCGCTTCCGTCGAGCGAAGTACTGGCTGAAGAAACTCATGCCGGACGCGCGTGGGCTCTCGTATTTTTGCCGGCGTTGTTGATGCCGGTCGTCGCGCTTCGAGCGATCCCGAATACAGCTATCCGGACCTCGCTGTCTTTCGTGATCGTCGCAGTGCCCGCGGCGTCAGCGATGGTGTGGAGCGGTTTCCGCTATCGCTTTCTGAAGCACGGCCTGGAAGTCCGCGCCCTCGGATACCGCCTGCGTTCTATCCCCCGCTCGCAGATCGTGAGTTACGGAGTTGAATCGTGGAATCCGCTGCGCGGATACGGCGTCCGCGGGCTAGGCACCAGCCGCGCTTTCGTGTGGGGCAACAAAGTCGTCCACATCAAGACGACCAACGGCGACGTTTATCTCGGACACGGCGATCCGCAAAGAATTGTCCGTGATCTGGATTTAGTGATGAGTGATTCCCCCGGCAGTTGACGCGCTCGCACAACGCAGCGAGCGAACGACGAGAAAGCGATTTCAGGAGGCGATATGTTCGAGATGTCAAAGCTGATGTCTATCTGGGTCATCGTGGGACTTTCCGTACTCGCCGTCATGTTCATCATGAGCGTGCTGGCGCGCCTGTACCGAAAAGCGGGCCCGCATGAGGCGCTCATCATCTACGGCTTTGGAGGCACACGCGTCGTCAAGGGTCACGGCGCGATTGTCTTTCCGATGGTGCAAGTCTGCCGCGAGCTCTCGCTCGAACTGATGTCGTTCGACGTCGCTCCTCAACAAGACCTGTACACGAAACAAGGCGTGGCAGTAACAGTGGAAGCCGTCGCGCAGATCAAGGTGAAGTCGGACATGGAGTCGATCCTCACCGCGTCGGAGCAGTTCTTAACCAAGTCACCCGATCAACGCGAAGGCTTGATTCGACTGGTGATGGAAGGCCACCTCCGCGGCATCATTGGCCAGCTTACCGTCGAAGAAATCGTCAAGCAGCCGGAGATGGTTTCCGACCGGATGCGCTCCACCTGCGCCGACGACATGAACAAGATGGGGCTGGAAGTAATTTCGTTCACCATCAAGGAGGTCCGCGACAAGAACGAGTACATCACCAACATGGGGCGCCCCGACGTAGCGCGCATCAAGCGCGATGCCGATGTCGCCACCGCTGAAGCCGACCGCGACACCGCTATCCGCCGTGCTGTCGCCACTCGTGAATCGGCGGTCGCCAAAGCGCAAGCCGACCAGGAACGCGTACAGGCGGAAACCGCGTCCCAGGCCAAGCAAGCCGAGGCGCAGCGCGATCTGGAAGTCAAGAAGGCGCAGTATCTCGAAGTGACCAAGAAGCAGCAGGCGCAGGCCGACAAAGCCTACGACATCCAGACCAACATCATGCAGCAGCAGGTGGTCGCCGAGCAGGTGAAAGTGCAGCAGATCGAAAAAGAACAGCAAGTCAAAGTGCAGGAAGCGGAAATCAATCGCCGCGAAAAGGAACTGATCGCAACCGTACTAAAAGGGGCCGAGATCGACCGTCAGCGGATCGAGACCCTCGCCAACGCCGAGAAGAATCGCCTGATGTCCGAAGCTGAAGGCCATGCGTCCTCGATTCGCCAGCAGGGTGAAGCCGAAGCCGAAATCATTTTCAAAAAAGGCGAGGCTGAAGCCAAAGCCATGAACGTAAAGGCCGAGGCCTTCCAGGAATACAACCAGGCCGCGATCATCGACAAGCTATTCAGCAGCATGCCGGAAATCGTAAGAGCTCTGGCCGCTCCACTGTCAAACGTGGACAAGATCACCATCGTCTCCACTGGCAACGGCGACACCGCTGGCATGAACAAGATCACCGGGGACATGACGAAGATGGCCGCGCAGATCCCTGCGCTATTCGAAACGCTATCCGGCATGCCGATCAGCGAACTGCTAGGCAAAGTCCGCCAGATTGGCGATAAGGCGCCGAAAGCGGACGGCAAAGCGTAAGGACGTGTCTCTGACCCGTTCGTGCGAAGCAGGCTCGGCAGCGCAAGGGTGGGAGGCCAAGCGAGGCGACACAAGACTGGCAGGCCAGAACGGGAGGGCACGGCTTCAGCCGTGCCGCATCCGGCACAGAAACGCGAGGGGCTTTAGCCCCTCAACTGAGGAGGCACCGTGCAGGAAGAAGTGAACAAAGCAAGAACACTTGGCATGGCCGTCGCCCTGGGAGCCGCGCTGGGCGCGGCCATGGGCGCCGCCACCGGACACATGGGTGTCTGGGTCGCCGCCGGCATCGCCGTCTACATAGCAATTTCAGTTACCGGCGGTGTCTGGAAACGAGATCGTAACTGAGAACCGGGAACTGAGAACTCAAAAGAGAGGTGTTTTATGCCATTACTCGAACGCGTTTCTACTCTAGTGCGGGCCAATCTCAACGACCTGATCGACAAGGCCGAAGAGCCGGAGAAAATGATCAAGCAAGTCATCCTCGACATGCAGAACCAGCTCTTACAGGTAAAAACGCAGGTCGCGATCGCGATCGCCGATCAGCACCTGCTGGAAAAAAAGAAAGTTGAGAACGACGAAAAGGTTCACGAATGGATGCGCAAGGCTGAACTCGCCGTCGACAAGAAACACGACGACCTCGCCCGCGCCGCTCTACTCCGCGTCGAGAGCTACCGCGAGATGACCACCAACTTCGCGCAGCAGGTCGACGACCAGAAAGCCCAGGTCGAAAACCTGAAGTCCGCTCTGCGCAAGCTCGAGCAGAAACTGGCCGAGGCTAACTCCAAAGCCGACTTGCTGATCGCGCAGCATCGCCGCGCCCGCGCCTCGCATCGCGCTACAGACGCCCACAACGGCATGGACGCAAATTCGAAGTCCGCAACCTTCGATCGCATGAAGCGCAAAGTAATTCGCGAAGAAGTGATCGGCCAGGCAAAGGCGGAACTGCTCGCGGATGACGTCGAAGACCGCCTGGCGGCGTTGGAGAAGGAAGACCGTATCGAACAGTTGCTGACGGAGTTGAAGACGAAGCGGGGCGCGTAGCAGATGTGGGGCTGGCGCCCTCGCTTGCGGGCGACGGTTAAAGGCGACAACTTGCAAGTGTGTGCACACAAAGACCGATGAACAAAACGGTTGCTAAGAATACGCGGTGAAGAATTGCTTCGATGCCAATGGAGCTCTGGAAGTCAATTTGCGATTGGGCAACCGTCGTCTTTATAGCTTTAACTGTCTTTTCGGGTGCGGGTGCTCTCATTACAGGTGACATTATTGGCAAGCGCCAAGAAGGCCGCCTACGCCAGTTTGAACAAGACCTTACGGATTCCAAAATCAAACTTGCAAATGCGCAACAATCGGCCTCCGAGGCTGCGCTTGCTCTGGTGAAATTTAAGGAGCCACGAACCCTGTCGCCAGAGCAACAAAATAAGTTAATCGCGGTCTTAAAGCCCTTTGCTGGGCAGAATTTTGCTTTTGCCGTGTTCCCGGACCCAGAGCCGTTAGCGCTGCTCAGGCTGTTGGACACACTTGCAAAATCAGCGGGGTGGAAGCGAGTACCATCGCAGATAGAGAGAGCGGGCGGGGTTAAAGTTGACGCCGCCGGTGAGACAGCCGCAACGATATTCGATTCTGGAATTGATGCATATATCGCCCCAGATGACATGGCGTCCGTTCCAGCACAATCAGCCTTCTGCTCGGCGCTTGTGGCCGCTGGAATCCATTGCGAAACACACCGAACACCGCAACTAGCTGGGAAGGCCCCCTTGGCTATCACGATCAGCATCGGAAAGAAACCGTAGTCATGAACTAGAACCGCAACTTTCATGACTAAGAAAATGAGTTCATACAGGCGACTGCTCAGGATGGACAATCGGAAAAACATTTAGAATGAGTTGAGGATTCAGTGAAAAAAGTCTTCCATTTCGACTCCCCCACCGAGCAGTACGTGGCTGATGCCGCAGTCCTGTGCTGTTTCGACCACCGCATCAACCGCGCGGTCCGAAAGTTTCTTAAGAAGGAAGGCATCGAGCGCGTCGACATGATTGTCGTCGCCGGTGGCGCCAAGACACTGGCCTCGCCCCGCAACGACTTCGAGCAGGATTTCATCCTCGAGCAGGTTCGCATGTCGATCCGCCTGCACAAAACCGAACGTGTGCTTGTAATGAGCCACTCTGACTGCGCCACCTACGGCGGACTCGCCCAGTTCAAGGGCGACAAGGCGGCCGAGGCCGAACACCATCGCGGCGAACTGCTGCGCGCGGCGGAACTGCTCACGACTCACTTTCCCGACATTTCGGTCGAGCCTTATTTTGTGAAGTTCGACGGTGTCTGGGAAGTGAAAGGGGCTGGCAGCCTGACGTCAGTTAAGAAGAATAATGCGGCACGCATCACGGCATAAATCGCCGATGCGATAGTCCTCGTCAGCCTCATACGCAATGGGAAATAGGTTACAAGCGATGCGCCGCTCGAAACGCCTCCAGACATTTCTGAGCCGTTTCGAGTTCCGGATAGCGGCTGCCTTCTTGCTCGACCAGATAATATTCAACGCCGCCAACGGATTCTGCCGCGGCGAACATTCCCTTCCAGTCGGCGTCCCCTTCTCCGAAGAGAACCTTGTAGCCTTTGGCCGGGTCGTGTGACCAGTCCTTGCAGTGAATCGAGCGGATACGCCCGGGGTTGGCCTTGATCCACTCGACCGGATTTGCGCCGGCTTCGAGGCAGGTTCCTACGTCGAGTTGCAGCACCACGGATGGCTTAGTGTTCTTTGCGATTAGTTCGATCGGGCGCTGCCCTTTCGCGCCGGTGAACTCGGCGTTGTGGTTGTGATAACCGACGTGCAGGCCTGACGGTTCCAGTTTTTCGGCGGCGGCATTCAGACGGTCGGCCACGGGCTTCCACGCGTCGAGGTTCGCCTTGGGATCGCTCCAGGCCTGAATGATGTACTTGCTGCCGAGGATCAGGTTCAAATCGCGCGCGCGATCCAGATTTTGCGGGTTCAGGTTGGATTCATCGTTGTGCGTAGAGAGGCAACGGATGCCGAGATCGTCCATCAGTTTGCGCATCTGTTTGGCTTGCGCTTCGCTCCACTGGAAGTACGGTCCGTAGAACTCCACGACCTGATATCCCATTTGTGCGACGGCACGCACAGTGGCTTCGGGATCCTTCTTCAACGCATCGCGCACCGAATAAAGTTCGAGTCCGACAGGAACCGACGTGGATGCGCGAGCAGTGAGCGCCCATGGCAGGGCGGCGGAGAGAGCGAAAAAATGGCGACGCGAAAGTGTCATGCTCGGAATCCTACTCGATGATTTCCGCCGCCGCTAGATGTCAATCACGTCCAGTCTTCAATTCTCAGGCTCTTCACATGCCGGAAGACTCGATCGTGTGTAACCAATACCGCTTTGATTGCGAGCGCGTGCGCTGCGATCATCAGGTCCATGTTGCCGACCGGAGTGCCCGAGCGCTCCAGAGCGGTTCGCAAATAGGCATATTGCTCGGCGGCCGGCGAGTCCCAGGCTAGCACTCGGATCGGTTCCAGGAATTCAGCAATCGCCACGCGCATTCGGGCCGCTGAAAGAAGACGCTCGGCGCCAAAACGCAATTCGGCCTCCGTCACGGTTGAAATACCGACGTCGGAAATCGCGAGGCGCGCCAGGCGCGCCCGAACACGCGGATAGTTTCCCTTGATCGCGTAGCTCGCAGTGTTGGTGTCGAGCAGATAACGGACTGACATCAGAACAACTTCTTCCGCTTTTGCGGAGGCGTGTCCTTGCGATCAATCATGAAATCGTCAGACTTCAGTTGATCCAGTCGCGCAAACCATTCCTGGCAGGACTTAAATCGCGGAGAAAGAATTACGCTACCGCTGGCCGGATCACGCCGGATGTTGACTTCCGATCCCTCAAAACGAAACTCCTTCGGCAGCCGGACAGCCTGGCTTCTTCCATTGCGAAACAACTTGGCAACACCAGTTTCCGCCATCAGCAATTCCTCTCGATAAAGTATATACCATAGATATATATCATGGTATATATTTATGGTATATACCATCCCGAACGATCAAAGGCGGCCGTCAAAGAACAAGTGTCGTACAATCAACGACTTGCGACTTCCGCAGTGTTCCACGTGGAACATTTGAGTGATTTTGGATTGAAGCGTAGGCGGGCGAGGATCCCGCCCAACGGCCTTACGCGCTCGCCTTATCGAGTAGTGGCAAAGGTTTCTCTTCGATCGCGGCTGTCGTCTCCAACTCCAACTGTTCCTGCCCGCTGAGTGCAGACACTTTCCCGCGGTACGTCTTGAGATGACGCTGCGCAGTCTCGAACGCTTCTTGTGCCTTGTTCAGATTCTTGCCGACGTTTTCGAACTGGTTCTGGAAGAAGTCGAATGACTTCTGCGCCTTCGCCAGTTCCACGCGGCTCTTCTCAAATCCTTTAGCGACTTCATACCACTTATGCACCAGTGAGATCGTGTGCAACGTCATGAGCAACGTATTCGGCGAGACGGGGAAAACATGCTGCTGGTTCATCCAGTCGCCCAGTTCGCGGTTGCGGATCACTTCCATGTAGAGCGTCTCGCTGGGCAGATACATAAGCGCGATGTCCGTTGTGCCGTTCTCGGGCTGGATGTACTGCTGGATGCGCTTCGCTTCCGCCTTCATCACGCGGACCAGCGCGACGCGAGCCTCGGCGATCTCGGCTGCGTCGTTGCTTTCAAAGAGTGCAATCACCTGTTCCCGGGGAAATTTAGCGTCGATCGGAAGCTTGCGGTCGGGGAAATAAATTACGGCATCGACGCGGCCACCGCCTTCGCCGGGCGAGGTCTGCAACGCGAACATGTGTGACGGCAGGAAGTCCCCCAGCAGGCGTTCCAGGCTCGCTTCACCAAACTGTCCCCTCAGGTGCGGTAGTTTGAGCAGATTGTTCAAATCGTTGATTGAGTCCCCGAGTGCGCCGACTTCCCTAAGCTGCTCTTCCGCGGCTTTTAAGTGCTGCTGCACTTTCTCGAACTGCGCGAATCCTTCTTTGATGTTCTGATCGAGCTTGGACTGCACTTGATCGGTCATCGCCATCAACTTCTGGTCGACGCGATCGCGGATGGAGTCGAGGCTCTGCGCGGTTTGCTGATTGAGGCTTTGGAAGTCAGCCTTGAGTTGCTGCGTCGTCATCAGCAACGAGCTTGTGAGTTCGCTGCGCGCTTCGCCCAGCCGGCGCGTCTGCTCTTCCCTGCCGGCGGCGAGTTGCTGTTCCACACCGACCCGAATCTCTGAAAAGCCTTGCTGGATGCGGTCTGTGACCTGCTGCCGGAGGTCCCCTTTAGTCTGCTCCAGGCGACTGGCCATATCGGCAGTGGCGGCACTGAACTTCTGGCCAAGGGACGTATCGAGACTTTCGATCTGACTCGTAACTTCCGTCGTTACATCCACTTGCACGGCAGCCGACGAGCGGCGCAGCAGGACCAGGGACACCCCCAGCAGGGCAAGGGTTCCGGCCAACACGGCAACGAGCAGTAATGTCTCCATCGTAAGTGGCTAGAGTGAATTCTAGAGGCTAGGGTCGGAGATGGAAAGCAGAACTTCAGCGCTTTCGGGCAATCGGAACGGGAGCCCCGAACATGCTTCGGCCTTTACTTCTTGTATTTGCACTGGCGTCCGCGTTGCTCGCGCAATCGGCGGGCAGGTCCGGCAACCGAGACGAAGCTTCTGGCTCCACGGCATCACAGCAGCCCACCCCCAAATTACTCTCGACGGCGTTGCCGTCTCTCCGGGAAGACGCCTCCGCCGAGAGTGAACTCCTTGCTATGGCGAACCAGAGTCGCCGCCAGGCAGGCGTGCCGCCGCTGCGGATGAACGACGACCTGATGAAAGCCGCTCGCGCGCATGCCCGGCTGATGATTGACCAGCGCCAACTCTCCCATCAGTTCGATGGCGAGGCTTCTCTGCTGAAGCGGTTGCATGAGACTGGCGTCCCGCTGAACAGTGTGGCCGAGAACGTCGCCTACAATTACGGCGCGGCACAGGTCTTCGATTCGTTCATGCATTCTCCGCCTCACCGGTCGAACCTGCTGGATCCGGACTTCAATGCCGCTGCCTTTGTTGCGATCTGGAGCGACGGGCGGCTCTACGTGGTGCAGGATTTTATTCGGCAGACAGCTGAGGTCACACCGGCTGCGCAGCGCAAGTAAAAACTCCGTTCAGCCTATTGCGGTTTTGGCGGACAAGAGTGTCCGCCCTACATTCGCGAGCCTGTGGTACTCTCCGACCATCTGGCCTGGCGTTCTATGGAGAGTCCTCCGCGAATCCGCATTGGGACTGCCGGCTGGTCGTACAAAGACTGGGACGGAATCCTGTACCCGCCGGAAGTAACTCGAAAGAAAATTCATCCAGTTGAATTTCTAGCGCGCTTCTTTGACGTCATCGAGATCAACACATCGTTTTATGGACACATCCGGCCTGAGCTGGGACGGTTGTGGTGCCGCAAGGCTGGGGCGGTGAATCCGGATTTTGTCTTCACCGCGAAGTTGCACCGCTCATTCACACATTCTCCGCTGGCGGTGATGGAGCCGACCTCGGCGGCGAGTATTCGTCCGAATGATGAAGATGAGAAGCTGGCTCGCGAGGGGCTGGACTCTCTTGCTTCGGAAGGCAAGCTGGGCGCGCTCTTGATCCAGTTTCCAGTGTCGTTCAAGAACACGGGATTGAATCGCGAATACCTCGACCAACTCTTGCGGCAATTTATTGAGTATCCGCGGGTGGTGGAAGTGCGGCACGAAAGCTGGAATCATCCCGAGACGATTGCAGAATTTATGCGCCAGAATGCCGGGTTCTGCAACATCGATCAACCGTTACTGGGAAAATCTCTCGGACCGACGGAGCATGTGACCTCGGGCGTCGGTTACGTCCGGCTGCACGGACGCAACTACGATCAGTGGTTCGACAGCGATAATCGCAATGATCGCTACAACTACCTCTACAAGACGGCTGAGTTGGAGAAATGGAAAGAAAAAGTCGAGGTGATCGCGCGAAAAGCCGAGACGACCTACGTGGTCGCCAACAACCATTTCCAGGCAAAGGCGGCGGTGAATGCCCTGGAACTCAAGTATCTGCTCGGCAAAAAGAGAGTCGCAGCGCCGGAGACGCTGGTGCGAAGTTATCCGGAGTTAAAAGAGATTGCAGACGTTGAGAATGCGGGCAACAACTATTCGTTGCTCGCGTGATGGGTAGACCACGCGCCGCGGCTTGCCGGGTCTCTACGGCGCGGCTGAATCCGGAATTGGCCGGCGGACATCTATGGAGGATGCACTCTGAAGGTGTTTTTGTTGATGCTCTTTCCAACGCGCACGCCCTGGATAGCAGTTCGTTAAACGAACCGTCGCACCCCCCGGACGCGACACGCGACTCTTCGCTGCTTGATGCCTATTCGCGCGCGGTGATGACGGCGGTCGAGAAGGTCAATCCCTCGGTGGTGAATGTTGAGGTTCACACCTCGGGTAAGTCCCGTTCCGGTGAGCCTCGCGAGCGGCGCGGAGGCGGTTCAGGTTTTGTATTTACGCCAGACGGGTTGATCCTCACCAACAGCCACGTCGTACACGATGCCACGCGCATCGACGTCACTCTTTCGGATGGACGTAGAGCTCCCGCGCACACCGCGGGCGACGATCCGGCCACCGACCTGGCGGTGATTCGCATTGATGCACCCGGATTGCAACCGGTCGAACTGGGCGACTCGCAGCGCCTCCGGCCGGGGCAGATGGCGATTGCGATCGGCAATCCTTATGGATTTCAGTCGACTGTGACCGCGGGCGTGATCAGCGCCCTGGGGCGGTCGTTGCGGTCGTATTCCGGACGCTTGATCGAAGATGTGATTCAGACCGATGCCGCCCTGAATCCGGGAAATTCCGGAGGGCCGCTGGTCGATTCATCCGGAGCGGTGATCGGTGTGAATACGGCAACGATTCTCCCGGCACAGGGAATCTGTTTTGCGATCGGCATCAATACCGCAAAGTTCGTAGCAAGCCGGTTGTTGCGTGATGGAAGAATCCGCCGCAGTTGGATTGGCGTTTCGGCGCAGACAGTTCCGGTGCATCGACGCGTTGTGCGCTTCTATGGGCTGCCGAAGGAGAGCGGCGTGGTAGTCGTGGGTATCGAGGAGCGCAGTCCGGCCCGTAAAGCCGGATTACGCGAAGGCGACGTGATCGTCGCACTTGATGACAAACCGCTAGCGGGCGTCGACGACTTGCATCGTCTGCTCACCGACGCTCAAGTGGGAGCGCGATGTGTGGTCACCGTGATCCGGTATACGGAGAGACTGCAGTTGTCGATTGTGCCGGAGGAAGCAAAATAGAATTGGTTCTAATAGATCGTTTCCGGAGCAAGGAGCGAAGCCTTCAGGTGCTAAAAGCCCTCGTCTTTGTTGGCCGGTGACGGCACGTCTGAAGAGGACGCTGAAAACTCAGATTTAGCGGCCTTTGCGAGCCTTTGCGAACTCTGCGGTTAGGAGCTTTTAACCGCGAAGGTCGCAAAGAACATCGCAAAGTTCGCGAAGAAGAGAAGATCATCTCCACAATCCTTGAATACTGTGGCTTCCGGCTGCGGAAAAATGCGCAAATGCAGGCGCAGTGGCGGCATTTGTGAAGTTCCTGCCTTTCTCTGCCGATAGACAATCTGGCCCATCATGTCCCCATTCTTCGAAGACCCGGCACTTTACCGGTCGGTGCTGGAGAACCTGCCGATCGGCATCTATGTGCTCGACCGGGAGCAGCGGGTGCGTTTCTGGAATCGGGGCGCGGAGCATATCACGGGCTATCTCGCGCATGAAGTGACGGGGCAGGTGTGTCGCGAATCGCTGCCCCACTGCGATCCGCAGGGGCGTGTACTGGCGGGCGACGACTGTTCCATCACCACGACGTTTCGCGAAGGCCGGGCGGTGCAGAACCATGTATTCATACTGCACAAGCAGGGACATCGCCTGGGCGTCCAGATCCAGACTTTGCCGCTGATCGACGACAAGAGTCAGACGATGGGCGTGGCGATCGCCTTCGAGGAGGGCCCCGCCGAATCCATTGCGCAACCGGCCGAGCTGATGTGCGGGTGTTTCGATACGCTGACCGGAGTCTCGTCGCAGCGCCTGACGCGTGCCGTGCTGACGGAGAGCCTGGCGGAACTGGCGTCTACGCATGGGAGTTGGGGATTTCTCCGAGTCCGCGTCCTGGGTTTAAAAGACATTGCCAGCCGCTACGGAATGGATTCGACCGCAGCTTTATTGCGCACGACCGCGCAAACCGTCCGCCATAGCCTGCGGCCGGAAGATTTTCTGGGACGGTGGGGAGGCGAAGAATTCCTGGCGATGCTGCAGACCTCCAGCCCAGTAACAGTGTCAGCGACGGCGGAGCAAATCTGGTTGCAGATCAGCCAGTCCGAAGTCGCATGGTGGGGAGATCACTTTCGAGTGCAAGCGCTGGTCGACTGGACGATCGCGAGTCCGGGCGACACGTTGGAATCGCTATTCAGCCGCATGAGGCCAGCGCATGCAGAGCAATCTGCGATTGCGACTGGAGCCAAGCCGGCCGCTTCACAAGGATAAGCTTCTATGTTCGCAATCATCGGCATCGTCGTCGTGTTCGGCTGCATTGTGGCCGGGTATCTGATGGAACACGGCAACCTGAAGGTGCTGCTTCAGCCGGCGGAGCTGGTCATCATCGGTGGAGCGGCCATGGGCACCGTTCTAATCGCGAATCCTCTGAACACGCTGAAAGACATTGCGCGCGGAATAGCAGGCGTGTTCGGCTCCTCGCATTACACCCCGAAGCGCTATGTCGACCTGCTGGCCATGATCTTTGAGTTGCTGAACAAAGCGCGTAAGGAAGGGCTGGTCGCTCTGGAAGGCGATGTGGAGGATCCGGGCAAGAGTGCCCTGTTATCCAAATATAAGGATTTCGTGAAGGATCAACATGCCGCCAACTTCTTATGCGACACGATGCGCATGGCGATCAGCGGGGGAATCGAAGCCTTCGACCTTGATCAGATGCTGGAAGGCGACCTCGACATCCACCAGCACGAAGGCGGGTTGGCTCCGGCGGCGCTCAACAGCATGGCGGACGCGCTGCCCGGTCTGGGAATCGTGGCTGCGGTGCTGGGAGTCGTGATCACGATGGGAGCGATCGGAGGACCTCCAGAAGAAATCGGTCACAAGGTGGCGGCGGCACTAGTGGGAACGTTTCTCGGAATTCTGCTCTGTTACGGGTTGTTCGGCCCGATTGCGCAACGGATGAGTAAAGAAGCGGAAGAGGAGCGCGCTTACCTCAATGTGCTGCGGGCTTCGATGATCGCATTCCTCAAGGGCATCGCCCCAGTGCTTTCGGTGCAGATTGGACGCCGCGCGGTCCCGGTGCACGCGCGGCCGTCCTTTAAAACGGTCGAGGACGCATGCCGCGCTCTGAAAGCCGGCGCTGCCCCGGCCGCAGCCGCGGCCGCCACCGCGGGGTAGAGCATCATGCCCACCCCTCCCATCATCATCAAGAAAAAGATTATCCACGGCGGCCATCACGGCGGTGCGTGGAAAGTGGCATACGCCGATTTTGTCACCGCCATGATGGCGCTGTTCATCGTGCTCTGGCTGTTAAACGCCAGCAAGCCGGTAAAAGAGGCGGTGGCCGGCTACTTCAACGACCCCTCCGGCACCGCGGCGAAACTTGGCACCAATCAAGTCGGCACGGGCGACAACGTTTCCACCAAGAAAGACGACATGGCCGAACTGAAGAAAATCCTGGAAAAGAAAATCCAGAGCATGCTGGACCTCGAAAAACTGAACAAGAATATCGAGATGACCATCACTGCCGAAGGTCTGCGCATCGAATTGCTGGAATCGGACAAGGGAACATTCTTCGACAGCGGCAGTCCAAAACTGAAGCCGAACGGGCAGGAACTTCTCTCGATGCTGGCCGGACAATTGGGGGCCGTTCCCAATCGTCTCTCCATCGAAGGGCATACCGACGCCAAGCCCTACAGCAGCAAAGGCGGGTACAGCAACTGGGAACTATCGACGGATCGCGCAAATGCCGCTCGACGACTGATGGATCAGGCAGGATTGCGCCCCGACCAGGTGGCGCAGGTGCGGGGCTTCGCGGATCACAGATTGCGGAATCCCAAGAATCCACTGGATTCGATGAACCGCCGCATCTCGATCATCGTGCAGTATCTGGCGGGCGACGGTCCGCCAGAAAACGCAGATGCGAACGAGGGGGAAACGGGCCACGGCGAATCGCAGAAGGGCAAGAAAACGGACGCGGGAAAACCGGCGGCCGAGAAACCGGCTGAAACAAAACATTGAGACAAAAAATAGGGGCCAGCCACCAGGCTGGCCCAAGAAGTTTACTCAGCGATACGGTTACTCAAGGTTACTTTAGTGACCTTGTCCGTTACCGCGAGTTTGTAGGAAGGTTGGGTTGCAAGGGGTCGCAATTCCAGCCTTTCTTTGGTGGACATACCGGGATCGGTCCGCCTTCCCGAGCGGGAACTCGGGGAACAGCGGCTAACACGTATGTTCCTGCCAGACCTACCAACAGGATCAACGCCCGTAGCGAACGTTTCATTTGTCTGTCTCCTTAGGGTCAGCGGTTTATAGCCTCCAAAAAACGAGGGGCTATTTGCCGCGCGCGGATTATATACCACCACTAAAGTTCTCATTCCTTTGCGTTTATCCGGCAGAGAGGGCAGAGAGCAGGGCGCTGGGAGACTAACCTTCACACGTGAGATTATGTCTAGGCCGCGTAAATAGAGGGTCTTTTCACAATTTACTCATGTAAATTGTTGATTTTTGTCGGGCGAAAACAGGCGTTGTCCGGGATAGGTTTTTGGTACACAGATTTGTCTTGACACGGTCCGCGAAAAATCGCGTCCGCAGGGTCTCAGCGCCTAGCGGCCGGCCTCGGCACCCGCGCGCGCAGCGGCAGCGCGCTCCGGGAGATCGTCCAGATTCGAGTCGCGCGAGAAGGCGCGCTCGACCATCCCTTCGAACATGGGGATCAGTGAGCCCGAGGGTGCAGGCTCAGGGGCGCTGGCGGTTTGCAGATCGGCCAGGCTGCGCTCCCAGCGTTGTGTCTTCAGATGATTGGGCGCCACTTCGCGCGCGGAACTTCGCGCCAGCGCATAGGACATCCAGATGACGATCGCGACATCGGCCATCAGAGTATTCGCGAGATTCATCACGGCGCCGGGTAGATAGCCCCCTGAGTAAAGTGTCAACAGAATCAGTTCGACCGAAGCGATCAAACCGAACCCGAACGCGATGCCAAAGCTCTGCTGCTTTCTGGAGACACCCAGGAACTGCGAGAACAGGAGCAGGAACAGGATCAGTCCACATTGCACCATGCGGACGGAACGCTGGAGCAGGGTCACTGCCTGCGAGAGCGGGTCGCCGTGAGCAGAATTGGAAAAGGCTACGATCACCGACACCAGGAGCATCACCAGTCCAGTCCACTTGAATAGCACCGTGCCCAGATCCTTGAGCATGTGATACGGACGAAAGACATCCAGGAAGATCTCGTGAATGATGCGGAAACTGAGCAAAGCATTGACCGCCGCGCTCAACCAATAAGCGTAGAAATACCACTCGTAGTTCTCAGCGCTGCGGAGTGGAAACGTAATCGCGAAAATTACGATTTGCGCCAGAATGTATGTGAAGAAAACAGGGAACAACTTGTTGAGTTTGCGGCACCACAAAACGACCGCGACCGCGCCTTCCAGCAACGGCTGCGCGCACCAGAGGTAGAACCCGATCTGGCTGTACGATTTCATGGGCCCGTGGGGACGGCCACTCTATAGTGAGTTCACATTCCCTTCCCTCTACCTTAAGTGCGTGGACACCAATGGTCAATCTACTTAGGTAACCTTAGTAACCATTACCTTGACGGTGGGGAATGAAACGAATTTTGCGAGCCGTCACAGGTGACGAATCACCGGAAACAGCCACGTTCGACAGCCAGTGACGGCTGACCGTGACGTTTCTCCATGAGGTTGCGACCGACGTAATTACGGTTTAGCCCATGGCGGCCAGACGCGCAGATGGGGATACTCCCAGCGAGATTACATATGCCCGCGCGGCGAGGATGGGGGGCACTTGCGAGCGATCCCGTGCGGTGACGATCACGTTGTAATCGTTACTGGACCGCAACCGTTCGTAGACCGATGTAGCTTCCTGCGGAACGACCAGGGCCAAATAGTGCAGGAAGGCAAAGACATCGGACGTGGGCTCCAATCCGGGAGCAACGTAGGAGACCTCGACATCCTCGTGGTGGAAATGCCATGCGAGAGATGCGGCCAGGTGGACGGCGCGTTCGTACTGGGCCGGTTCCAGTTCGCCAGGAAGCGGATTATCGAAGACGATGCGTAGTTTGCGTTCGTCCTCGCGGCTGAACTCGCGGACTTTCAGCGTGCCGGTGCGGGCGGTGGCCTTCCAGTCGACATGGCGGGCGGAGTCTTCCGGCAGGTACTCGCGAATGCGATGGAGATCATTGCCGCGTCCGCGGACGAACGCCGCCAATTCACCGGTGACCATGGGCAGCACTGCAAAGAATTCTTGCGGAGGCTCGACCGCGGGGTACACGATCACTTCCCGCGCCAGCGCGACACGTCGCGTTTTCATCAGGAAGGCAAAGGGAAAGCGTGTCGCCAGACCAAAGTCCTTTTCGCGATAACAGCCGCGTGCCGGAAAAGTCATTTCGAGATCAGCGCGCAACTCCTGTCCAGCTGCCAAAAACGGAAAATAAACAGTCTGCTGGAGAATCGGATTGTCGGGATTTTCGAGCACGCGCCGCAAACGGCGGTCGGGCAGGCGGACCCACTGGCTCTCGGGCGGACGATTGCGGGGCAGTCCCAGCGTGTAGGCTTCCCACTGCCAGCGCTGCACGGCCTTGCGTTTGGAGGGCACAATTCGAATCGAAAACGAAGGCAGCCATGCACTCTGATTGTTCAACAGAAGACGGGCCAGCACAGGGCGTCCTGCAAACACGTGCTCGGGAAGATGGACATCCAGTTGGAGATGGCGCAGCACCAGCGCCGAGGCGATTCCAGAAACCAGGATTGCGGACAGCAGCGCGGCGACCACAATGTAGAGCAGGTTGTTGCCGGTGTTGATGGCGGCAATGCCGATCACGACGGTGATCACGATGTACACCATGCCGGCGCGCGTGACCTCGTAGTCCATCGCATCGCGCAGGCGGGCGGCGACAACTCGACGAGCCAGGTAGGGCACGGTCGTGAGTCCGACCATGACTGCTAAGAGCAGAGCGGCTGAAGCCAGAATGACTGTGGTCCAGACATTCCCGGACTCCCGAGCGACGGTCGAAAACAGCGCAGCCGCAAAGGCCAGCATCAGGCCAACGATTGCAACCAGGAATCGTACCCACACCTGGGAGATTCCGAGATGAGGAACACGGATCGTCCCAGAGGAATGCTTGGTAGCATCGCCGATCATGTTCTGGGCGCTCAGTGAGTTTCCTCGGGCTGGTAGACGCGACGCGCCCAGCCGGTGGCCTTTTTCTGTGCCCGGTCCGAAAAGATGGCAATTCTGGGGAAGCGCGTCCGCACCTTGGTGAGCAGATGGTGGGCCCAGACGTATTCCGAGGACAGGATCGTCAGGCCAATCATGATAAACAAAACACCCTGCATAAAGGGCAGGAACAGTCCGATCACGCCCAGCACGATGAACAACCACCCTGCCGCCAATGCCAACGCCTTTTTCACCGTGGTGTTCATGATGTCTGAGGATATGATGCGCGGCGACCCAGCAAAAGTAACGGAAGATTACGTCTTAAAGATTATTTGACAGCGGGGCGATGGTACTTCCGCCAAAGGAACACGATCAGAAAGAAAACGAGGATTCCCCCCACCAGATTGAATCGTCCAAGAACATGTTCCATGGCGTCCCAGTGCTGTCCGAAGAAGTAACCAACCAGCGAGATGACGGTCACCCAGACGGCAGCGCCCAGAAAGTTGAAAACCGCAAACTCCTTCCAGGGCATTCGCAGGACGCCCGCCAGGGGGCCGGCAAAAATCCGCAGGCCAAAAATGAAGCGGGCCAGAAACACCGTCGACGCACCATAGCGGCCGAATAGTTTCTCGCCGCGCTCGAGCGCTTCCTGGGAAATCCGGAATGTTTGCCGATAACGTTTGAGAAGGGGGCGTCCGCCAAAGTGGCCGAGGGCGAATCCAATATTGTCACCGAATGAGGCGGCGCAGGTGGCGATGACCACAATCCATATGAGGTCGAGCTTATGTTCCGAGTAGGCCAGGAAGCTGGCGAGCAGAAGCGTGGTTTCGCCGGGAACGGGCAGACCCGCGTTCTCGCAAAGCAGGGCAAGCGCGACCGCCCAATATCCGTACTCGGCGATGAAGTGCCGTAGAAATTCGAAGATAGCGTGGCCCATGAAGTTCCAGTGTAGCGTTGCTGAGGGTTGCGCGGGGAGAACGCCTGCTCCGACTCCGCTTAGGATGCGATTTTTCGAGGCGTGCTTGCCAGGTATTCAATCAGAGAGCGATTGAATTGTTCCGCTGCTTCTTCATACGGGAGGTGTCCCACGCCTTTGAAGGTGACGAGTTGGCAATCGCGGAATTTCTGACGCAGCGTCTCGGCTGAGCGGTAGGACACGGCCCGGTCGCGCGTGCCCCACATCAACAACGTCGAGTAGTGGCCGATGACTGCGATCGCGCGCTCTAGTTCGTCAAGATCGGCGAGCCAGGTTCGGACGATCTGTTGGCCGTGATGAAACGCCCGGTTCTCGACCACCGGACGGCGATAGCCAGCGACTGAGTCCGGCGGAATTTTGGAGCCGTCGCCAAACATGCGGCGCAGCCACACGTAGTCGAGACTGCGCCATTGCGCGACCGTATTACGGAAGAGCGCTGAACCGACGCGGCTGCCTATCAACGGAGCGAGGCGACGGCCGTGTCGCGACCAGGGATTCACGGGCGCAACCAGAATGAGCCGTTTGAGTCGCGAGTCGCGGCGTTGGGCGGAGAGCGCGGCGGTCAGCATGGCGATGGCTCCTCCGTGCGAGGTGCCAAGCAGGTCGTATTCGGTAAGGCCCAAGGCGTCGACGAATTGCAACACGCGCTCGGCGTGTGCGGTCATCGAGCAATCCATCTTCACGGGCGCGATGGAAAAGCCCGCTCCCATGTTGTCGATGGCGAAGCATTCAGCGTGTGGCGCCAACGCGGGGAGGGAGAATCTCCACGAAAAGGAATAGCCCATCAGGCCGTGAATCAGGATCAAAGGGCGTCCCACGCCGGCGTGAAGGTAGCGCATGCGACCATCCGGCAGGTCAGCCCAGCACTCCTCAATGGCCTTTTGGGCGGCGTTTTGGGATGTGCTGAAATTTTCTTCGATCTTGGGGACTTCCGTGGGCAACTCTACCCTCGCGGCCGGAGTCTATCTAAGTAATATCGCCTCTGTCGCTTTTACGGGGAGCCGACCTGTTCGGTTCCCCACTTGTTCTTCCGGTGACCACAAGCGTCGTTGGTCGTTCGCGATTACGAAACTACGCTGCCGGTGCCACCGCCTGCGTCTTCTTGCGTTTCTTACCCAACAATTTCTTCAACACGCGAACTCCCTTATCGACGTGCTTTTCTTCCAGCATGAATGGAGGCAGAAACCGGAGGACGGTGTCCTGCGTTACGTTGAACAGCACTCCTTCGGCCAGTCCCTGTTCCACGAACGGACGCGCGGGAATGTCCAGTACCAGACCTTGAATGAATCCGCGGCCGCGGACAGCCTGCGCCGCTTCATATTTGTCGACCAGAATCCCGAGTTGTTGCTGAAGGTATCCGCCGACTCGATTCACGTTTTCGAACAGCTTCTCTTCTTCGACGATTGCCAGGTACTCGAGGGCAACGCGGCAGGCCAGCGGACCGCCGCCGAAAGTAGTGCCGTGTTGTCCGGGCGCGATCGCGGTCGCGACTTTTTCGCGCGACAGAAACGCTCCCAGCGGAACGCCCGCGGCGATCGGCTTCGCAATGGCGAGGATGTCAGGGACGACGCCAAAAGTCTGGAACGCGAACAGCGTCCCGGTGCGGCCGAGGCCACACTGGATCTCGTCGAAGACAAGCGCAGCCTGATACTGATCGCACAAGGCGCGGCACTCGCGAAGGAACTCCAGCGAGCACTCGAGGATTCCACCCTCGCCGAAGATCGGCTCGAGCACAACCGCACACGTATTTTCATTAATGGCGGCGCGCAAGGCTGCGATGTCGTTTTGCGGGACGAACGTGACGTCTTCGAGCAACGGCTCGAAACCCTTGCGATGCTTTTCCTGTCCGGTGACTGACAACGCCCCGAATGAGCGGCCGTGATAGGAGCCTTCGAGGCCTACGAGGCGGCTCTTGGCGTCGCCACCGGCGCGATGTCCGGCGAGGCGCGCCAGTTTGATCGAGCCTTCAATCGCCTCTGTGCCGCTGTTCGAGAAGAACACGCGGTCGAGTCCCGAAAGTTGGCACAGGCGCTCGGCGAGTTGGCCCTGATATTCGTTGTAGTACAGATTCGAAATATGAATCAGGCGGGCCGCCTGCTCGCGGATCGCCTTTACGATCCGGGGATGGGCGTGGCCAAGCGCATTGACTCCGATGCCGGACACGAAATCGAGGTATTTCCTGCCCTCGAAATCGAACAGGTATACGCCCTTCCCTTTTTCCAGGGCGACGGGATAGCGGTTGTAGGTAGGAAGGAGATAACGCTTTTCAAGATCGGCAATCTGTTCCTGGCGGGACATATCTGAATTGTAAAACGAGAAGGGCCAGGAGCGGGTTGTAGCGGCGGTTCATAAACACATTGCTGAACAGTCTGCGGCGCGTACCTCGGGGGCTGAAAGCCCAAGTCAAAGGAAACGATTTATCGCAGCGGTGAACCGCTGCGCCACCCAAAAGCAAACGGCGAGTATTTCTCTTTTGCAGGCCTCTGCGGTCGCGTCAGGAGTCGCGCTTCGCCGGTGCTTTTGGCGGGCTGAGCGGATTCTGCGGGTCCAGTCCCGCGGCGCTCATGATGGCGCGACCAAGTTCCTCGGCGGAAACCGTTCCGGCTGCGACCAGATCCTCTTCCAGTTCGGGCGTAGTGCGGGCGACAAACCGGTAGCCGCGTCCGACCACGGTCTGGAGGTACTGGGGCTGGCCGGAATTGTCATCGAGTACCTGCCGGACTTTCCGGATTGCGGTGTTGATTCCCTGCTCAACGTCGACGAAAACATCTTTTCCCCAGAGTGCGTCGGCGATCTGCTCGCGGGTTACGAGCTGTCCCTGTTTTTCGACCAGGAACATGAGCAGCTGGAGGGGCAGGCCTTCCAGTTTGAGAGGACAGCCTCCGCGGGAGAGCTGGAAACGGCCAAAGTCGAGTACGAAGTCGTCGAAACGGATTCTCTTTTCGGACACAGAACGGGACCCATTCTTTCCGGGAAGTATTCAAGATTTTGGGCTGGCGCGGGTGCCCTGTCAAGCAGAGGGCCGTCCGGAAGGCAGTTTCGGGGGATTGGCGCCCGCAAAAATAACCTGACCGTAACAATAGGCGGCTGATTCCAAAGGGAATATAGTTGTTGCAACGAATATCGTTGTAACGCATCTAATGCCAGTAGAAAGGAAAAACAACCATGAGCACACTGACCGTACCGCAAGTTTCGACCACCACCTGGAATATTGACCCGGCTCACACCGTCGCTGAATTCAAGGTGAAGCACATGATGATTTCCAACGTAAAGGGGCATTTCGCGAAGGTTACGGGCACGTTGGTTCGGGATGGATCGGACCACAGCCAGTCTCGCGTCGAAGCCGTGATCGACGCGTCGTCGATTGAAACCCGCGATTCGCAGCGCGATGCACACTTGAAGAGCGCCGATTTCTTCCATGTGGAGAAATTCCCCACTCTTTCCTTCAAATCAACTGGCATTCGTCCTGCCGGGGACGGAGAACTGTCCGTGGAAGGCGACCTGACCATTCGGGGAGTCACCCGCAAGGTGACATTCGCGGTTGAAGGACCAACCCCGCCCACGAAGGATCCGTGGGGCAACACGCGCGTGGCCGTTTCCGCGACCACGAAGCTTAACCGTAAAGATTTCGGCCTGACCTGGAACGCGGCCCTTGAGACCGGCGGTATTCTTGTGGGTGACGAAGTCACTATCACACTCGACGCCGAATTCATCCAAGCCTAATGGCGCCTTAGGGCGTAAACGATCGTCGCGCGGCAGACCGGGATCTGCCGCGCAGAAATGAGGGAGCATCTATGTCGCTTCGCGCCGTAAGACAGATTATTCAACCGAAGCCCACGCTTGAAGGCGCCGGTGTAAAGTTGCAGCGCGCGTTCGGTTTCGGCAAGACCAAAGAATTCGATCCTTTCCTCCTGCTGGATGATTTCCGCAACGACAATCCGAAAGATTACGTGGCGGGATTTCCCTGGCATCCGCACCGTGGGATTGAGACGATCACGTATGTGCTGGCCGGATCGGTCGAGCACGGAGACAGTCTGGGCAACAAAGGAAAAATGGGTGCCGGGGACGTGCAGTGGATGACGGCCGGCAGCGGCATCCTGCATCAGGAAATGCCGAAGGGGGACACGCAGGGGCGCATGCACGGCTTTCAGCTTTGGGCGAACTTGCCCTCGGCGCAGAAGATGGTCGACCCGCGCTACCAGGATATTCCGTCGCGCGAGATCGCTGAAGTAACCGAAGACGATGGCACGCATGTGCGGGTAATCTGCGGGGAGTTTGGAGGAAAGAAAGGGCCAGTCGAAGGAGTGGCGGCCGATCCGAGTTACCTCGATATCTCCGTGCCGCCGAACCAGCGAAAGAAGTTGAAAGTTGAAACCACGCGTAACGCGTTCGCGTATGTGTTCGCGGGAGCGGGAACTTTTCGGGATTCGTCCGATCCGCGAGCGGTACTGACCGAGCAGGCCGCGGATCCCAACGCGCCGGCGAAGTATGACGCGAGCAATCACTCATTGGTGCTGTTTGATCGCGGAGACGAATTGACCGTGCAGGCCGGGCCGGAGGGAATTCGTTTTCTTCTGGTGTCTGGCAAGCCGATCGAGGAGCCGGTGGCGTGGTATGGGCCGATCGTCATGAATACGCAAGAGGAATTGCGACAGGCAATGTCGGACTTGCAGACGGGCAAGTTCATCAAGCATCGCTGAATGGCTGGCATTGAGAGCACAGGCGCGGCGCCGGACTGACGGCGCCGTGCGGTAGAATTCCGAAACACAACAGTCGAAAACCAGGTGGCTACACTCTCGCGCGGTCGCCTCAGGAGTTTTTTCATGACACGTGTTTCGAACTTTGTCCTTCGCCTGGCCACGTTGGGCGCAATCGTCTTCGCTTTATTCGCTACAACTTCTTCGTTGGTCTCCGGACAGACTGCCGACCCGACGATCGCGTCGCGCGATGCGGTCATCGATGGCGTCAAGCTCCATTACCTGACGGCGGGCCATGGCCCTGCGCTGATCCTGCTGCATGGTTATGCGGAGACTTCGCGCATGTGGAGGCCGATCATCCCTTCGCTGGCCGAGCGTTTCACCGTAATCGCGCCCGACCTGCCCGGCATTGGAGATTCGGATATTCCCGCCGACGGGCTGGACATGAAGAGCGCGTCGATTCGGATCCATGACCTTGCCAAGTCCCTGGGCGTGCAGAAGGCTGAGGTCGTGGGACACGACATCGGACTCATGGTCGCCTATGGCTATGCCGCGCAGTTTCCCTCCGAGGTGACGAAGCTGGTGCTGATGGATGCGTTTCTGCCGGGTGTAGAAGGCTGGGAAGCCGTCTACAACTCGCCGGACATCTGGCATTTCCGTTTTCACGGTCCGACGCCGGAAGCGCTGGTGCAGGGACGCGAGGACATCTTCTTCGCCTACTTCTGGAATGATCTCGCGGCCGACAAGAATCGTTCTCTCCCCGAGGCGGACCGCAAAGCCTACGTTGCGGCTTATTCACGTCCAGGACGCATACGTGCGGGATTCGCTTATTTCGTCTCGTTCCTGCAAGCCGCCAGGGATTTCGAGCAGCTGGCAAAGACGAAGCTCACCATGCCGGTGTTGTCGATTGGCGGCGACAAGTCATTGGGAGATGCGCTCGGAAAACAGGCCAAGGTGGTCGGGACGGACGTGACCGTGATCGTGCTGAAGGATACGGGGCATTGGATTATGGAAGAGCGTCCCAGGGAGACTGCGGACGCTTTGAAGAAGTTCTTATAGCGTTGGCGGGCAGGCGATGCCGGGAGCTGAGAGGTTTCTGGCTGTGGCCTTGCAACCGAAGCCACAAAGGAGTTGTGGAACATGAATCGCCCGGCAGAAAAGGACTCGCGGCCGGCGCTAAAGCGCAGCCGATAGAACCACTTAGCGTCACGAATACATTCGGGCCCTCCCACCGGGTCTTCCTTCAGATCAATTCAGATCGCTTCAGACTGGCTCCATGGACCTTTTTCGCGACTGGGTTCAATATCGCATCACTTTGTGAGGAGCAGAAGACAAAGTTCCTCAGCGAAGCTTCCCGACTTTTGAGGAGGAACTTTATGAAACGCGCAAAGTGGATGCTGGCAGCAACGATGTTGATGAGCTCGAGCCTCATGTTCGCGCAGACGCTGCACCGGACAGTTGTGGCTCAGGTGCCTTTTGAATTCATGGTCGGAAGCAAGATCATTCCAGCCGGAGAATGTGTAGTTGTAACCGAGGCAACGAATGTGGTTTCGATTCACAACTACTCCGCGAAGCAGGGTGCATTGTCCACGGCTCTCCGTGCGGATGAGAACAAGGATGGTCGCACCGTAATGGCATTCGAACGCCGCGGAGACCAGTACTTCCTGGCCGAGATCAGAATTGAGGGCAGCGACCTGACGTACAAGCTGCCGGAAAGCCGGGCGGAAGCTGAACTGCGCGCCCAGAACGCGCCCGCCTCGACTGTGACTTTGCTCGCCGCTCTTAAGTAGTCAGGCGAGTAATCATGGAAGGGTTCGGGGATTCGGGGAAAGTTCCCGCACCCTTCCATTTATCAAGTTTCGAAATGACTGGTTTACGATAGGCTCCTGGCCCGTCCGCCATTATAGAAATCCCACACACTCCGCATTCCAACCCGCCTCCAACCTTCGAAAGACCCCATCCCGGCATCCAGGAGCCCCTTTTTCTAGAGGAAGTTAGCCAGAAAGTGGCCATATCTCTGATCCCAAAAACAGGATCTCAGTTCCCATAAACCATAGCTGCGGAATGGATTCGCCTCTATAATTGTGGATGTTATTCACTGGCTTCGACTTATTTGGACAAGGAATCACAGTTCGTGGCAGACAAGTTGCTAGTGGTTCAGTGGCGGCGAAATTCTGGATTCGCCCCGGCGCCACAGCCCCAGCCCATGAACCGGGAATTTGAGACTCGCCTTACCGCTAGCGTCCTGGTGCTGCTTACTGTGGCTGCAGTGGTCTTCGCGGGCTACAACTACAAAGTCGAGAGCCAATACGTCATTCCCGATGACGGAGTTTGGTGGCTGGAGAACAATGGCCACTTGGTCGCCGACCAACTGGATCCGAACGGTCCGGCGGCGCGCTCGGGCATCCGCAGGGGAGATACCGTCCAGAGCGTGAATGGCCGCCAGGTCGACAGTTCGGCAAACCTGGCGCGGCAACTCTACTATTCCGGCGTCTGGTCCAAGGCCACGTATTCGCTGGTTCGCGGGTCGGTTCCTGTAGATGTCGAGGTCGTACTGGCGCCCGCCGAGCGTTCGATGAACGACTGGCTGCGGGTCATTGCGCTGATCTACCTAGGGATTGGTCTGTACGTGCTGTTGCGACGCTGGACGGCAGTCGGGTCCACGCATTTCTATATTTTCTGTCTGGTTTCGTTCATCTTCTACTCGTTTCACTACACCGGAAAATTCAACCAGTTCGACTGGAGTGTGTACTGGTGCAACGAAGTGGCGTGGCTCTTGCAGCCCGCGCTTTTCCTGCATTTCGCGTTGACGTTCCCGGAGCGGCGAGGGTTTGTGAGCCGGCATCCCCGGTCGGTTGCTTTTCTGTATCTCCCCGGATTGCTCTTGCTGGGCGTTCACTTTTCCGCGATGCGGTTTCTGCAAGCCAGCGGGCGCCTGCTTCGGAGCCTGGAACGCCTGCACTGGGGATACTCGACGTTGCTGTTCGCAGCAGCGGCCCTGGTGCTGGTCGACAGCTACCGGCGCGCCAGCAGTCCGATTCTGCGCCAGCAGTTGAAATGGATTACGCGGGGCACGGTGCTGGCGATCACGCCGTTCACCCTGTTTTACGTTCTGCCCTATTTGCTCGGAGCCATGCCTTCGGTGGGGATGAAGGTTTCGGTGCTGTCCCTGGGACTGCTTCCGCTGACCTTCGGATACGCCATCTTCCGCTACCGGCTGATGGACGTGGATCTGATCTTCAAGCGCGGCATGGCCTATACACTGGCCGCGGCCGCGATTGTGGGGGCTTACTTCGCCGGTGTGGCAGCGATTGCAGAATTGGTTCACGCTCGCGTACCCAGTTCCGGACCTTACGGCCTGATGCTCGCCGTGGTGGTCACGGCGCTGTTGTTCGATCCGGTACGGAAGTGGATTCAGGACAAGCTCGACCAGTTCTTTTATCGCACCCGCTACGATTACCGGCGCACGCTGATCGAATTCGGACGCGAGATGAGTTCCGAAACCGATCTCGACAAGATGCTGGCGTCGGTGGTGGATCGGCTGGCGCGCACGCTGATGGTCGATCGAGTGGCGATCTTCCTGGCCAACAACGATTCATCCCGCTTCGAGCTGGCGCGATCGTTCGGTCTGGCGCATGTCTCCGGGCTCGATCTGTCGTTCCTGGCTAAAACCCGCGTCGAAGATGCCGCCGGCCACATTTTCTTCGAGAATACACATCAGGTACCGCGGGAGAATCCAGCGGCGCAGCAAGCGATCGGGCGGCTCGATCTCAACTACTACATTCCCTGCCACGCGCAGCAAAAGACGATCGCATTTCTCGGCCTGGGAAAGACGATGGACGGTGATTTCCTCTCCAGCGAAGATGTGGAACTGCTGGAGACGCTGGCCGGATATATCGGCATCGCTATCCAGAACGGACGACTCTACGCATCGCTCGAACAGAAAGTCACCGAGTATGAGCGCCTGAAGGACTTCAACGAAAACATCGTCGAGTCGATCAACGTGGGCGTGCTGGCGGTCGATTTGCAGGACCGCATCGAGTCCTGGAATTCGCAGATGGAAGTGATGTACGCGCTCCCGCGCTGGCAGGCGGTGGGACGCTCGCTGAGCGAAGTGTTCCCGGCGGCGTTCGTCGAGGAGTTCTACCGGGTGCGCCAGAATCCGGGGATCCACAACCTCTACAAATTCCGCATGGGCACGCCGACCGGCGAATGGCGCACGCTGAACGTCGCGATCGCACCGCTGGTGACGCGCAAGTTTCATGTCGTCGGGCGGTTGGTGATCATGGACGACATCACGCAGCGCATGGAACTGGAAGCGCAACTATCGCAGGCGGACAAGTTGTCTTCTATAGGACTCTTGGCTGCGGGTGTGGCCCACGAGGTCAACACGCCGCTGGCGGTGATCTCGTCCTATACGCAGATGCTCGCCAAGCAACTGCAGTCGGATGCGCCCAAGGCGGGCGTGCTCGACAAGATCATCAAGCAGACATTCCGCGCGTCCGAGATCGTGAACAACCTGCTGAATTTCTCGCGCACGACCGGCGCGGAGTTCACGCAGGTGAACGTGAACAAAGTCATCGAAGACACACTGGCGCTGCTCGAACATCAGTTCAAAGTCGCCAATGTGAAAGTAGAGCGCGATCTCGAGAGCAACCTGCCTGCGATCCAGGGCAACGCCGGGCGGTTGCAGCAGGTTTTCCTAAACCTGTTCCTGAATGCCAAGGACGCGATGAATGGCGGCGGCACGCTACAGTTGAGCACGCAGAATGGCGATTCCGTCAGCGTGCGCGTCAGCGACACAGGCAGCGGCATTGCGCAGGAACACATTCAACGCATTTACGACCCATTCTTCACTACCAAGACGGCGCCTGCCGAAGGCCAGAATCGCGGCACTGGACTTGGACTATCCGTCACTTACGGCATCATCCAGGAGCACGCGGGAAATATCCGGGTGGAGAGCCGTCCGGGTGAAGGCACAACATTCACGTTGGATTTCCCGTTGATCAGGAAGGCCGTCCATGTCTGAAGCTGCGGTTATCTCGCGCCGGATTCCGCCGGAAAGCCTGCCGGATAGCAGCGGCAGAGTGCTGGTCATTGACGACGAAGCCGAAATCCGGGAGTCGTTGGAGACTCTGCTGCAACTCGAGGGCTACAACGTTTCGACCGCTGCCACCGGCCGTGAAGGCCTCGCCCAACTGGGCGAGCGCAGTTTCGATATCGTACTGCTTGACCTTGCTCTGCCCGACAGAAACGGCATGGATGTGCTGGGCGAGATACACCTGTTGAATCCGTTGCAACCGGTGATCATGATCACTGCCTACGGCACGGTCGAGAACGCCGTCCGGGCGATGCAGAGTGGAGCTACCAACTTCATCCAGAAACCCTGGGACAATGAAAAGTTGCTCGCCGACGTGGGGGCAGCGGTTGCCCGGCAGCGCGCCGAAGAAGAGAATGTTCAGCTGAAGCGCGCGCTTAAGCAGCGCTACGACTTTGAGAACATCGTGGGCAAGAGCGAGCCCATGCTGAAGATATTCGACTTGGTGGCGCAGGTTGCTCCCAGCCGCTCGACGATTCTGTTGCAGGGCGAGAGCGGCACGGGCAAGGAACTGATCGCCAAAGCACTCCACCTTCATTCTGCCAGACGCGATCGTCCCTTTGTTCCTGTGAACACCGGTTCGATGCCGGCGGACCTGCTCGAATCCAATTTGTTCGGGCACGTGAAGGGTGCGTTCACGAGCGCCATTGCCTCCAAGAAGGGCCTGTTCGAAGTTGCCGATCGTGGCACGCTGTTCCTCGACGAAATCGGGACCATGACTCTGGATACCCAGAGCAAGATCCTGCGCGTGCTGCAGGATCGAAAATTCATGCATCTGGGCGGCGTCCAGGAGATGCAGGTGGACGTGCGCATCATTGCGGCCACCAACGTGGACCTGCGGCAGATGGTGCGCGAAGGGCGTTTCCGCGAGGATCTGTTCTACCGCCTGAACGTGATCACCATCGATCTGCCCCCGTTGCGGCAGCGCCGGGAAGACGTTCCCCTGCTTGTGGACCATTTCCTGAAGAAGTATTCAGAAGAGAACGAGCGCCCGTACCGGCGGGTAAGCACGGAGGCCTTACGCCCCCTGGTTACGTATTCGTGGCCGGGCAACGTTCGCGAACTCGAAAATGTCATTGAGCGCGCCGTGGTGCTGTCTTCCGGCACGGAGATCACTCCGGACTTGCTGCCCGACCACATCGCGGGACGCGGCACGCCGGTTCCCATGATGGACACCGATCCCGCCGCATCACTGTTCGACATCATGGAAGACTGCGAGCGCCGCATCATCATGGACATGCTGGAGAAGTGCGGATGGAATCAGACCGAAGCCGCCGAGCGCTTCCACGTCCCGCTCTCCACGCTGAATCAGAAGATCAAGCGGCTAAGTATCGAGATCCGGAAGAAGAACATCCACCGCGATTAGCGGCGAGATTTCGCCGCTACACGGGATGCAATAGAAGTCCCGCCACCGCAGCACATGCAATCAGAATCGGCTCGGGCACTTTCCAACGGAAAAGTATAGCGAGGCTGACGGCGCAAATGGCGATGGTCGGCCAGTCGTAGACAGATCGCCGGGCGAGAACCACCACAGCACCCGCGATCGCTCCGGTTGCGGCTGCGGTAACGCCGCGCACAAACGCACTCAACTGCGGATTCTTCGCCCAGCGTTTATAAGAGGGCGCCAGTACGATTACCACAAAATAGACAGGCAGGAAGATCCCCAACGCGGCAGCCGTCGCACCTGCAACGCCCGCGACCAGATATCCGATAAAGGCGACAGTGATCACTACCGGGCCAGGCGTAATCATCGCCACGGCAACGGCGTCTACGAATTGGTGGTCGGTGAGCCAGTGGTGTTCGTGGACGACTCCGCCGTAAAGAAATGGCACCACAGCAAGGCCACTGCCGAAGACAAACATTCCAGCCTTTGCGAAATACAGGAAGATTTGCAGCAGCGAGTTGTTCGTGCCAAGCGCCGCAAAAGTCACGGGCGCCAATACCGCGGACAGGCTCCTGGCGGTCTGCTCGCGCGTCGGAAAGGCTTTTACCGCGAGAGCAACGACTCCGGCCAACAGAAACAGCCAGATGATTTCCCGCGAAGTCCATGCGGTTGAAATTGCCAGCACGGCGAAGATTCCCCACAGCAACTTGTCTTTCCCGAGGGTCAGTTTCGTCAGCTTGAATGCGGAGCGGGTGATGATGCCGATCACGGCGGCGCCGATGCCATAGAACATCCCCTGCATCCAGGGCAAACCGCCGTAGCGGACATAGGCTGCGGACAGCGCGAGCACCATCAGAAACGACGGCAGAACAAAGGCCACGCCGACGGCGGTCGCGCCCAGCACTCCAGCACGGAGGTAGCCGAGATAAATCGCGAGTTGGGCCGCTAACGGCCCGGGAGCGAGTTGCGCAAGGGCCAGGCCTTCGACGTAGTCTTCTTTGCTGACCCAGCCGCGTTTGTCGACGAGGTCCTGCTGCATGTGTCCGGCGAGCGCGATGGGGCCGCCAAAGCCCACGGTCCCCAGCCAGAGGAAATAGCCGACGAATTGAGGCAAGGGCGCCTTCGCGAGGTCGGGTGCTTTGGCTGGAATTTCTGTGGTCACTCGTAAGTTCCCTCACGCTGGCCAACGCTGCTGCCCTGGGGCTCTATCGTATCGAAGATCGCACTTCATGGGCACTTGAGGCGTACCGAAACTTGCGGCTACCTTCCCCTCCAACTCCTTTTTCTCCTCTGCTATAGTCTCTGGAACAGATATGGCCCTTGAACTGGAATTGATTTCGCCTTTCGACTTCGCCAAAGACGCGATCAAGGCGATTCAGGATTACTCGGTGCTGGCGGCGCAGTCGCTGAGCAATTTTTTCCGGCGGCCTTTGTACTGGGGCGATCTTCTACAACAGGCCGACTTGATCGGCGTCGGGTCCTTGCCCATCGTGGTGCTCTCGGGGCTCTCGATCGGAGCGCTGCTGGCCCTGAACGCCGCCAGCACACTGGAGCGGTTTGGCGGCATCACGCTGATCGGGCAGCTGGTTTCTCAATCCATGGTGACGGAACTGGGCCCGCTGATCACCGGATTGATGGTTTCGGGCCGCAATGCTTCCGGCATGGCCAGCGAACTCGGCTCGATGATCGTGACCGAGCAGATCGACGCCATGCGCGCTCTGGGCACCGATCCCACCAAGAAGCTGGTCACGCCGCGCGTCGGCGCAACGATTTTCATGCTGTTTTTCCTGACCATCATTTCTGATCTGCTTGGGCTGGTCGGAGGGTTTGCGGTCGCCAACCTTCTGTTCGGACTCGACTCCCGCCAGTACTGGAGCAACGCCTGGCAGACGCTGGTGTTCCGCGACGTCTTCATGGGCCTGATCAAGCCGGTTCTGTTCGGGTTCATCATCTCCAGCATCGGGTGCTACTACGGCATGTCCACTCGCGGCGGCACGCAAGGTGTCGGCCGTTCCACCACGCAGGCCGTCGTCACTTCTTCGGTGCTCATCCTGCTGGTTGATTTCTTCGTTACCAAGCTGATTTTTGCGTTCTTTGGTTACAGATAGGGGTTACCGGTAGCCATGTCGCCAACCCTTCCGATCGAACAACCGACCGCCGAGCAAAGCGGCTCTTCCGCCGACGCGGTGGTCTTCGACAATGTCTCCATCGCCTTTGAAGAGAACGTGGTGCTCGACGGCGTTTCTTTTCACCTGCCGCGCGGCGACACCAAGGCCCTATTCGGAGTCGCCGGCTCGGGCAAAAGTACGATGCTCAAACTCGCCATGGGCCTGATGCGCCCGGATTCCGGACGCATTTTTCTTCTGGGACAGGAAGTCACCAGCATGTCGGAACAGCAATTGTTTACGCTGCGCCGCGATGTCGGCATCGTGTTTCAGGAAAGTGCGCTTTTTGATTCGATGCGAGTTCGCGAAAATGTTGCCTTTCGATTGATGGAAGAAGGTCTCTCGGATGAAGAGGTCGACCGGCGGGTGCGCGAGGTTCTGCGCTTCGTGGAACTGGAGCGCACGATTGACATGTTTCCATCGGAACTTTCCGGAGGCATGCGGCGGCGGGTGGCGATCGCACGCGCCATCATCACGCAGCCAGAAGCGCTGCTCTATGACTCGCCCACCGGGGGACTCGATCCGGTGACATCCAACACAATCGTCGAGTTAATCGTGAAGCAGCGCGATGTCTACAAGACGAGCGCGTTAATGGTGACGCATCGACTGCAAGATGCCTTCACCATGGCCACCCACGAGTTCGACAAAGATGCGAACAAGATGATCGCGCTGCCGAAAGGCCAGCGCGCTCAGGTGCCGATGAGTTTCCTGATTCTGCGAGACGGCAAGATTATTTTCGATGGCGACCTGCCGCAGCTCGCTGCGTCGCGGGATCCCTACATTCGAGAATATATTTCTTAGGAAAATCTCCGATTCGATTGATCGCGAAGCCTGAGATCTTCTGGACAGCAACCCGCTCCCATAGGTCAGTTCTGCGCTCCCGTTGCGGCCTGTTTCATCTGAATAAAGTTCTCGACATTGCTCTTGTCCACCAGAGCCGAGCCCGTGTCGACAAAAGCAGGAACGGGGGCAAAACTGTCTTTGGAAAAATCGGCGGTGAGTGAATTGAGTTTGTTGTGATAAAACCCATCGAGCACGCGTACGCCGAAATAACTCATCGTGTAGGGCTTCTGCGAGATAGTGGCGGCGATCACGCCTTTGCGAATCCACTCCAGCGTGTCGGGATCGGTATCCATGGCAACAACTACCTTGCCAGTCACCTTGTTCGAGCTCAGCACCGTTGCCACTTCCTTGCCGCCCTGGGCTTCCAGACAGACAAAGGCGTCGAACTTGTCGCGTTCCTTCCCGAGTATCGCGGTCGTAGTATCGAATACGATGCGGGGGTCGCCGGCTATATCGACGACGCGCGTGATCTTGATCTGAGGATGACTGTCGAGCGCGGCCCGATAGCCGCGCAAGCGCTCTGCCATGTTGGCCTGCGCCGGCATGGTGAATACGACGACATTTCCCTTGCCTTTGAGTTCGGCCGCCAGCCGTTCGCCGCCGGCGAGCCCGGCCTGGTAGTTATTCGTTCCGATGAAAAACAGACGCTTGCTGTCGGGCGCGTCGGAGTCGATCGTAATCACGGGTACGCCCGCGGCAATGGCCTTGTCGATACTTCCGGTAAGCAGCTTCGCATCCGCGGCCGATACCAGAATGCCGGTGGGCTTCTTGGTGAGCGCTTTTTCAAAGGCCGCGTTCTCGGCTTTGGGATCGTATTCATCGGGACCCACAAACTCGTAACGAACTTTGAGAGCCGAAGCCGATTGCGACAGGCCCGCGCCCGCCGCCTTCCAGTACGGCACCTGAATGTTGGCCGAGACCAGAATGTAGAGTTCGTCAGCGGAGTGTTCGGAGCCACAGCTCAGGAACGGCAGGATCAGGATGAAGATAATCAGGATTGAGAGAAAAACCACGAGCGGGCGATGACGAGGCATGAATCCTCCTTGCGGAACTGAGGACGCTTCCTTGAACGCTAGGGATTGTAGACCGGAGCGTGTGCGGACGCAATGCGCACGATATGGGCGAGAAAAACCTTACGAACCGCCTTCCACTTTTCGCGGCGGCTTTTTCCCCGGCAATGCTGCCGGGTTTTCGTGCGTGCGTTCGCGGAATCCGCCCTTCATGCCAGTGGCGAGGCCGATCGTCGATTCGCCAAACTTGTCGCGCAGGTGGTCGGCGGCTGCGAGTACCTTCTTCCAACGTTCGTCCCGCGTTGGCTCCAGCAGATCGAGTTGTGAACCGCCGGCCTCGAAGTGAGAAGCTTGCACGCCAAGCAGACGGATCGGTCTTCCCCTTTTCCAGTTGTTGAGGAAAAGGCGCTGCACCTCCTCGTAAATTTCTGTATCGAGTTGCGTGGGTTGGTCAAGCGAATGAGCGCGCGTGAACGTCGTGAAATCTGAATAGCGGAACTTCAATTGGATCGTTCGGGCAGAGTATCCACCTTCGCGCAGGCGGCGTCCGACCATTTCGCTCAGGCGCATGAGCGTGGATTGGATGCGGTCGAGTTGGGCCGTGTCGTCGTTGTAGGTGTGTTCGTGGCTGATGGATTTTGGATCGCTGTCTTCGCCGACCTCCGTGTCGAACCATCCGCCGGCGTCTTCGCCACGCGCCTTCCCGGCGAGCGCGAGTCCCCATTTTCCGAAGCGCTGTTCGAGGTCGCGTTCTTCGAGGCGCGCGAGATCGCCGACGCGGTCGATTCCCATGTCGTGCAGTTTCTGCTCCATCACCTTGCCAACGCCGGGAATGTCGCGCACGTCGAGGGGCGCGAGGAACTTGGCTTCCCGCGAAGGCAACACCCAGAACACGCCGTTAGGCTTGGCCTTCGCCGATCCGACCTTGGCGATCAGCCGCGATGTTCCGATCCCGATCGAGCAATTCAGTTGCGTCGTCGCCTTCATCGCATCATGCAGACGATGTGCCGAACGCAGTGGTAGTCCATGCAGGCGCTCGGTGCCGGTCATGTCGAGATACGCTTCGTCTACCGAGGCCATTTCCACTTGGGGAGAAAACCGGCACAGCACTTCATAGACGCGTCCGGAGTACTCGCGGTAACGCTCCGGATGTCCGTTAACAAAGATGGCACGCGGACAGAGTTTGGCGGCGGTGCGCAGCGGCATCGCCGAGTGCACGCCGAATTTACGCGCCGCATACGAAGCCGCCGAAACCACGCCGCGCTCGTCGCGTTGTCCACCCACTACGACTGGCTTGCCCTTGAGTGACGGGTCATACAGCTCTTCCACGGAGACGAAGAAGGCGTCCATGTCGACGTGGAAGATGGTTTTGGAGACTGCTGGAGGCACTGGACACCCGCGTAAAGGCAATCTTAGTCGGCGCACGTTGGCGCAGCAAGTCCGGGTCGATCGGAGAAATCCGATCACCACTTCGAGAGAGGCTGCGGGTCAGCGTTGCGAGTCACGAAAGATACGCCAGGCTCGGCCGAGAGCGTTGGGACCACTGCCGACAAACACGACCTTGCCTTCCGGTTTCACGAGAATGTCAAAACCGGGCGGGGAAACTCGACGTCATGTCCCAGGTAGATATCGCCCGGCGCTTCAGTAACTCTGCAGCTCCGCCCCATAACCGCTACCTTATGCTCGGATGCATGTTGCCTGTCAACTTCCCGAAAGCCCGTTTATGGCAAACTTCCGTGTAGCCGACCACTGGTCCCGAATCGCTGGTCGTCGCCGCGTAAAGCGGCGTTTCCCTAGAATGGGTGAGTGGGTCGTTTAGAACGGCACGAGCGATCCTGCGGCCGCTACCCAATACGCGAGTGAGCGGCGGCCGCCGGCCTTTTTAGACGCAATCTAGTGTTCCTGCCGCCTAAAGCTGTACGTGCCGTTCCATTGGTAATTTAGGCCGTCCGTACTCGATACAAGTACACGGGCCCGGAATCCGGTCAACGGCCCGATCCCGTCCGAGAACGTGCACAGTCCAGAATTGCCCGTGTTGTCGAGTGTGCAACCGCCGACCGCCCAGTTGCCGGTCCCGACGTAGAGGACGGCGCTGCTGTCCACAGAGATATAGCCGCCTTCGGGGGTTGAGAGGGGGACCGTGCACGGGTAGGTGGTGCCACCGTTATCGCAACCTACAGGGGCCTGAGCATACAAGACCTTCGAGCCGACCTCGATCTCCGGGAGGTTCGAGGACGTGATCGTGCAGAAGGCACCGTTGTCGAGCGTCCACGCCGAGCAATTCTTCGTCACATGGAGTTCTCCGTTTCGCTCGTGTGCCTGGGCCGGTCTGGGCGTCAGAGCAAGGATCACGGCCGCCAACCCCGCCAGCGCCAGCAGGCCAAACGAAATCGAGAAAACACTTCTCTTCAAAACTGGGTTTCGCAACATTTTTCACTCTCCTTAGACCGAGGTTGAACGAAGCGGAGATCGGGAGTAGCATCAGCCAAAGGCCCGTCCGTCCGCCTGTTTCTTTGCGTAAACGTAGCCTTGGCTGCAGCGGAAGTCCTCTGGCCGAGCTCACAAATTCTCAAGAGTTCTCACAGGGATTGCGAGACAAACCGTGAGCGAAGAAACACGCCGACGAGCTGCCTCTGAAGGTTTCCGCGATTCGTCCCCCGCTGCCAAAGAGGTGCCCAGCCAGGAGTCCATGCGGCTTTACGAATTTGGCCCCTTCCGTCTGGATCCCGCCGAACGCAAATTGTTGCGCGGTAGCGAGATAGTAGCGCTCACGCCCAAAGCATTCGACACCCTGTATTTGTTGGTCCGAAATGGTGGACGCGTGCTGGAGAAGGACGAACTGATCAGCATGCTTTGGCCTGACACGTTCGTCGAAGAGGGCAGCCTCTCCAACCACATCTTTCTGTTGCGAAAGGCATTGGGTGAGGATCCAACTTTCATTGAAACGGTTCCTCGACGAGGTTACCGTTTTGTGGGAGCCGTGCGACGGTTCGCGCACGCCGCTCCGACGCCCAGAGAAGCAACCCTTGAAGTCAGCCCGCCTAGCACCTCCTTTCCTGCGAAGACGCGATGGCCGTGGCGCAGTAGAGCCGCTCTAGGGATCGCTGCGGTTGTAGTACTGGCCTTGCTGGTGTCTGCGGGCTGGTTCTTCAGGGTGGCCGGGCGAGGCGGAGAAACCATAGACTCCGTGGCGGTGCTGCCATTCGTGAATGTCAACGGTGATCCGAACGCGGAATACTTGAGCGACGCCATCACCGAGAGCCTCATCAACAGCTTGTCGCAGTTACCGAATCTGAAGGTGATGTCGCGAGATTCCGCCTTTCGCTTCAAGGGAAAGGAAACGGATCCTCAAACGGTTGGTCGCGAACTGGGCGTGCGCGCCATCTTCAAGGGCAAAGTCACGCAGCGCGGGGACACACTGAGCATCAGCGCCGAACTGATCGATGCTCGCGACAGCAGCCACGTCTGGGGGCAACAGTACCAACGGAGGATCATAGATATGGATGTTCTCCGGGAAGAGATCGCCGGAGAAATGGCGGGCGCGCTGCGCAGGCGCTTAACCGGCGCAGAAGAGAAACGCATGACCAAGAGCTACACCGCCAATCCCGAAGCCTATCAGGACTATCTGAAAGGCCGCTACTGGTGGAACAAGACCACTGTGGGTGGATTTGACAAAGGCATTGAATACTTTCAGCAGGCGATCGCAAAAGATCCCACTTACGCGCTTGCTTATTCCGGCTTGGCCGATTGCTACAGCTCGCTCGCAGACTTTGGCGTTGTTCCCGCCAAGGAGGGTTATCTGAAAGCCAAGGATGCGGCGCTGAAGGCAGTGGAGCTAGATGACACCCTCGCCGAAGCTCACGGTTCGCTGGCGTTAATCAAGTCAAGCTATGACTGGGATTGGTCCGGCGCCGACAATGAGATTCGACGAGCCATCGAACTCAATCCAGGCTATTCGGACGCCCGTCGATTGCG
>Ga0210402_10000547_pt1 | contig 41887 bp, 31 predicted proteins | sample IncBWC7MmetaG_FD_161055 | JGI IMG/M metagenome (GOLD analysis project Ga0210402, IMG submission 161055) | Forest soil microbial communities from Barre Woods Harvard Forest LTER site, Petersham, Massachusetts, United States - Inc-BW-C-7-M | ecosystem: Environmental > Terrestrial > Soil >...
TGACGCGCAATTACACGTCCGCTCGGATGACCACGCAAGGGCTCTTCGAGCAAGCCTACGGACGCTTCGAAGCGCGCCTCAAGATTCCGCGCGGGCAAGGCATTTGGCCCGCGTTCTGGCTTCTCGGAAATGACTTAGGGAAGATCGGCTGGCCCGCCTGCGGCGAGATCGACATCATGGAGAACATCGGAAAAGAGCCTTCAACAATACATGGCTCGATGCACGGCCCTGGATATTCGGGTGACTTCGACTTCACATCAGTGTACAAGCTCCCCGGCGGCGTCCACTTCTTCGACGACTTCCACGTGTTCGCGATCGAATGGGAACCGGGAATCGTTCGATTCTTCGTTGACCAGGAACTCTATGCGACGTTCACGCCTTCGCGGCTTCCCGCCGGGATGAAATGGGTTTTCGACCATCCGTTCTTCATTGTCTTGAACGTCGCCGTCGGCGGCGTTTGGCCCGATCCTCCGGACTCGACCACCGTTTTCCCACAGGCCATGCTCGTGGACTACGTTCGCGTCTACAAAGCGCATTGGCCCGGGTAATTCGTTAAACTTCATGTCGCTGAGGAATGCTTCTCATTCATGAACAGAATGATGACAATTGTCGCGATTTCACTCTGGCTTTTTGCGCCAGGTCTGGCCCTTGCGCAATCCTCGAACCGCACTGTCGTTGTGATCAGTCTTGATGGTTTCCCGGCCTACGCGCTGAAGGATCCGCTTCTGCCCGTTCCTACATTGCGGCGGTTGATGGTGGAGGGCGCCTACGCGGATTCGATGAGGCCAATCAATCCCACCGTTACTTGGCCGAATCACACCGCGATGGTCACCGGAGTGAACGCCATTCAGCATCAAGTGTTGTTCAACGGCTTGTTGAGCGTCGCCGATCCTCACCAGCCGGCGAAAATCGAACCGTGGCGCCCAAAAGAGCTGATGATTCACTCCCCCACCGTTTACGATCTTGCGTTCCAGGCCGGAATGATCACCGCGCAGGTCGATTGGGTCGCCATCTACGATGCAAAAACAATTACCTGGCAGTTCGCCGAAAAGCCCGACCCTGAAGGAAAAATTGAACGCGAACTTATTGCCGCGGGCGTAGTAACCAAAGATCAGTTGGGTGTCTTCAGCGACCAGAATTCAGCCTGGCAGGACCGCATCTGGACAAATGCGGCCGTCGATATCCTGGAAAAACACGCCCCGAATCTTCTGCTCGTGCATTTCCTCACACTTGACAGTACGAATCACGAGTTTGGCCCTGGCAGCAGCGCAAGTTACACTGCCATGGCGTTTCTGGATGACCGCGTGAAGCAGATTCTAGGCGCTATCGAAGAATCCGGCCGCGCCAGCCAAACCACTGTTTTCATCGTTTCCGACCACGGGTTTCGCAGCGTTCAAAAGGAAATTCACCCGAATCTTCTGCTGCGGGAAAAAGGATTCGTCAAGGCGAGTGGAGGTTCCGTCTGGATCATTCCGGACGGCGGAGTCGCGATGGTGTACGTCACGGATACTGCCCAAAGAAATGCCTTACTGCCACAGTTGCGAACGCTCTTCCAAAATGTCGAGGGTGTCGATCACGTCTACGACGCCAGCGAATTTGCCTCGTTAGGCTTGCCAACGCGCGCCCAGAGCGACCAGGCTCCCGACTTATTGCTTTCCGCGACGCAGGGCTATCTGTTCGGCGACGGAACGACTGGCGACGTGATATCTCCTTCCAAAGACCGCGGCGCGCATGGCTATCTGAGCGATGATTCTTCTATGCAGGCGATATTCATCGCCTCGGGTGCCGGCATAAAAAAGGGTGTCCGGCTCCCCCAGATTCCCAACGTAGACATAGCACCGACGATTGCCGCACTTCTGGGACTGGATATGAAAAACGTCAGCGGCCGCACGATTCGCGAGATCCTTGAAGCACCCAGCGTACACTAAATATTCAAAGGGAACTTACTGTCTATGGCCCAGCCAATCACGCGACTCATTCGAAAAATCCTCGCGAGCCTGATTGTTCTATCGGTATGTCTCGCGGGAGTTGAGGACCGAAAATATTCTCTTGCTTCCACTGTGCTGGCCCAAGCCCAGGATTGGGAACCTACAATCCGCAAGTTTGAAGAGCAGGACAAAATCAATCCTCCAAAATTGGGGTGCATCGTTTTCACAGGCTCCTCGAGCATCGCTCGATGGGACACGCTCGTTGAAGAAATGAAACCCCTCGATGCCATCAATCGAGGTTTTGGCGGCTCGCAGTATTCTGATCTCAACCAATATGTGAAGCGAATCGTCATTGCCTATCACCCGCGTGCGGTCGTGATCTATGAGGGTGATAACGACCTTGCTCCGGAATCTTCCAAGACGCCGGAATCGGTTGCCCGGGACGCCCGGACGCTGGTCCAAAACATTCGCGCCGCGTTGCCGGAAACCTGGATCTATGTGATTTCCATCAAACCATCTACGTCGAGAGTAAGCGTATGGCCCAGAATGAAGGAAGCGAACCGGATGATTCGGGATTTCGCGGCCACGCAGGAACACGTCCAGTACGTTGACGTCGCGTCAGCTATGTTCGATTCAAAGGGAAATCTTCGCGCCGATCTGTTCGTGGAAGATGGATTACATCCAAACTCGAAGTGCTATGCACTGTGGACGTCGATTATAAAACCCATGCTCCTCCAGCGATTTGATTTCAATAGCCACAAAAGCCAGAGGTAGAAATTGCTGACACTTCGGCGCCTACAGCGATTTCTTTGATGGCTGCAGTTTCGACTTGGCAATTGCATCCGCCACAAGCGGCGTCATTATGGCGTAGCCCGCCGCGTTCGGATGAACACCATCGCCACTAAATTCTGCTTTCAACCCGTGCTGGTCATTGACCAGCGATGAATAATAGTCCAGATAAACGATGCCTTCTTTTCCCGCGTACTCCTTCATCCATTGATTCAGTGCAAGGATTTTCTCAATCGGCTGTATTTCCGGCTTCCACGGATAGGCAGCTGCAGGCAGAACCGATGCCAAAATTGGGCGCACTTCATTTTCCCGCGCAAGCTCCGCCATGAACTTCAGATTGTCTTCAATCATTCCCAGTGTGGTCGGGCCCGTATTCTCTGCAAGGTCGTTGGTGCCCGCCAGGATGACGACGATTTCGGGTTTCAGCGCAAGAACGTCCTGCCGAAGTCGGAGAAGAATCTGCGGGGTGGTCTGGCCGCTGATCCCCCGGTTCACGTAGGGCTTGCCTTTAAAGAAAGCGGATAGATCCCAACCCTGGGTGATGGAGTCGCCCAGGAACACCACCCGCGATTCACCTTCAACCGGGGGACCAAGCTTTGCGTTTGCTTCCCGATACCTGGTCAGGTTGGGCCAGTCGCGCAACTGCGATTCCATCGCTTGCCGCTCTCGTTTCACGGCTTCGCAGGGATCGGCGGCCTGCTGCGCGGACAAAGTTTGCAATAAAAACATGCTCGCAAGAAACACAAACGGAAAGTTCATCATGGAGCGTGATACCTCGTATGGAATCGTGCTGGTCACAGAAAAATCGAGGAACGTGGCGGCCCCTCCGACCTGAAAATCAGAATGATTTTACGCCGGTTTCGCCCGCCAGACAGGAGAGCAATCTCTTGTTTCCCGGCCCGGCACGTTTAATTTATCATTCGCGACGGGAACCAAACGGTGTACCATCCGGGGAGACGGGTAGTCCGGATGTGCTGAAGTAAATCGTTTGTCTTGCTGGAAAAAGAAACTTTCAAAAACGACTGAGGAGATCGAGGTATGAGCAAAACTGGTTTCACGCGCCGTGGATTCTTGCAGCGAAGCGCGGGAGTAGCTGGAGCTTCGCTGGCCGCCAAATATATTGTGCTCGACCCCGAACCGCTGCTGGCATTGCCGCGCATGAATGCCGCCAGCGACAGAGTTCGCTTCGGAATTGTTGGCGTCGGCATGGAGGGTTCGGGACTCCTGACGACCGCCATTCAGTTGCCCGGCGTGGAATGCGTGGCTGCGTGCGATCTTTACGACGGGCGTCATGAACTGGCAAAGGAAATCACCGGAAAACCCATCAAGACGACGAGGCGCTACAAAGAACTGCTGGACGACAAAGAGATCGACGCCATTATCATCGCGGTTCCCGACCACTGGCATAAGCAAATTTTCGTCGACGCCGTGAGCGCGGGTAAGGATGTTTACTGCGAAAAGCCGATGTCGCACAGCCCAACCGACGGGTTGGCGATGGTCGCCGCCACAAAAAAGACGGATCGCATCACGCAGATCGGTGCGCAGCGGACGAGTTCGGTCTTGTGCGCAAAGGCCAAGGAGCTTTATGACAGCGGTGCAATTGGGGAACTGACTCTTGTGGAAGGGAGTTTGGGGCGCAACGATCCCACCGGCGCCTGGGAATATCCTCCCCCTGCGGATCTGTCTCCACAAAATCTGGATTGGGACACCTGGCTGGGCACAGCACCAAAGAAACCGTTTGATCCTTATCTATTCGCGCGTTGGCGCTGCTGGAAGGAATACGGGACGGGCTTGGCGGGAGACCTGTTGGTTCATCTACTTAGTGGCATGCAATTTGTTTTGGGGATCAATGAGGCCCCGAAGAGAGCGTCGGCTTTTGGCGGAATTTACCGCTGGAAGGACGGAAGGAATACACCCGACGTGCATCCGGTGCTCTTCGAATTCGGGAATATCCCGGTGTACATGAGATTGACGCTGGCGACGGAGACAGCGGAAGTCACGCGCTTTATGGGCTCGAAGGGAATTCTTGAACTTACCGAGTTTGGCTTAAGCTACACGCCGCAAACCGGGATCGACCTGTCGCCCAGTTACTACTGCTATGGACTTCCCAGCCGGCTCAGAAATCCGTACTTTAAACAGTGGCACGAAGAACACGATCCGAAACCCGGGCACGAGCCTGCTCCGAAGACGGAAACCTACCGCGGGAATGACTATGACGATTTGAAACCGCACCTCTGGAATTTTTTCCAGGCCGTCCGTTCGCGGAAGCCACTCGTGCAGGACGTGGTGTTCGGTCACAACGCGGCGCTTGGGTGCCACATGGCAAACGAATCGTACTTCCGGAAAAGCCCCGTGTATTGGGATGCCGATTCACAAACCATTAAGTCCTAGAGCGCGGATTAGCTGAGGCTGTTCCGAGGAGAAGGGATCGAAAATCCTATGAGGCTTAACAAGATTGCGAGCATCATGGCGGCCGCCAGTTTCTTGATCGGCCCACAGGCATATGTGCAAGCCAAAAATTCCGCCCGGAAATCCTCATCGCCTTCCAGCGAATCCGCAACGGCCTTTCTGGGGCGCTGGGATTTGACGCTTGAGGCCCCGGATCGCGAATATCCATCCTGGCTGGAACTTCGGCGGGAGGGAGGGCAATTGAAGGCCGACATGGTTGGACGTTGGGGAAACGCGAGACCACTCCCCAAGGTTGAGCTGTCAAACGGGAAGCTGACTTTCGTTTCTCCCAAAGACGAAGAAGCCAGTCCGGCGGATATGGTTTTCGAAGGTACTCTTGCTGGAAAAACGCTCTCCGGAGCGGTGAATGGACCCGACGGAAAGGTTTGGCAGTGGACCGGTCGTAGGGCCCCAGCCTTGAAGCCAACCGGCGAACCCAAGTGGGGAAAGCCGATTCCTTTATTCAACGGCAAGGATTTGGGCGGATGGAAAATGAATGGCCCCGGAACGACGGTGTGGAAGGTCGAGAACGGCAATTTAATAACGCCCGGAAACGGACCCGAGCTGATCAACGATTCCAAATTTGAAAATTTCAAATTGCATGTCGAATTCAAGGCCGATGCCAACTCCAACAGTGGGGTATATCTGCGCGGTAGGTACGAAGTTCAGGTGGAAACCGATTCTGCCGAGGAACCGCCGAGCCATCACACGGGAGGCGTATACGGATTTCTAGCTCCTGCGCCGGAATTGCCGCGCAAGCCGGGAAAGTGGCAGAGCTTCGATATCACCCTGATTGGCCGATGGATTACCGTCGTTCAAAATGGACAGACCATCATCGATCATAAGGAAATCCCGGGCATCACCGGCGGCGCGCTGGATAGTCACGAAGAATTCCCCGGACCCGTCTATCTTCAAGGAAGTGAAAAAGGGCGCGTAGCCTATCGCAGTATCGTCATCACACCAGCGGAAAAATGAAACCGATCGGCACGGGACGCCGCATCCAATGACTCACTTCTTGCGCGACATTCTTCGACAGCCGAACGAATTAAATCGCACCATCGACTTTCTTTCAGGAGCCGGCCGGCCTCCTCTGGACACGGCCACCACTGCAATCCGCGGCGCTCGCCATGTCTACCTGACGGGAATCGGCAGCAGTTGGCACGCGGCACTGTGCGCTGCGACTTTGTTTAACCTCAGCGCCAGCCCGGTGTACCTCTATGACGCCGCTGAATTACTGGAGTTCGCGGAACTTCCGCCCGATTCTGCGGTCATCGTGATTTCGCGGAGCGGGCGCAGCATCGAAATCGTCAAGCTGCTCGCGAAGGCACATGAAAGGGGCGCGATTGTCATCGCCATCACCAATTCCGCGGAGGGGCCCCTTGCGCAAGGTGCGCAGATTCCCCTCGCCATTCCCATCGAACTGGATCACGCCATTTCTGTGAACACATATTCCACGCTTGCCGCAACTGCTGGAATCCTGGCGAGCGCCGCTGCCGGAACATGGAGTGCGACTCTCGCCGCCGCACTTTCAACTTTGTTCACAAAAGCCAGCGCGGCGATTCCTGCCTGGCAGGCCCGGATAGCCAAAACAAGCTGGTTTGCGCCGCATGCCGTTACTTATTTTTTGGCGCGCGGATGCAGCTCTGGAAGTTGCCAGGAGGCGCGGCTGCTTTGGGAGGAAGGGGTGAAATCGCCTGCAACGTCAATGAATACCAGCAGCTTCCGCCACGGTCCGCAGGAAATGGTTGCGGCGGGTGCGCGATTTGGAATCTGGATGGATGCGGAACGCATGCGCGAGCAAGACCTGGCGGTCGCCCGAGATCTCCGGAAACTCGGCGCCAACGTTATGCTGATCGGCCAGGATATTCCTGAAGATGCGGCTGACCTTGTGTTTCAGTTACCCAGCGCGCCGCCCGGCTGGCAATTTTTGATCGACATTATTCCCGCGCAGCTCGCCGCGGAAAAGCTGGCGCGGCTTTCTGGCGTGGATAGCGATACGTTTCGCTACTGCTCTTTTATTGTGAAGGATGAGTACGGTTTGTTGCCGGAAGAAAATAAGCAAAGGGAAAAACTGTGATTGGCGCCGTTGACATCGGGGGAACAAAAATAGCCGTCGGCATGGTCGCCGACAGCGGGAAAGTGCTGTCTCGGCTCGAGTCTCCGACCGACGCCGCAGGCGGGTACCCAAACGGGCTGGCACGAATGATCGAAATGCTGCGCCGAGCCTCTGGCGATGCCGGCGTAGATATTTCTGGCATTGGAATAGGTTCCACAGGGGTGGTGCATCCGGATAGCGGCGCCTTTGGAGACGTGGATCTCCTGCCAGGTTGGCAGGGATACAATCCGGTGCAGGACCTGGCGCGAGAATTCAAGGTGACCGTTGCGCTCGAAAACGATGGTGACGCTTCCGCGTTGGGCGAAGCCGGCTGGGGCGCGGGAAAACTGAAATCACGATTGATTTACGTCACCGTGGGCACGGGCATCGGCGGCGGGATCATTTTGGACGGACATTTATATCGTGGGGTGGACATGGCTCACCCCGAAATTGGTCACCATGTGATGGATATGTCGGGGCCCGAGTGTACGTGCGGTTATCGAGGCTGTTGGGAATCGCTCGCGACCGGGCCCGCGATGGCCGCCTGGTTCAACGCGAAGGCCGCGGAACTTCGAGGGGCTCCCGAAGACTTGAGTGCCGCTCAAATCTGCCAATTGGCGAAAAGTGGAGACGCGCTGGCCAGGCAAGCCGTGGACCGCGAAGCCTATTACTTGGGTCTGGGCCTGGCTAACCTCATTAATCTATTCGTGCCGGAGGTGATCGTCTTAGGCGGCAGCATGATGAAAAGTGCGCCGCTCTTTCTCGATGGTATCCGCAAGTTCATTCACCAAGGTTGCCGGTTCGTTCCTCATGAAAAAACGGAACTCGCCCTGGCTTCGTTGGGAGAGGACGCCAATCTGATCGGGGCGGCGCGCGTCTGGCACCATCGCTTCCGGCAGAGATCCGGCCGGGCTGTGTGAAGTTCCACAAAAGGCAACTTATGGCGAAAAACCGCTACATGGTCGGCTTGGTGTTCGTTACTTTTTTTGTGATCTCCTTGTTGACGAATATTCTTGGCCCCGTTGTGCCGGACATCATCAGCAGTTTTCAGGTAAGTCTGACGGCGGCGGGATTTCTGGCTTTCGCTTTCTTCATCGCCTACGGAGTGATGTCCATACCAGCAGGTTTCCTGGTCGAACGATTTACCGAAAAACCTGTGATGGTGCTGGCTTTTTTAGCGGGTACTCTGGGGTCACTTAGTTTCGCGTTATTCCCGGGATACCGCGTTGCCATCATTTCTTACTTCACTATCGGCGCCGGTATGGCCGTTTTGCAGGTTGCCATCAATCCATTGTTGCGGGTCGCGGGCGGCGAAGAGCACTACGCGTTTAATTCGACCCTGGCACAATTGGTTTTCGGAAGCGCGTCCTTCATCAGCCCGCGAATTTATTCGTATCTCGTTCTGAACTTGAAGGACTCTTCGCGCGCTCAAAATCTCGTGTTACGCATTTTACGGAGACTGACCCCGGCGGATTTACCGTGGGCCTCCATTTACTGGATTTTCGCCATTTCCGCCTTGCTGATGGTGGTGATCTTGGCGCTTACCAAATTTCCAAAAATTCTTCACACCGCCGAAGAGCGCGTGGGGTCTTTGGATATGTACCGCTCCCTCGCGCGGCAACGGGTCGTGTGGCTTTATTTTGCGGCGATGTTTGCCTACGTCGGCTGCGAACAGGGAACTGCCGACTGGATGTCAACTTTCCTGAGCCAGTATCATGGTTTGGATCCGCACACCACGGGCGCGGCAACGGTTTCCTGGTTTTGGGGCCTGCTCACCGCAGGGTGTCTCGTTGGGATGCTGTTGCTGAAAATCTTTGATAGCCGGAAGGTTCTCTTGGGCGCGTGTGCGGGGGCTTTGCTTTGCCTGTCTGTAGCCTTGTTTGGATCCGCAAGAGTGTCCGTGATTGCTTTTCCGGCAATCGGTCTGTTCGCATCGGTGATGTGGCCGATCGTAGTGTCTCTTGCGCTTAACTCCGTTGCGGGGTTTCACGGTTCGTTCTCCGGCATTTTAGGGACAGGGATCATCGGCGGAGCGGTTGTGCCCGTGATCATTGGACGCATTGGAGACTACGCGGGGCTGCGAAGTGGTCTGGCCTTTCTTTACGTCACATTCGGATTTGTACTCAGCGTTGGTCTTTGGGCCAAGCCGATTATCAGCAATGCCACTATTCACCTCAAGAAGGCGTCGGCTGATCTTGCCGGGTGATGGAGGCTTCTACATCATCATTGCCTTTGCGCCTCAGTGGCCAAAACAAGCAGCTCGTGGTCGAACTTTCGGAACTCAGCGACATCGCGGGCGTAATCGGTGAATCCCGGAATCACCGTTCGGGCCAAGGCCTCGGTGCGTTGTGACTGATGCCGAGCCGCTTCCATTAGCAACTCGTAGTCCTCGATCCCCTCCCGCATCACCTCAAGACGCATCGATACGAACACCCCCTCGTGTTTTGGGTCAGGATAAACGATAGCGTTATCACCAGCGGGCAGAAAGAACCCTCCGCCCCAATCAGGTTGCACATTTTCGAACGGCCGATCCGTCCAGAAATTCCCGCCCCAGTGTAGGTAACCTGTAAGCCCATACCGATAGTCGACCCAGGGCAGGAGCCGCACCTTAAGCGACGGGAAGTCGATAAACCGATTGAGATACTTGCCGCGCGGATCGAGACAAATGTAATACCAACATTGACCGCCGTGCGCTTTGTGAGCCGCAATTGCTTCCAGCCGATCATCGAATGTGCCGAGCTTTGGCACCCAGATCGTGGTTTCTTCCTGGTCGGAAATAGCTTCGTGGAGACTTATGGCGTCCAACGTTGGCACTCCTGGCAGTTCCTCGCTGACGATATGCACGAGGCGCCTGTAGATAGGCATCTCTGTTCCATGCGGTTCGTCGTGAATATGCTGGACATAGCGGCTGAGCCAGCCTTTTTGTTTCAAGTGATTTCGAAGTTGCCGCAAGAAGTCCCGAAGATTTTGTTCTGCGCGCGGATCATCTGCCGGCAGGTCCTTACTCACAATCTTGTCGTTTTCATCCAGGTCCGTCGGGATCACGTAGGGCGAGTCATATCCACCGCCCAGCCGTCCGCTCAAGTGGCCCCCCTCGATCAGGCGAGCCATCCCGGCCTTCTGGAAGGTTTCGATCCACCGGTCGACTAAGCCGAAATCGTATTGGACGGCGCCTTCAGCGAGTTGCGCCTTGGCGAGAGTTCGCACCGGAACAAACACGACATTTTGTTTGTAGTCCGCCATCGTGCGCCCGATATTTTCCAGTATCTTCCAATAGCGATCTGGATCAGACTTCAATTGGGGGTAGTGCTTTGCCATCCGTTCGTGTTCGAACCAAAGCCAATTTGTCACCCATAGCTTCTGTTCTTTCGGCACAGTTGCTTCGAATACTTCTACGTGAAAGAGCAGTCTTAATCTCCGCTTACCGGTGTCGATCTGAACCGCGCCTCGGTAGATACCTGAGCGCGTGTCCTCGGGTGTAAACACGGAAAGCCAGACCGTCTCGGTTCGGGATGGTTCCAGAGTGATATTCTTCTCTAGCGGGAACAATGGATCTGGGTATGAGCCTACTTCCGGACGCACCACCTCGTCCAAGTGTGTGTCGGGAGGATGCGAGTTAACCTTAACATTTCCCACCCTGTAAGCCTGGACACGGAGCGTCTCGTTTCCCAAACGCGGGGAGTTGACGCTTATTTGGACAATCCGGTGTGTTTCGGAGCGCAATGCAACCTGTAGACTGGTATGGGCATTGCGGGCTGATTCCAAAGCCAAATCAGAGTTTGATGTTGTTGTAGGGGTGTCAGGAAAAACCTTCACCAGGGAATCAACGAACCAGGCTGCGAGGTTGTCCCGTTGCGCGGCTTGAAGTGGCAGAGGGAAAAAGCAAATCAACCAGATAAAAATTTTGCGCATAATCAGCCTGAATTACGGTTTCCAGTCGCAGGTATGGGCCGAAAAACCGCTGGGCCGCAAAACGTCAAATTTAACACGTAGTGGTATGCCGGACTGGCTGAAGGCCAGCGTCGCGGTGGTTTCGGCTCCGGCGACAACCACGGGCAGCTCGACTTCCTGGCGTTCGAGAGGGATTTCACCTTCGCCATAAAAAGTTCCCCGGAGCTTATAGCCCCGCAGGTTGTACGCCGGAACATCATGTCGCGTCTTTAGACAAAGCTGGAAGGCGTTTAAATGGTTCTCCACCGCTAACGATTCGACCGGGCTCGATTCCCGCCGCAAAACATCGTAAGAAACTTTTTGCGCGCCGAAGAGATTCACAACGCCGTGAACATTGTGCTTCAGCGCGCCCACGCCGCTATACCCGACATGGGTGCGGTAGTCGTTGTAGCAGAAGAAAATTGCCCCCGCCACGAAATCCTTAGAGCGGAAAACCGCGTCGTGGGATCGCAGAATTTCGATTCTGTGCCCGTCACCTTCCGGACGGTCTTCCGTGCAGGCGCAATATCCATATTCGGAAATCACCACGGGCTTGCCGGGGAATGCGGCGTGAATTTTATCCAGGTGCTTGGCCACCTCCGCCGGAGTTCCCGCAGCCCAGCTTCCGAAATATTCATTCGTTTCGACGATGTCCATCAATCCCGCGACGTCACGTTCCGGAGTTTGGTCTAGTGAGTTCGATGCATAGGAGCAGAGCCGATGAGGATCCATCCACTTCGCCTCCTCCAACATATGCTTGGCGAATTGATACGCGGGGGGATTTTGTCCACCAATCTCATTGCACAGGCCCCAGGCCACAATTGAGGGGTGATTCCGGTCGCGCGCAATCATTTCTCGTAATTGTTCCACCGCGTTTTGCAGGATATCGGCATTCGGCTCCGCTCCCATCCCGGCAAACGTATCATAGCCCCAGGCCGGGATTTCGCTTTGCATCAGAATGCCGCGGCGATCGCAGTAATCGAGAATTCTTTTGTCCTGCGGCCAGTGAACCCGAGTGAACACGCAATTCAAGTGCTTCAAATCATCGTGATCGTGCGTGATCCATTGGCTGGGTTCCGCCATCCCAAATTCCGGATTGCTCCCCGCCATGCGCTCCACTCCCATCAGCCTTACGCGCTCGCCGTTCAAATAAAGCCCGCTGCCCTTGGCCTCGAATTTACGGACGCCGAATGTAACCGTGAATTGATAAATTTCTTGCCCGCTACCAATTGAGTAAATAAGCCGGTAGAGATTTGGGTGATCGAAATGCCACAACTTCGCCTCGGGCAGCGTGCATGAAGACTTTAATGTCCTGGCCGCTCCGCTTTTGATAATCAACCCCAGGCTTTCGGAACTGGTTATTACGGTAGAGCCGGTCTCATCATCGATAATTTGAAAGGAGACTCTGCCTATCCATTCTTTCGCACTCGTATTGCGAAGATAGGCGGTGATGGCGATCTTCGCGTCCCCGCTGGCGAGATCGGGATCAGCTTCGACATCAACACGTTCTGCAAACGTCTTCGGGGTAATCAGGAGTTGCACCGGCCGGTAGATGCCTCCGTCGTGCGCCCAATCACTGGAATGTCCTCTCGGCACCATATGTTCATCGAACGCATTGTGAACGCGCACTGCAACGGTGTTGGAACTTCCCATGCGAAGCAGGTGCGTGACGTCAAGCACGAACGCAGTGTAGCCTTTGCGGACATGCTCTCCGGCCAACTGCCCGTTTACCCAGATTTTCGCTGTGTGGAATACGGCCTCAAACTCGAGTCGTATCGAGGAGTCTTGCCATTCACCGGGAGCGTCGAAAGTTCGCAGATACCAAGCGGACCCTCGATAGTCGGTAAAAGTGGGATTTACTTGCCAAGTGTGAGGCACGTTCACTCTGCGCCAGGAGTTGGTCAATTGGTGGGTTTCGTACCAGCGCTGCTGCTCCCCTGCGGCCTCTGGATCGGTGCGAAACCACCATTCACCGCAAAGACTCACCGCCCCTCGCGAGGCGCTGTCCGCCACATCAGGACTGGGCTCAGTTGCAGACAGGCCAATGGCACCGACGGCCAAAGCCCCGGTTTGCGTCAGAAATTTCCGGCGAGATTGCACCGCCACACTCCAAACTGCCGGCCTAATTTGGCACGGTTCTTATTGCCGGGGAAGAATGTAGTTCCCCTTCAACCGGATATCCGCCGAAGAACTTCCCACCAGAACGCCATACTCTCCCGCCGGCGCGTACCACGCATGCTTGCTCGTGTCGTAATAGGAGAAAGCTCGCCGGTCCAGTTTCACGCTTACCTGTTTCTTTTCGCCAGGTTTCAGCTTGATTTTGGCGAAGCCCTTCAATTCCTTCAGCGGTCGCGGCGGCCCATCCTGCGGATCGCCGACATAGACCTCCGCAATTTCCGCGCCCTCACGATCACCTACATTCTCAACCTGGAAAGAAACTTCCACTATCGCTCCGGCGTCTTTCCCCAAAGCCGTTATTTTCAAATCGCTGTAGCTGAATGTGGTGTAAGAGAGTCCGAACCCGAAAGGGAATTGCGGCGCTACTTTGTTTTTATCGTACCCGCGGTAGCCTACGAAAATTCCTTCCGAGTACTCTACGTGCTTGTCGCCCTTCTGCGGGAAATAACTGTGATAAGAAGGATTGTCTTCCCACTGGCGCTCAAAGGTAGCCGGCAATTTCCCACAGGGGCTATAGTCTCCAAATAGAATTTCAGCCAGCGCTCGCCCTCCTTCTTGTCCCGGATACCAGGCCTGAAGTAAAACCGGCACTTTCTCGAGCCACCGGCTCATCTCCACGTTGCCGCCCGCGTTTACCACCACCACTACATTTTTGTTGGTCGCCGCGGCTTGTTCGATGAACTCATCTTGTCCTTTGGGCAAGCGAAACGGCCGGTCGAATCCCTCCGACTCCGTCGTGGGGCCGAAGCCCATGCAGAGAATAACGGCATCCGCGGCGGCTGCTATTTTTTTCGCATCCTCGCCGAACGCAATTGAAGCCGTCCCGATGCCAAACCGCACCGTCGCCGTGCCGATGTCTTCGAAGTATTCCAAGCGCAACTTATAGGCTTTGCCGCCCTGCAGGTGCTTCATAAATGTATTCAGGGTCTCGGCATGAGGTTTCCAGTCGTCTATTGCCAGCTCATCATCAATGAACAACCGCGCGCCGTCGTCCGCCGAGGTGTAAAACCGGTAGTCGTCTTCGTTCTTGGGAACGAAATATCCAGTCCAGCGCACGGAGAAATGGTCCACCGGCGCGCCTTCCATGAAGCTTCCCGCCCCCCACCGGAAATCGATCCGCTCGTCCGTTCGGGTAAGCGCCGGCTCACCCTTGAATTCCGCATTCGCAAAATACTCGCCTCGCAGTCCGGGCTTTCCACCGGGAGCGGTTACGAACTCGGTTTTCTCGACAATGGCATCAATCGAAGGCGTTTCGAACAAGCTCACGACGCGCAGGTCGCTTCCCGCCGCGTTGCTGATGCCTTCCAGCAAGCTGACGGAATTGTATGGCGTCGTCAAAGAACTTCCCCCGCCGCCGACGATCGAGGGATACGCGTTGGGACCAAGAACGGCGATCGTGTGCAACTTTTTCCGGTCCAGCGGCAAAGTCTTGCGTTCATTCTTTAAAAGCACCATTCCGCTGCGCGCTTCTTCCAGCGCGATCTCGCGGCCGGTTTGGCTATACAGCGGAATGCTGCTGTCCAGCTGCGGCCGGTCGAAAAAACCAAACTCAATCGCCGTTCGAAGGAATCGCCTCACTTTTTCATCGATCGTGGCTAACTTTACGTCCCCCCGCTGTAGCGCTGGCAAAAGCGTACTCGAATTCATGTACGCGCCAGACGGCATTTCCAGGTCCAAACCGTTGTTTGCAGCGCCGATTCCGTCATGTGTCGCTCCCCAATCACTCATCATGATCCCGCGGAATCCCCACTCTTTTCGGGCGATGGCTTCATTCAGCTGCCCGTTCTGGGTCATGTATACGCCGTTCACCAGGTTGTACGCGTCCATCAGCGCGCCAACCTTGGCTTCCTTCACCGACGCTTCAAACGCCGGGAGATAGATTTCTCGCATCGTCCGCTCATCCAGATCCGAGCTGTGATCCATCCGGCCGTACTCCGAATTGTTGGCGATGAAGTGTTTTGCGGTGGCCATTACCCCTTGCGATTGAATGCCCTCAATCACGCCGACGGCCATGCGCGACGCCAGAAAAGGATCCTCTCCGGAGTATTCAAAATTCCTTCCATTAAATGGGGAACGATAAATGTTCATCCCCGGTGCAAGAATGACGTGCACTCCCCTCGCGCGGGCGTCTTTGCCCATCGAAATTCCCACGCGCTTCGCCAATTCCTCATCCCAGGAAGCGGCCAGAGCCATGCCGGCCGGATACGCCGTCGTCGGTCCGTAGTCGTGAACTCCCATCGGCCCATCGGACATCTTCAGCGAAGGTATGCCGACCCGTGGAATGGGCTGCGTGAAAAAATCATTGATTCCGCCAAGCAGGAGAATCTTTTCATCCAGGGTCAATTTACCAAGCAGCGCTTCAACCCGGTTGTCGATTTCACTCGTGGGCTGCCCATTTTGCGCCGTAACCGCGGCTGGCAACAGTATGGCCGCCATCAAAATCACGCCCAGCCTCAGAATTTCCTGCAAAATTGTCTTGACCAATTTCATTTCGACTCTCCTGCCCCTGATAGGCAATTCCTGGATTCGTTGAAGCCTGAAACGTTTTTTCTAATTCAGGTTCCCTGAAGCCGGCGCTTCGGATTGGCGGCTGCCGTTGTTTCGCGAATAATCAGCTCGGGCGGAACGGCAAACTCCACCGGATAGTCGCGAAATCCCTGCAGCCGCTGCAGCAAAATCCGCGCCGCCGTTTCTCCCATATCGCGCAAGGGTTGCCGAATGGTTGTCAGCCGGGGAGTGTGGTAAGCCGCCAGTTGGATGTCGTCGAAGCCGATCACGGAAACGTCATCGGGCACCGCCAGATTGGCGTCTTGAAGGGCGCGAATCGCGCCAATGGCGGACATATCGTTGAAGGCTACAATCGCCGTGAATCGCTTGCGGCTTTGCAGCAGCGTTTGAACCACAGGATAACCCAGCTCCGGTGAAGAAATGTCGCGCTCCAGTTGGACGGTGAGATCCGGATCGATCGGAAGGCCGAGTTCTTTTGCTACAGCTACGATATTTTGCCATCTCGTAAGTGAGTCCGCGCTGAAGGACTGCCCGCGCATAAAAGCAACGTGCTTGTGGCCGAGTTCCACCAGGTGCCGGAGTATCAGTTCCGCGGCCCGCCGGTGATCCAGTAATACGTTTGTAATTCCCGGGATCTTTTTGTGTCCTGCGACGGCCACCACCGGGATGCTCAACTCATGTTCCAAATTTGTATCAATCGTGATCAGGCCTTCGGCGCCCCGGCCAATCAATAGCCGCGGATACTCCTCAATCATGTCCGGCTTGTGGCGATGGTGGGCGTTGAAGTAAAAATAGCCCTCGCGCATCAAGTGATCTCCGATTCCACTCATTACCATAGTGTGATATCCGTCATTCAACTCGGGAACCAGGATTCCCACCGTAAACGTTCGTTTCTTGCGCAACGAACGCGCCAGCAGGCTGGGTTGGTAGTTAAATTTCCGCGCCGCCTCCCGGACCCTCTCCCGGGTCTCATGCGGAATGGAACGCCCAGGGACATTGTTAAGGACGACCGAAACGGTTGCCGGGCACAAGCCAAGATAATCCGCAAGGATTTTCAGGCTCGTCCGGCCTTCACGAGTGGAGGGTTTTGGTTTGCGTTTGGCCACGATAGAGGGCGGGCCGAGACTACTCGGTGCCGCGCCGTCACCTTCAGATTTAGGCATAAGAGTATCCCTAAAACAGCACTCAGGGGAAAAGACCGCGAAGTACAGGTTAAGGTTAGGCGCGGGAGTTTGAGCTCGCAATATGCACCTGATTTGCTCTCCCCCTCCGCAAAAAACCTGCCTGTTACCCCAAGACAAACGTTTGTCTAAACAGTATTAGAAAATTTTCTGCTTGACAACAATATCTTGACTGGTGCCAAATAGCCCCACGATTGGGGTGTTTCTCTGGAAATCTGCCACGCAAACGATGGCCTTGGTCGAGGCCCGGCGAAGTAGCCGCCGGAATTGAATATTGTTTGCAGGCAGAAGCGGGTTGTGTCCGTTGGGTGGGTTCTTTAAGGTCGATTTCGCGCAATGCCGCCCGGAACAGCCGCGCCGCGTTTGTTTGGCCGTGTTTCATCAGGTTGGGTTGGGAGGCAAATCTATGCGGGTTGTTGCCGTTGCTGCAGGTCGTCTTCTTGTTGTCACTTTATTGCTGACTCTTACGGGCTTTGTCCTTCGCGCTCAAACCAACAATGGCACGATCACTGGATCCATTTTGGACTCCTCCGGCGGAGCTATCGTTGGCGCTCAAATCGCAGCAACGGGTGTCGAAACTCGCAGCGTATATAGCACGGTTTCCAGTTCCACGGGCGCTTACCGGCTAAGCGACCTCGTCATTGGAACTTACAACATTTCAGTCACCGCACCCGGCTTCAAGGTTAGCGAACTGACTGGCGTGGTGGTTCAGATCAATACCACGGCGTCGCTCGATATCACTCTGCAGCCAGGGAACGTGAAAGAAACCCTGACCGTTCTGGCGGACGCTCCGCGAATTCAGACAGAAACCTCGGAGATGGGTACGGTGGTCGGTGCGAAGGAAATTCTGGATCTGCCATTGTCTTTGAACGCTTCTGGCCAGAGTTTTCTTCGGTCCCCGGAAACGTTCGTGTTTTTGGCGCCGGGGACCCAGGGTCCGGGAACGAACCAGAATGGCGGCAACTCATCCGGTATCTTTCAATCGAAACTTAGTGGCGGGCAAAATTTCTCGACGGAAGTACTTCTGGATGGCGTCAGCACGACCCGCTCGGACAGCGGTTCGGCGTTCGACCAAACCGCACCGTCCGTCGAGGCGTTAAGTGAGTTTAAGGTGCTGACCTCCACGTTTTCTGCAGAATACGGCCGCACCTCAGGCGGAATCGAAAGCTTTGCGATAAAGTCCGGCGGAAATGACTATCACGGAACTGCATTCGACCTGTTCCGGAACACTTCTCTCGATGCCAACTCCTGGATCAACAATTTCAACGGAACAGCACGCCCCGCGGATCATCAGAATGATTTCGGCGGCAGCCTGGGCGGTCCCGTGCGCGTTCCAAAGCTCTACGACGGTCGTAACAAGACCTTCTTCTTCTTCTCCTATGAGCAATACCGCAACAATAAAGGTACATCCAGCACAAACACCCTTCCGACACAAGCAGAGCTTCAGAACGGCGATTTTTCGGCGTTGTTAGGTCCAGGACTAACGACAGACGGTAAACCTGGCGGCCCGCCATTAATCAATCCCTGTGATGGCTCACAGGTCTTCCAAGGACAGATTTTCGACCCCTCCACAACACGCACGGTGACAGTCGGTGGGAATCAGGTGCAGTGCCGCACAGCGTTCACAGGAAATATTGTCCCCAAAACAAGCTGGGATTCTGTCGCCCTAAAGACTCTAGGCTTCCTGACAGTTCAGGCCGATCCTGCCCGTGGCCTTCGCAACAATTTCATCTTCCTGTCGAGCCAGCAGATACGGGATACGACGATGACCTTCCGCATCGATCAGAACTGGGGCGCAAAAAACAAGTTCTTCTTCTCTTACAGCAGCCGTGACCAAGAGACTCCAAGTGGGGCCAATTCCCTCCCTGCGCCTCTGAATGGAAATTTCTTTAACTCCAATTTCACCCACTATGTCCGCTTTGGTTGGGACTATAGCGTCGCGACAAATTGGCTGAACACCTTCACAATCGGGTTGAACCGCTTGAACAATCTCAGCAAACCGGACAGTGTAAACGGCACCGATTGGCCGGCTTTGCTCGGAATCGGCAATGCTCACGGTCAAGTCTTTCCGCAATTCAGCTTTAATGGTCCTTCGAACAACGGCGTGGGGTATAGCGGATGGAGTACCGGTAGCTTTAACGGCCACATCCCCAACAGTTTGGTAACTTCAGATAATATTCGCTGGATCACCGGACGCCATTCCGTCAGCTTCGGTCTGGAGTGGAGGGCCTACCAATACTCCTTCCTTACCAATGGGAACACCTCTCCAGCATACAGTTTCAACAGCTTCCAGACCTCCTACACGCCAAACGACAACTCGACCGGTGACCCCTTTGCCAGTTTTCTGCTGGGCCTTCCCAATCAGGAACAATTGTCTATTACCTCGTTGAACCCGCGCCTGAATTCAAACTATTTTGCGGCGTACATTCAGGATGATTACAAGATTCGCCATGACCTGACCCTGAATCTTGGCCTGCGCTACGACTTCGATACTCCGCGGAACGAAGCACATGGTGCGCAATCCAACCTGGACCTGACAGCTCCCAATGCGGCCGCCGGCGGGCTCCCGGGAGCTCTGGTTTATACGCCTATCGCCGTGCAAGGCGGAACGTACCTTAAAGATTTTGGGCCTCATGTGGGCTTCGCCTACGCTCCAACAGAACTCTTTGGCCGCATTCGCAACATCGTCTTCCGGGGCGGATATGGGATCTACTACGCGGCGCTCTTTTACGATGATTTGCCAACCTCAACGATCCAATTCAGCAGCGGGTCCACTGTTCAGCCAACATTCACTTCCGCGGACAGTTTCACGCCGGTCCAGGCGCTCTCGGCCGGTTTCCCTGCCTACACTCTGCCAAAAAACAGCACGGATCCCACGCTGCTCAACGGGCAGAACGTGGGGTACATTGCGAACAGCTATGGGCGGCCCGCACGGACACAGAACTGGAGTTTTGAAATCCAGAAAGAGCTGACGAAGGATCTGATCCTCAGCCTTGGTTATGTAGGTGTGAAAGGCGACTACCTCCACACCAACATCGCACAGGTCAACGCTCTCAATCCCAAGTTTTACAACCTGGGCGACCACCTGAAAAGTTCGGTCACCAGCGCCGATGGACAAGCCACACTGGCTACCTTGGGCGTGACTGTCCCAAGTTGGTTCGAGCCACTTTACGGCCCTGGAGGGACCAACCCGGGGAATGATACTGTTGCCCAACTGCTTCGGCCCTTTCCGCAATACCTCGACATCGGCGGAAGTAATAACAGCAAGTGCTCCTGCCTGGAAAATCTCGGAATTTCCACCTACAACTCTTTTCAGGCAAAACTTGAGCGTCGTTTCCGAAACGGACTAAATCTGCTGGCTTCTTACACCTACTCGAAAACGCTGACAAATGCGGACAGCGCTATCCCGGTCTTTTCGGGATTCTCTTCGAATCAATTTGCAGCTCAGAATCCATTCAACCCGCAATCGCAGAAGGCCCTCAGTTATCAGGATACGCCCCACACGCTGGTGATCAGCTATCTCTATGAACTGCCGGCAGGGCGCGGCAAGGCCCACTTTAATCAGGGCGTGGCCAGCAAAATTCTTGGTGGATGGGCTGTTAGCGGCGTCCTTCGCTATCAGAGTGGGACCCCGACGGTACTCAACACGTACGTGAATTCGCCACCGGGCACGGACGGAGCCTTTCGCTTGAGTCTTGTCCCTGGCGTGCCGATTTTGGCTCCGAATCATGGCTCGTTCAACCCGACTATCACCAACATTACGAATACCATCAAGACAGCTTCTCCGGGCGGTTGCCAAGAAAACGCGAACGGCACATATAGACCTCAGAACATCATTACCGTTGATCCGGTAACCGGCCAGCAAGTGGACACGGGCATGCCAAGCACGAACAACTACTTCAACTGCGCAGCGTTCATCGATCCCAATCCTTCGTCGTTGATTACTACTCGCGGATACATATATGGAGGCGCGCCGCTGGTTCTCGGAAACGTCCGAAGTCCGAATTACTACAACGAGGACTTCGCGATCCTGAAAAGCACAACGATCCACGAAAATCATGAAATTGATTTCAAGGTGGATATCCCCAACGCGTTCAATCGCCACACCTTCGGCACCCTAGACGGCTGGGTCGGTGACAACAATTTTGGAGCAGCAAAAAACTTAACGGTCGCCAACGGCACTCGGAGCATTCAGTTCACTTTACGTTATAAATTCTGACGTATCAGCGAGATCCGTACCCCATGAAATCCTCCTGCCGCCCACCCCGCGGCAGGAGGATTTTTCTCAAATGGACAAGTTCTGACCGCATCCCAGAAAGGTGTAAGATCGTTTTGTGACGCTCTGAATGAAAATACACAAGCTGCTTTTTTCTGTTTTAGGAAGTAGGGTTTCTCTTCATCGATGGAGCAGAAGCATTTTCTGCCTCGTTTACGGAGCCGGCATTTTCCTGATTGTAGCGCCGGTTGCCGCGGCCCAGGCGCCGCAAGTTCCGCCCGAAATTGTTGAGAAATTCCGGATGGCTTCGGAAGCAATGAGGGCGGGGAATATCGACGCGGCGGGTGAAGGCTTCACGGCCGTCGTAAAAGAATCCCCAAACTTCGCCGAAGGCTACCTGAACCTGGGCCTGGTTCGTGAAGAACAGGGGCGCCACGAAGAAGCGATTGCCAATTTTCAAAAAGCGCTGCGGCTCAAACCGGGACTCCGCGGAGCCAGCCTTTTCATGGGCATCGCCGAATATCGCACCAACCGATTGGATGCGGCAGTGGCGGCGTTGCGCAAGGAAACTGTGATCGCACCGAAGGATGCCAATGCCTGGATGTGGCTGGGAATCATCGCCCTCGAAAAAGGAGATGGCGGGGAAGCGACATCGGCGCTGGATAAGGCTGCGAAGCTCGCTCCGGACAACGTGGACATCCTTTATCACCGTGGCCGTGCTCACCTGTTCGTTTCGAAGGACAGTTATGCGCACATGTTTCAAGCGGATCCGAAATCCTGGCGCGTCCGGCAGATTCTTGCCGAGGCCAACGCCGACGCCGACCGTCATGTGGATGCGATCGCCGAATACCAGGCGGCCATTCAGCTTGCTCCCCATGAGCCCCGCCTGCACGAAGAATTGGGAACGGAATACCGGGTTATTGGCAAAATGCAGGAAGCGGAGGAAGCCTTCCGCAGGGAACTGGAAATTGATCCGGACAACGTCGTTGCACAATACAAGCTCGGTGTCCTTTTGACGGAAAAGGGAAATGCGGCGCAGGGGAAACAGATGATTGAGGCGGCGCTGAAAGTTAGGCCGGGATTGCGCCACGCGGACTATAATCTTGGCCGCGCCGAGATGTTGCTTGGAAACGACCAGGCAGCCCTCGAAGATTTCGAACGAGCCTCAAAAGCCGATTCCGATCAGGACGTCCTGGAACAGACCTGGTATCAACTGGGGACGGTCCTGCGGCGAATGCACCGAACGCAAGAGGCGCAGCAAGCATTCGCTATGTTCCAGAAGTTCAAGGATGCCGAACTCGAAGGATCGCAAAAGAAAATGAAACAGTTTCAGCAAAAAAAGGATTCGGATGCGGTGGCGCCGGAAGGAACGGAAGCACCGCCACCGAATCAGTAAATCGCATTTATCGCTGCTCTCCCCGGAGTCTATCGTGCTCTCAACAAAAAAAGTGGTGCTGGTTTGCCTATCTGCCGCGATGCAATGTTCGATGGGCAAAGCGCAAAAGCCGGCCTCGACCACAAATCCACCGGCGGGTCTGGTGCGCGTATTTGAATCGACGGAACACACAATCGGCGAGCCGGAGGAGCGGAGCTCGATTTCCTTTGGTCGGCAGCGGGCCCCGGAGCTTACTATCTTCTTGGACGACGCGAAGCGGTATCAAGAAATTGACGGTTTTGGCGCTTCGATCACAGACTCCTCCGCATGGCTCCTGCGCAACAAACTCTCCGACTCGCAATTCCAAAATTTAATGGAGCGACTTTTCGATCGCGAAAAAGGCATCGGCCTCAACCTGTTGCGCCAACCGATGGGGTCTAGTGACTTTGCCCTGGAAGATTACACCTATGACGACATGCCTCCCGGCCAGTCGGACCCAAAATTACGCCATTTTTCCATAGAAAAAGACCAGCGCTGCATAATTCCTGTGCTGCGGGCCGCACTGGCGATCAATCCTCAGATCAAAATCCTCTCTACGCCTTGGAGCCCACCGGCCTGGATGAAATCCAACGATTCCCTGGTACAGGGGACGCTTCGGCCAGAGAACTACGCTGCCATGGCCGGTTATTTCGTGGAATTTGTAAAAGCCTATGAACAAGCCGGCGTCCCCATTTTCGGCGTGACCATGCAGAACGAACCGCTGAATATCGAGGCCAACTATCCCAGTCTCGTCATGTCTTCCAGCGAGCAGGCTGCATTCTTGGGCTCCGCGCTCGGCCCGGCATTCCGTGAGGCAGGCGTCCATTCAAAGATTTTCATCTTCGATCACAATTGGGATTTGACTCACTATCCGATCGAAATCCTGGCCGACACAAAGGCCGCCGCTTACGCTTCCGGCATCGCCATCCATTGTTACGGAGGAAACGCTGCTGCGCAGTCCGAACTGCACGCACGTTTTCCCAATCTTCCGATCTGGCTGACGGAATGCTCCGGCGGCGTCTGGCAAAGAGGGAATCTCCTCGATGAGCAAGTTCGCCTGATAATTGACTCGACGCGGAACTGGTCGCAGAGTGTAATCCTTTGGAACCTGGCGTTGGACCAGAATCACGAACCGCATCTGGGTGGCTGCAAGAATTGTCGCGGAGTAATCACCGTGAACACCGCCGTTGGCCCGGGCGAAGCGGTTCCCACAGTTGACTTCACAGCGCTGGCCCACGTCAGCAAATTTGTCCGTCCCGGCGCGCGCCGCATCGAATCAAATACTTTTGGTCAGGGAAGCCTCGAAGACGTTGCGTTCCGAAACCCCGATGGCTCGCTGGTCTTGCTGGTACTCAACAGCGGCTCAAAGCCTGTAACTTTTAACATCGGCTGGAAAGAGAATTACGCGGTATACACACTTACGGGAAATTCCGCCGCCACATTCACCTGGCCGTGTGCGCAGCACTGTTAATTCTTGGGCCTTTTCAAATTTTGCACTTCTGCCGACTGAATTTCCGAAACGCGATCGAATTCTTTCTTCGCCGCATCCAGGTTTTTCACTTGCTTGTAGTAGCGTCCAAGCTGGTAGTGGGCGGTGGCATCCTGCGGATTCAGCCGAACCGCCTCCAGCAATTCTTTTTGCGCTTCGTCCAGCCTGTTCAGATGCAAATAAGCGGTGCCAAGCCGCAGATGGCATTGCGAATTTGTGCCTGCCAACTCCACGGCCTTTCGCAGTGGTGAAATGGCCTCTTCGGCGCGGTCGAGGGTAACCAGCAGGCTCCCTAGATTCAAGTACGGCTGCTCGGCCGATGGAGCATTCTCCTTTTGCCATGCGATCGCGCTCCGATAAGCTGCGAGCGCATCTTCCGTTTTTCCACCGGACTCGAAAATCAGGCCAAGATTGTTTTCCGCCCTGGCGTCCCGCGGCTCAATTTGCAAAACGTGCTCGAACGCGGCCCGCGCGTCTGGAATCCGCGAAGCCGTATAATAGGCGCGGCCAAGATAGTACCAGGCCTCTTTGTTTCCAGAGTCCATCGCGACTGCCCGCTCCAGCCAGCGAATCGCCGCGGGGTTGTCATTCAGAAGCTCATAATCCAGCGCCACAATTTTCAGGTCGTCACCCGTGGGCGGTGTAATCTTCGCAGCTCGGGTGTAGATCTCCAGCGATTCGGCCGGCCGGTTCTCCCGGTTCAGGACATATCCCAGCAAATAAAAGCCGCTCGCTGATGTGGGATTCCTTTCCAGGTACCGCCGGAGAGTATTCTCCGCATCCGAAAATTTTTGCAGGTGGATACTGGCCTTCGCGGAATAGAGCAGCGCGTCGGTTTTCCCCGGCGCCGCGGATTCCACGGCCTCGAGCAACGAAACGGCCTGCAGATATTGGCCGCTCTGGAAGGCAGCCTTGGCCTTCTCGTAACCGTCCTCGGTTTGTCCGAAACTGGGCGGCAGTAAAATAGGAAACAACATCGCTAGCGCCAGGCCCAACCAAGCCGCTCGCAGCCGAACCAGGCAATTCACGGCTTGCCCGCCGGGGCGTTGCGGCCAGGTACCGGCTCGTCGATCTGAAAAATCTGATCCGCGCGAACATCCTTCAGCGTTTGAGTGATTCCACTGGGCCATCGAATCTCTATCGTCGAAACTTGCGTTTGCTTTCCGAGCCCGAAGTGCACGCGCTTGTCTCCAGAAGAAAGATAGCTACCGGCAGTTGTGACCATCGCGTACTGCGGCCCGTCGCCGGTCGCAATTCTTATCTGCGCTCCAATTGCATCGCGATTGCTCTTGTGTCCGACAAGTTTCAGCAGCAGCCAGTGATTGCCGGTGGTGATTTCGTTATGGAGCACATGCGCCGGGCCATCGTTCGTAGTCACCACCGCGTCCAATCGCCCGTCGTTGTCGATGTCGCCGATCGCCAATCCGCGCCCCACCCAGCTCTGCTGAAATACTTCGCCGGATTCGCCCGAAACATCCGCGAAGCCCTTGCCGCGATCGTTATGAGCAAGCAACAGGTGTTCGCGGTACCGCAGGGTTGGCGCCGTCAATTCGATCGTATCCAGATCGTGTCCCTGCGCAATCATCAAGTCCTTCCATCCGTCGTTGTCATAATCGAAAAAGCGAACACCCCAGCCGGAATGAAGCAGCGTCATCTTTCCTATGCCAGTCTCCTGGCTTACGTAATTGAACGAACCATCGCGGTTGTTTTCATACAGAGAGTACCGCTGGTTCGCCAGATCGGTGACTAGCAGGGAAGGCCATCCCGTGTTCCGATAATCGGCAAAGTCCACGCCCATCCCCGCGTAGGTTCTGCCGTCAGCATCGGCGGCCACCGCCGCCGCCAGCCCCACTTCCTCAAACGTTCCGTCTCCCTTGTTGTGGTAGAGATATTCGAGCATTGAATCATTGGCGAAGAACAGATCCACATGGCCATCCTTGTCGTAGTCTTCGAAAGCCACGCCAAGGCCCTTGGCGGGCTTGGCCAATCCGAGTTTCACGGCGGCTTCCGTGAATGTGCCGTCGCCATTGTTGTGATACACCAGTGGTGAAACTGCTTTGAAATTCTCGGGGTGACAGTAAGCCCGATACCCTTCTCGATGTTCTCCGCACCAGACATCGGCAAAATCCCATTCCAGATACCTCAATACCACCAGGTCCAGATTCCCGTCGTTATCCAAATCGACCCACGCAGCGCTCGTTGACCAACCCGACCCGCCTACACCGGCCTTTACGGTGACATCGGTAAACGTCCCGTTCCCGTTGTTGTGATACAAATGATTTCCGCCATAACCAGTCACAAACAAATCTTCGTAACCGTCATTGTCATAATCTCCGACAGCCACGCCCATTCCATAACCTTCGCCTTGCAATCCAGCCTTCTGGGTTACGTCCTCAAAAGTTCCTTCCGCTTTCTGGTGGTAAAGGCGGTTCCAATAAGTCGCTCCGGACTTTTTCGGAATGGTTCCTAGCGGAGTCGGGTCTTCCAGCGGGGCGCCATTCACCAGAAAGATGTCCAGTCGTCCGTCGTTGTCGTAATCAAACAGCGCGACCCCCGGGCCCATGGTTTCAATCAAATATTTCCTGGAAGTATGCGATGCCTGATACCTGAAATTCACTCCGCTCTTTTGAGTGATATCCACAAACAGTCCTGGAGTTGCCGCTGAAGACGTAGTGGCCGCGTTTTTCTGAATTTCTTGCCCAATGATCCGGACGGGCATCGTTGCCATCAGAAAACTTGACCATACCAGGCAAGCAACGATTTCTGTCGCTGGACGAACTCTCACTGTCCAACAACCCCTTTGCCCTCGACGACCGTATAAATCCGGTCCACCGCGGGAAGTTCGATCGTCTCCTTCGCCCCGCTGGGCCAGAAAAGTTCTAACTTCTCGATCTTTGTTGCCGAGGCCAATCCGAAGTGTAATCTCTGATCGGAACTGGAAGCGTAGCTTCCCCCGCTGAAAACATCCGCCCGTTGCCGGACTCCTCCAGCCGTCAAGAACGCTTTGGCTCCGATGGCGTCACGCGGACTCTTTGCCCCGCCCACCAGCTTGAGTGTCACCCAATGGTTGGCGTTCTTCGTTACATTTCGAAGCAATGTCGGCACGCTATCCATATTGTTTAGCACCACGTCGATGTGTCCATCGTTGAACAGATCACCGAACGCAGCTCCCCGAGCGGGCACCACCACCGCCAGTCCGCTTCCGGTGGCAGGCGGGACTTCCTGGAATTTCTGGCCGTCAACATTTCTGAGCAATAGTGGGCGTTGCTTGTAGGTCGTGCCCCAGTCAGTCTTATCCACTTCCGGGTACACGTGACCATTGGCAACAAAAATATCCAGCAACCCATCGTTGTCAAAATCGAGGAATCCCGTCCCCCAACCGAGAAAGGGTAAGGTCAACGTAACGACCCCCGCCTGGAAGCTTACATCCGTAAAGCCCCTTTCGCCGTCATTCCGGTACAGCGTGTTGTAATCGTCCGAAAAATTCGTGACGTAGAGATCAATGTGCCCGTTGCGAGCGTAATCTCCAACGGCTATCCCCATTGCAGCCTGCTCGCGGCCATCGTCATTGAGGGCAAAACCCGACAAATAGCTTACGTCTTCAAAAGTGCCGTCGTGTTTATTCCGGTACAGGTATTTGGGAACGGAATCATTGGCCACTGCCAGGTCCACCCACCCATCGTCATCAATGTCTACAAAAACCGAAGATAGCCCATAATAGCCGCGGCTGTCGTCGACGCCCGCTTTCACACTCACATCCGTAAATGTTCCGTCCTTGTTGTTATGGAAAAGGTGATCCGGCTCGCCGGGCAGTCCTCGCGGGCCGCACATGACGGGAACTCCTCGAAATTCGCAGAAACCTTGTGGCAGCCCTCCACGTCCCGAAATCGGTGGATTGTTGACATCAAATTTCACGTAACCGGGAACGAACAAATCCAGATACCCATCGTGGTCGTAGTCTCCCCAAGTCGCCCCCGCAGACCATCCCCCCAGCGTTACACCGGCCTTTTCCGCTACATCCGTGAAAGTCCCATCATGATTGTTATGATACAAACGGTTCTTGCCGTAGTTCGACACATAGATATCCGGCCATCCGTCATTGTCGTAATCGCCGACAGCCACTCCAAATCCCCAGCGCTCGTTGGCTACGCCCGCCTTATCCGTCACATCGGTGAATGTGCCGTCATGATTGTTATGGAGGAGCATCCCTCGCGGCGCCGGCTCTTTTCCTTTCAAAGCCGCGACGGTGGAACCGTTCAAGAGATAGATGTCCAGCCACCCATCATTATCGTAATCCAGCAGCGCCACCCCGGATCCCGGGGTCTCCAGAATGGTTGTCTTTGTTGGCTCGCCCGCTCGATGACGAAATTTATCAAGGCCAGCCTGGTGAGTCACATCCACAAAATAAACGGGAGCACCATCCACAAATCCCCCAGCGGTGATTGGACGCATCTGGGCGTCCTTCACCGGTGGACGCGGCGTGCCGGTACGCATTCCGCCCGCATCCGCGTCGGGCTTTACAGGCTCCTGCCCACCCGCCAGCGCGCAAGAAATCAGAATAAATACCGCCAGGAATAGCGCGCGGAAGCCGTGAAAATTGCTCTGAACTATACATCTAGAGTAGAGCATCAACATGGCGTGACGATTGTCCCTCCCCGCGAGCTTGAATTGTCTCACGAGTCATCAGCAAAAAAGGCGAGATAACCAACACGCGGTTGGTTTTGAAAGCTGACGATCTGGAGACGCGTGACTGGTTCAAAGTCCAACTGCGCGGAATCTTCTGGCAAGAAGGAGCCTCGCGCTTTGCCAACGAATTGATATTGTGAGATTAAATGGTGCGCCCTAGGGACGATTTTATGTGGGTATGATACCGCGTGAATACTCGAGCGGTGCCAAGCAACGGCTCGGCGCCTTAACCAAGCAAGGCAGTCCGCTGTTGCGTTTTCTGTAGACCGAATGCGAATTATAGGATGTGATTTGCGCGCTCGACCGGCCACGCTCCCAACCAAACGCCCTGTCTATGTTTGCGGTCCACATTTGCAACCAATTCGCGATCTGCTTCTCATTTGGATTCGACCTGAGCAATTTCCCATCTGGCAATTCATGCCAGGAAATCAACCCAAGTCGTTCCCGGGTGACGGGCAACCCGGACGGTATCAGTCGCTCGCCGGACGCGAGGTGATGTTGAACACAGAACCGCTGGCCGCGACTCTTGCGCATCCCAACTGTGGCGACTACAAATTCGGATGGTTGCAGAGCTTTCAGAAGCCGTTGAAAAGGTTTTTTGGTTGCGGGGGGCAGATTTGAACTGACGACCTTCGGCCCCGAGTCCCGCTGTTTTTGTGGGACTCGTTTTTTTCTCGTTGGCAAGTTCAGTAGAGCAAGGCAAGGGCGGCTGGCTGCTTGGACGACTGGGCGAGCAACCGGGCACGTCCCTTGGCTCGTTGAATCGCGTCAAATGGAAGTTGGCGTTCGATCTCGGCGAGCGATGGCGAACCTTGAATATGCGGTTCCCCCTCCGATTGCGCGGCGGCAATCCAGGCATAGGCGCATTCGAGGTCCTTGGCCGTTCCTCGCCCGGTTGCGTACATGTAGCCCACCGCTGCTTGTGCTTGATGATGCCCTTGCTCCGCGGCCTTCTGAAACCACTCGAACGCGACCCTATCGTTTTGTGCGACTCCTTCTCCCTGCGCGTACAAATCACCAAGATTGAATTCTCCAGCCGGCTCTCCAGCCTGCGCCGCTTTGCGGTACCACTCCGCAGCCAGGGCCCGGTCACGCTGCACGCCGAAACCAACGTCATACATGAAGCCAACGTTGACTTCGGCCGACGCATTCCCCTTCTGCGCTGCTTCCTGAAACAGTCGAAGGGCCGCCCCATAGTCCTGGCGCACTCCGCACCCCTTAAGGTAAAGTTGGCCGAGATCAAACAGCCCTACAGGATGTCCCTGTTGCGCGGCAAGCGTGAGCCAGTAGAGTGCCGCGCCGTCATTACGCGCAACTCCCCATCCTTGGAGATACATCATCGCCAAGTTGACCTGCGCCGGCGCATAGCCTCTCCGCGCTGCTTTTTCAAACCAGCGCTCTGCCGTTTTCAAGTTCCCCGGTGAACTGATGATCGCAGCGACACCCTGTTTGTTTTCGGCGTATGCCGTGGCGCTTCCCGCCTCTGTCTGCTGCTTTGTATCGGAAGCCTCTGCTTGCAGGCCGCTCCGGGAGACATCCGCGATGAGGCAGGGCGCGGAGTCGTTGACCTGCTTCTGTGGGGCTGGTGTCGCCAGATTGCTGAGCGGCGAGGCTAAAAGCAATGCAATTCCCAATGCTGCTTTCATGATTCATCCCTCTTCATCGAGCCGGATTGACCGACCTGCTCCTACTTGTTAAAGTGCAATTCCGGGCTAAATTGGCTCACAGGCTGAAACAAGTCCCGCTTTCCGGAACTCAGCCCAGGGAATCCCCGGAGGACCGCGGCTGTAACCTGTTTTTTTTCAGTGAGTTGACGTAGCGGGCGCAGGAAGTTAACGTTGCGGCTGCGGAAGCTCGCACCGCAGAGGGCTTTTTCATGCCAGAACCGCCGGCACAGCCTGTCAGTGAACTACTGGCCAAATGGCGGGCCGGTGACGAGGAATCCTTGCGTCGTTTGGTGCCTCTGGTGTACGGCGAGCTTCGCCGAATCGCCCACTGCCACTTTCGTAACGAACGCCCCGATCACACCCTGCAAACAACCGCCTTGGTGCATGAGGCCTATCTCTGCCTTATGAAACAGCAACCCATGGACTTTCAGAATCGTGAGCATTTCTTCGCGGTCAGCGCCAACTTGATGCGGCAGATTCTGGTTCAATACGCCAGGCGGCGAAATGCCTCCAAGCGAAACGCAAGGAACAAAGTACCGCTCGATAGCGTAAAGCTGGATAGCGGGATGACTCTGTTTCCAAAGCAGACTGTGGATTTGGTGGCCCTCGACGACGCACTGAACACCCTGAGCAAACTCGACGCTCAGCAAAGCAAGATTGTCGAGCTGCGTTTCTTTGCCGGTTTGTCCATCGAGGAGACTTCCCGCGTGTTGGGAGTTTCTCCGGCAACCGTAAAAAGAGACTGGACCACGGCCAGAATCTGGCTATCCCGCGAAATGCGCGCGACACCGCCCCATGACGCCTGAGCGTTGGCAAAAGTTAAGCAACGTGCTGTATCAGGCGTTGGAGCTTGCGCCCGGAGACAGGTCTGCGTTTCTCGATCGTGCTTGTGCCTCCGACGGCGCTCTCCGCCGCGAGCTTGAGTCGCTCCTCTCAGCCAGTGACGAAATGAAGTCGAGCTTCCTTAAGTCTTCATCACTGGATATAACCATCAAGCCCGGAACCAGGCTCGATGATTACGAGGTGGAGACCCTGATCGGGTCTGGCGGCATGGGCGAGATTTATCGGGCGCGGGACACCCGTCTGAAACGGGCCGTCGCCATCAAAGTTCTGCCGCGGTTTGTCTCGAACGATCCGGACCGGTTGCGCCGCTTTGACCAGGAAGCGCAGGCTGCGGCTGCGCTGAACCATCCCAACATCCTAGCCGTCTTCCAATTGGGTACCTACCAGGGCACGCCGTACATGGTCTTGGAACTGCTGGAAGGGCAGAACTTTCGGGAACTGCTTCGCAATGGGGTGTTGCCGGTAAGCATGGTCGTGGAATATGGGGGGCAGATAGCACGGGGCTTGGCGGCCGCTCACGAAAAGGGAATCGTTCACCGCGATTTGAAGCCGGAGAACCTGTTCCTGACCAAGGATGAGCGCGTCAAGATTCTCGATTTTGGTTTGGCGAAACTCACGCAAGACCAACCAGCCGTGGACAGCGATACGCCCACCCTAACGGAAAGAACGGAGCCCGGCATGGTGATGGGCACGGCCGGCTACATGGCGCCCGAACAAGTGCGCGGAAAAAAGGCGGATCATCGCGCCGACATTTTTGCATTCGGAGCAATTCTGTACGAGATGCTTACAGGTAGGCGCGCGTTCCGCAAGGCAACGTCCGCCGAAACCATGAGCTCCATCCTGAACGAAGAGCCTCAGCGCATTTCGCAGATTGCGCCAAATCTTCCGGCGGCGCTGCAGAGAGTGGTGCAGCGGTGTCTGGAAAAAAACCCGGAGCAGCGTTTCCAATCGGCTTCCGACTTGGGCTTTGCCCTGGAAGCATGGTCGGATTCCCGCGAGGTGGCGCCTCTCGAGCCGAAGCTAATGGAAGTTGAGGCCCCACGGAAAACCGTGAAGCCGTCTCTGCGGTTAGCCGCTGTCGTAGCGGTTGTCCTGGCTGCTTTTGCTGTGGGAGTCTGGCACTTGGCCCAGCCGCCGCTATCGCCGCATGTCGCGGAATACACCCAGATTACCCACAACGGTTCCATCGGGGGGCTCGCGGGCACCGACGGAAGCAGGATTTATTTCAATACCTATCCGTTGGGAACCGTGGGGCAGGTCGGGATAGCCGGGGGGGATATTGCAACAATATCCGCGGGATCGGATTCCCCCATTGCCACGGATGTGACCTCGGATGGAGCGAGTCTTCTTCTCTGGTCGACCTCCGGTATTTTCGCTATGGAAACGGCCGGAGGCCCGCCTCGTTTCATCACGAGGAGGGCTGGAAGCTCCTCTCCGGCCTGGTCGCCGAGCGGAAAATTCGTCGCGTATGCGGACCAGGACGAGAGTCTCTATTCGATGAAAATTGACGGAACAGACGGCCAAAAACTGGCCACAGGCGAAGGCGCGATTTCGGACGTCGCATGGAGTCCGGACGGCACCCGTATTCGCTTTACACGCAATAGCGTGCTCTGGGAGATTCTTTCTACCGGCGGAAACCTTCGCCCTGTGTTTCCGCACTGGCAGGGGCCCGAGGGACAGTGTTGCGGACGGTGGACTCGCAATGGGGATTTCTACCTGTTTCTCGTTGGAGGCAACAACGAAAATGGGCCCAATACCGGAGGCTTCGAGCAGATATGGGCTCTCGACGAGCGCCATAGTCTCTTCGGGCAGTCTTCCTCCGTACCTTTCCCGCTGACCTCCGGCCCTATCCATTGGGGCACCCCCATACCCAGCCGGGATGCCATGAAGATTTTTGCCGTGGGCACCACATCCCGCGCGGAATTGGCCCGCTTCGATGCGAGGTCCAAGCGGATTGAACCGTACCTTGGCGGAATTTCCGCCGAGTTTTTATCCTTTTCGAGGGATGGAAACGAGACCGCCTACGTCACCTATCCCGATGGCATCCTGTGGCGAGCGAAAGCGGACGGAAGCGAGCGCATGCAACTTACAAGCCCTCCTATCCGCCCCGCCGTTTGCCGTTGGTCGCCCGACGGGAAGCAGATTCTCTTTACTGCCAAGCAAAATTCCAGGCTCGCTGAGCTTTACACCGTTTCTGCCCAGGGCGGAAGCCCTCGACAACTCATCCCTTCGGTGGAGGGCACGGGCCGGGAAGACGGCTATTGGTCTCCCGATGGCCGCAAAATCGTGTTTGCGGCCTTTGAGCCGAAGGCATCCCTGGCGATTCTCGATGTCGCCAGCGGCAAAGTAGACAGGATACCCGGCTCGGATGAATTGTTCTCGCCTCGCTGGTCCCCGGATGGACGATTCATCGCGGCTATGACGATTCCGGCGACCACCGAAATCAAGCTATTCGATGTGCAGAATCGGCAATGGTTCACCCTGGCAAGGCACCAGGGGTCGTGGGGCTTTCCCACTTGGTCGCGCGACGGGAAGTTTATTTACGTGCTTCGTGGACCAGAACCATGGTCGGTTGATCGTATTTCAGTTCCGGACGGTAAGCAGGAACGGGTCGTGGATCTGACCGGTACTTATCTCACAGGAGCTACGGGATTCTGGTTTGGATTGGACCCCAATGATGTTCCCCTTCTGCTTCGCGACAACGGCTCCAGCGACATCTACGCGCTCACTCTGGACCAGAGGTGAGAGAGAATCAAATCTGCCATCAAATACGACCCGGGGACACTCTGGCCCATCACACTTCCAACTGCTCTCGATGCTTGGCCGAGACCACGAGTGTCTAAAACAAAGCGAGCTCACGTTTGATAGGACATCGCTTCGCTTGATGTCTTCGGGACTACGTCCTGAATACGCGAACGATCCACGAAGCCTCTGCCAGGCTATCGAGTCGGAAAGTACTGGCGCTTTCGTGAGCCCGAAATCATCGCTTGGGTCGAGTCGCATAAGCGGGGCTCGCATGCCGCTTGACATGCGCACTAAACTGGTAAGTGACGCAGAACAAGCTGGACGGGCCATCGAGGTCCCTAACAAGGGAGGAACGATGGCTCGAAGAAGTTTCCAGCAAGGTAGTTTCTTCCAACGAGGCACTCGGAGAAAGCTTTGGGTGGCTCGCCGGTGGGAAGATGTAATGCAGGCGGACGGCTCGCCGAGCAGATTGAGGCGATCAGAAATTGTAGGCACGGTCGCTGAATTGCCGACGCGTCGTAAAGCGCTGCAGGTTCTGTCTCAGAAGTTAAGGGCAATCAACAGTGGGGAGGCTCGAACACACTCCGTTCGAACATTCGAGGATTTCGTTAAGAATGATTGGATGCCTGTGATCTTGCCGACCCTCAAGTACGCGACACAAAAGCACTATCGATACATGCTCGACTCGCACCTCGTGCCAGCTTTTAGTCAGGAGCAGCTGAGAGATCTCACACGTGAAGACCTCCAGCAGTTTCTTGTCAGAAAGCTGGACAGTGGGTTGTCATGGGAAACGGTTCACCATTTCAAGTGTGGACTGAGCAAGATTCTGGGCGCGGCCGAAGAATGGGGCTACGTCACGGACAACGTTGCTCAGAAAACCAAACTCCCGCGACAATACACGGGTGTAAGAGAGGTTCTCCTGCCGGGCCAGGTGAAAGATTTGGCCGGCAAACTAGGAGAACCTGTTCGCTCGATCACGCTTCTTTTAGTGCTGACCGGGTTACGGATTGGCGAGCTGCTCGCCCTTCGATGGGGAAACGTTGATTTGGATGCACGCATACTCCGAGTGATGGAAACGGTTTATGACGGGCACTTCGACAGGCCCAAGACGAAGCGCGGCAGACGCACGATTCCGATTGGCGCAGAGACGGCGGATATTCTTGCTGCTTTGCGACCAAGGTTTGTGGACCCCACTCGTCTTGTATTTGCCAAAAGCGATGGGTGGCCTCTAGAGCGATGGAATCTCTTGCGCAAGCACCTCAAGCCTGCGGCGAAGAAATCCGGGCTCAGTGGCGTCACATGGCATCTTCTGAGGCATAGCCACGCGACTATGCTGGACGTTGTCGGTACTCCAATTGGGACGATGCAATCTCTGTTGGGGCATTCGGCACCGGAGATCACGCGCGAAATTTATTTGCACGCGATCCCGGAAGAACAGCGTCGCGCAGTCAACAGGGTCGAGAAGCTGATATTTGGACCCAAATTGGACCCAAGTTCAGTTTCCGGCGCGGAAGCTCGTTGAAGTAGGGAATTGAAAATAAAGCAGTAAGTGGTCGGGGCGCCGAGATTTGAACTCGGGACCTCCTGCGCCCAAGGCAGGCGCGCTACCAGGCTGCGCTACGCCCCGACATGCATTGCTTTACTCATTCTAAAGCACTTTCCAACCTTACTCCTAATCCGAACCATCATTTTTGCCCCTGACTGTGCACGAACTGTGCACGAATGGGGCTATTGAATAATGGCTGTGCATAATGCCGGTGCGCCCAACACCTGCATCTCGTTGGCTTGACGATTGATTTTCTCCAGAGCTTCGCGCTTCATCTGGAGTTTCATTTGCGAATACTTCTTAAACACTTGCGCATCTCCCTGACGAAGCATCTGTGTGACCCATTCGTCGGCTACTCCACCCGCGCTCAACCTGGTCGCGTAGGTCGAACGGAGATCGTAGATGCGAAAGTACGTTACTTTGGCTCTAGACAGCGTTCTCTTCCAAGCCTTCCGTAGGTTCTTGTGGTGCCCCGACGGATTGAGGTCACTGGGAAAGAGGAACGGACCATCGCCAGAAATGGCAAACTGGCGTTGAAAAGCCTGAACGGCCAAAGGGGTTAGTGGAACCTCAGCGATTCCGTTTGGGGTTTTAGAATCGGGTATCCAAACAACAGCGTTGGCCAAATCCACATTGTCTTTTCTCATGGGTGTGAGTTCTTTGTAGATTCGGAGGCCAGTCTCCGTAATGATCCGCACAATATTGGCAAGATATTCCGGAGCATGGGATTCGATACGCTGCTGTTCGGACCATGGAACGTAGTGAGGACGAAACATGCCCTTCACGGCAACTGGGAACTCCACTCCCGAACACGGATTGGCCGCCAAGAGTCTTTTCCGAACGGCGATATTGAGCATACGCCGCAGGACTCGGAACTCCTGATGGACGGTTGTAGGCTTTAGGAGGTTCGTTTCCCGGTAACCGCGCTGGCTCTTGATGCGGACACGTTGGCGGAGACGGTCACGCAAATAGAGTTCAATCGCGTCCGCTGTGAGGTCCACAAGTCTGCAATTTGCGAATGCTGACTTGAGGTGCTTCACACAGCGGCCGTTCGTTGCGTGAGTCTTCTCCGCTCGTACGGGTGGTCTGGAATAGTTCTCCAGGAAAAAATCCGCCCATTGTCCGTATGCCAAGGTTTCGCCTTTACGTGTGACTTCTAGGACGTTGTCGTCTCTGGCTTGAAGCCTGTCGCGTAACTTTTTCTGGGCCTCATGCCAATCAGCGGACTGGCTCGATTCTCTTCGGGCATTCCCGTTTCTGTCCCGGTAGCGAATCCACCAAATAGCGGTTCCATTCCGCCGGTAGACAACCCCGTCGTATTTTAGTGCTCTAGGCATTCTCCATCTCCTGTCTGAACGACGCGCGGAATGTTTCGAGATCCGATTTGAGAAACCGGATATTGCGACCCATTACGCGGAGATGGGGAATCTGCTTCCGCTCGACCCAAAGATACACAGTTTGCGCGCTGACGCCAAGATATCTGGACGCCTCCTTTACGGATAGAGGACGATCATCGGATGGCGTGGAATTGTGTCGATCGATCTGAAGAATTGTCTCTCGAGTCATAGCGCGCGCCTTTGGTTTCAGTTCTGTTCGATCGCTACGGTTTTCAGTTCTCTCAGGACTTGGTCTATTCCCCGCCAATTCGGCCTGGGCTTACCTCAGCGTTTTTCCGATGCGCGAAATAGGCAGAAGACTTGCGCGCTTCAGCATACTATACGTATAGCACCATGAAAAGTGTTTTTTAGGCACGTCCGTATTACTCGACCTGGAGGTGCGTCATTCATCGGCTACCATCGCCTTGAGAGTGTCCCTGTTTTTATTCGATATCTCTTTCGCAGCGGCGCGTATCAGCTTGTCATAGCGCAACCTGGCGCGAACGCGCGCCGCTGGCAGCGCATCCTCTGGGGGTTCCACGACACACGTAATCACGTACTTCAGGAGCACGTCCGTTAGGGCGACCTGCGCCTGCGCAAGCGTGTGAAGCCCCTGCACCTGCTGCGCCATGTTCGTAAGCGTGGCCGCCACGCGAGCCTCAAACTGCGTTACGGCTTCGGTGTTATCGCCCTGCCGAAGTTCGTGCTCACAAGCGGCGATCAGGAACGCTTGCTCGGAACGGAAGCCACGTTCTTTGACAGCTATGCGAACTTTTTCCCGTAGTTCTGCGGAAGTGTATCGAAAGTTGCGCGAAATCGCTTTTCTAGCCATGAAAAATCACCTTTCTGGAGTGGTACCAAAGTGGTGCCACAATGTGCTCAAAACGGCCCTCTGCAAAGAGTCTGAAAGATAAGCGGTTAACGAAGAAAAACAACACGAAGTGGCCACATCCCTTTATGTTCCAATACGTGTGTCGGTCGCTGATAATCCGACTGCATTCCATGCACGCTGCTCCTATCGCTGTTGAAGAGTGTCGACTTCTGCCGACTTTTGCTGAGAAGTGTTGACCCGCGTTGAGATTTGGAGACTTCTTACGACTTTTGTTGATTTCTGTTGACTCAGAACCTTTTCATGGGTTACATCAATACGTCATGCTGCTATATGTACAGCAGCGTGAGAAGGTGTGTCAATGCAAAAAGACTACCGCCCCTGTCTGGAAAGACTGGCCGGCGCTCCCCCGAAGAGCAAAGCCGCGCTCATTCGATCTCTTCTACCGGGGATAGAAGCGGCGCTGCACTCAGGGCAGAGTCTTAAAGATATTTGGGAAGCATTGGGAAACGAAGGCTTGCAGATGACCTATTACGTTTTTCACATGACTGTCTGGCGCGCGAGAAAAACTAGAAACCCAACTGCAACCAGCTCCTGGGGAAAACAGGATAAACCTTCTGAGTCGCAAGGGCTGCAGGAAGCAAAAGTGGAAACAGTTGAAGGGCGGGACCCATTTGCGAATCTAAGGCGATTGGAGGAAGACAGGCCTGGTTTTCACTGGCGGGGTGCACGAAGCTTGAAAACATTGGTGCGTGGAACGGAGGGCACGAATGACAAGAACAAACAGTGATGGAAGCCGTGGAACAGAATTGTAGGGGAGTTGAACAAGAGGTGAGGGTGGTGTATATATTTGCATGTACGAACCGTGAAGTAATTTCAGTTGCGGCAACCCCATCCTGAAGACAGTAGGGAATCGTGCCCAAGCGGCGAAGCGTTCATTTCGGAGTCTACAATGTCCGGCTGTTAAGTGCCCTCGATAAACTCCTGCGGGACAAACCGAGATACCTTGGAGAACTGTCGACTTCGATCAACAATGCGCTTTTGGCGGTCGACCTGAATACTGTCGGGCTCGTGACCCTTCAGTCCAGGCTGAAACAAACGGGGAGAGAAACGCAGGTCGTCATCTTGCGACGACTTCGCAAGCGCATTCATCAAGTTGCCAAAAAGCGGAATTGTTCGATGAATCAGCTCGTGAATAGTGCTCTTCTGGCTTACTACTCGAAGAATGGAGCAAGCGAGCTCAAGAAAACACCCAAAGGACGGCCGTCGTCTCAACGTTCGTATGACACAATGTCGGAGTCGGAGCGTCGAGAGCTTCATCAGATGCTCTCGGGGCTTTCGGCATTGCAATCAGTTCCCATCGATGCGGAAGAACCCGATGGAACATATTACGAATACGATCGGAACCTGAAAGCGACAGTGAAAGTAACGCCTGACGGGGAGCGAGCCCCCGTTGAAAAATTAGAAACAAGCTTTGAGCCCACGCGCCGGAAGGGTACGCGTAAAATTGCACGCGAGGAAATCGCGTCCTGAGCGAGCAAAAGCCAGCACTGTTTATCATCGCGGGACCGGTGGGCGCCGGTAAGACAACTTTCTATGAAGCCTATTTGAAAGAGCCATTCCCCACACTTGTTCCCGCGCTGAGACACCAGCAACAACCATTTCTTGAGGAGCGTCGTTCTTTTGCGGTCGAAGACATTCGTGTGGACACGCAGCTACTCGACCAGGCGAAGGCAGCAGGGTATTCGACGAAAGTTCTTTTTATCTCTACGGAAGACGCAAATTTGAATGTGGGCCGGGTATTGGTGCGCATGAGTCGAGGTGGACAAGCTGTTCCCGTGTCCAGCGTGATTGACTCCTATCGGGAGTCAACGAAGAATCTCTCCGAAGTCTCCAAACATGCCGATGAATTGCTCGTGTACGACAACACAGTGCATCGTCGCGGCTTTCGCGTAGTGGCGCAGTTTATCGGTGGGAAATTGAGTAAAAGCGCGCAGACAATACCGGACTGGGCTGCTAAGGTGTTTGGCAAAGAGCTGCACGCGGCAAAACAACACGAGAAGCCCGGGCGTGGACGCTAACTTTTTTTCTCCCTTAATCCACTGTGCGCTCTTGCCCCCACTGACTATTTCTCCTGCTTCATGACCAAGCGCCCGTCCTGTAACAAACTAGGAGAGAAGCTCCCCACGACTTTGCTAATGAGCGAACGCCTTGCTTGGATCATGTACAGTGCGACTGAGCAAAGAGGGCAAGATAGTGGATCTTCCCGGTTTTCATGAGGTTAGCACGGCAGGATTGACTATTGCCTTATGCCAGTGCATAATTCCCCAAGAAAGTAAGGGGATTGTGCTATGGCGAGACCCTACAAAGAAGCCGCAAGACGACTATACAAAACGGCCCAATCTCAGCAGGGGTTTTTCACCACGAAGCAAGCCATACAGGCAGGATTCGCGGAAAAGACCCATTCCTATCACGTGAACGTTGGAAACTGGATCAGGGAGCATCGTGGTATTTATCGGCTGGCCGATTTTCCTACGGCGGAGCGTCCAGATCTGATGCTTTGGTATCTGTGGTCGCAGAATCGTAAAGAAGTTCCGGAAGGCACATACAGTCACGACACGGCTCTCAGTCTTCACGAACTCTCCGATGTCATGCCCTCGAAGCTGCACATGACAGTCCCCATGCATTTTCGACGCAACAGCCGAATCCCGGAAATCCTGATTCTTCACCGAGATGATCTCAGCGAAAGCGATATCGAACAAATGCAGGGAGTGCGAGTTACACGCCCACTGCACACGGTTCTGGATCTTCTCCAGACCGGCCATGTAGACCGAAATCTCATCCGGCAAGCTATCGACGAGGCAATGCGGCGCGGGCTCATCACCGGGAAACAGATTGACTCACTGCCACACGATAGACTCCGAGACTCATTTCGAGAGCTTGCCGGACAACTCCGCTAATGGATGAAGTAAAGCAATATAAAACGGCCGGTGCATTTCGCACGGCTCTAGAAACCAGACTGCAAACGCGGGCGCAGGTGGAACGGACGGACTTGCAGCGCCTGCGCAGGCAAGTCGCCTTTGATCGCTTTCTGGCGAGATTATTTCCGAAGGGGCCAAAGGGAACGTATCCGTGGATCCTGAAGGGAGGTTATGCGATGGAGCTGCGGATTCGTTCGGCACGAACGACGAAAGACATCGACCTGACGCTTCACGACGGAACTCGCCTAGCCAAAGACCCCGACGAGCGGCGGAAGCAAGTACGGGCGATGTTACAAGACTCCGCCGCGATCCAACTCAACGACTACTTTGAGTTTCTCGTGGGAGAGCCGCGCGAAGAGTTGGACGGAGCGCCCGAGGGTGGAAGTCGCTACCCTGTCGATGCTCGGATGGACGGTCGAGGATTCGCGCGTTTTCACGTGGATATTGGGATCGGCGACGAAGTGATGGAGCCTGTTGAGGTGGTCGAGGGACGGGATTGGCTCGGGTTTGGCGGAATCGCTCCGCCTTCCTTTCCCATCATTTCGCGGGAACAGCAGTTTGCAGAGAAACTGCACGCGTACTCACTGCCGCGCGAGGATCGCGTGAACACCAGAACGAAAGATCTGATCGATATGCTGCTTCTGATTCGGCAGGGAAAGCTTGACAATCCGAGACTTGCGGCCGCAATAAAAGCAACATTCGCAAAACGGGCGACACACCCCATGCCTTGGAAGCTTGAGCCACCGCCCGCGGTGTGGGAACCGGTGTTCCAAGCACTAGCTCAGGAATGTGATCTCGATGAAAGGCTGTCGGCAGGGTTCGAAACCGTGCAAGGTTTTGTCAGCAATGTCTTGGGAAAGCAAACAGACTAAGATAATTGGAACGCGAGCTGCTTAGAGAAGTGGGCAAGCACTCCACGACCCGGGTCACTGACAATCTGCTCAGTGCGGCTCGGGCCTGCTCCAATTGTGGAATTGAGAATGTCCCTTCGGTCTGCGCATCTGATACCGCCAAAAAAACGAGCGCCTAGTGCCGCAC
>Ga0210402_10000548_pt1 | contig 41862 bp, 28 predicted proteins | sample IncBWC7MmetaG_FD_161055 | JGI IMG/M metagenome (GOLD analysis project Ga0210402, IMG submission 161055) | Forest soil microbial communities from Barre Woods Harvard Forest LTER site, Petersham, Massachusetts, United States - Inc-BW-C-7-M | ecosystem: Environmental > Terrestrial > Soil >...
ACTGAGCTTTGGAGGTCATCTCTGCCCGTCAGAGATGACCTCCAAAGCTCAGTGCCGGTAGTTCGGTCCAGCGCGACGACGGTGCCTTTGATTCCGATGAAGATTCTGTCGTTCATACGTCACTCCAGAACTCGATATGTTAGTTCCTTCGCCGCCATCAGCTCGGCCGGAGACTCCTCGCGTCGCTCGGAGTGACCCGCAAGACTTCCCCAACACTCCACGCCTGCGCGATGCAGCCGCGCGGAGCATGCGGTGCGTCGCCGTCGAAGATCTCGCTGATCGTGCCGACGCCGGCGTCGGCGAGGTGGGCCTGCATGTTGGCGATGAGGCCACGCGCGGCTTCGCGACCCGCGTCGCCGCGATAACGAATCAGTGCATCGATGTAGGCGCCGAGGAGCCAGGGCCAGACGGTTCCCTGGTGATAGGCGGTGTCGCGCGCGTGTTGATCGCCGACGTGCTGGCCGCGGTAAGACGGATCGGAGGGGGCGAGCGTGCGAAGACCGAACGGCGTGAGCAGCTGCGATTCACACACGTTGAGGATCTCCTCGGCACGCACGTCGTCGAAGAGCGGGAACGGCAGAGCGATGGCGAAGAGCTGGTTCGGGCGGATCGATGCGTCGTTCGGGTTCACTACATCGAAGCAATACTCCTCGCCGCGATTCCAGAACGCGGCTTCAAATGCCTCGCGAACCGTATCCGCGCGCGCCGCCAGCGCGGAATCGCCGGCGAGCGTGGCCACGATCCGGAGGGCGTTGTACCAGAGCGCGTTGATCTCCACCGGCTTGCCGCGCCGCGGCGTCACCGCCTCGCCGTCGACGATCGCATCCATCCATGTCAGCGCCACGCCGCGCGCGCCGGCATAGAGGAGTCCGTCGAGGTCGACGTGGATGTTGTAGCGCGTGCCGCGCTCGAGCCAGTTGATGGCCTCGCGAAGTACGGGCAACGCCTCCTCGCGGACGAAGACATCGTCGCCGCTCGCTTCGCGATAGCGCCAGATGGCGATGAACAGCCAAAGGCCGGCATCGGCCGAGTTGAATTCCGGCTCGTTCGTGCCATCGGGAAAGCGATTGGGAATCATCCCATTGTTTGCCGCGGCCAGCCAGCGTCGAAGGATCTGTTTGGCATCATCGAAGCGGCCGGTGGCGAGGCAGAGTCCGGGCAGCGCGATCATGGTGTCGCGTCCCCAGTCGGTGAACCAGTGATAGCCGGCGATGATGGTATTCTTGTCGTCGCGATCGATGAGGAACTGGTCGGCGGCAAGGGTGACGTCGGTTATCGGTTGCCGGTTGTCGGTTCTCGAGATCAGGGCTTCCCGCCGCTGGCGTTCTTCTTCAATCATCGCCAGGGCATCCCACTCGCGGTCCTCGGTGGCAAGCACCACCGGCAGGATGTCACCGCGTTTCAGAGTGATGGCGTACGCGCCGGGCGTGAAGAGGTCCTCTTCGCAATCGAGGCCACGCTCACGCTCGCGGTCGTAGACGAAATTCTTCCAGCGATCGGGCTTCGCTTCGAACGCTGCGCCCGGCACGCCAATGTGGACGTAGGGGAGGGCCGCATCATTGTCGTGAATGAGGGCGTGATAGTCGCGGCCGGCGAGAAAGGGGGAGAGCCGCAGCTCGAAAGGCAATGCGCAGTCGATGACCTCGTACAAGACGATGGTCACGTTCCTGGCGTGCGGCGCAACAATTGTTTTGCGCAGGGTGACGCCGCCGGTGACGTACTCCCAAACCGGAAAGAGGCCGCGTTGGAACGAGACGAGATGTTCGAAGCCGCGCGGGTGGATGCAGCCGGGGAAACGGTTGGCGCCAAGATCGACGCCGGCCACGGTCTCGTCGAGTTTCGCCACGAGCACGGTCCGCTCCGTCCGGCCGGGCAAGGCGGCCACGAGCATCCCGTGATACCGCCGCGTGTTGGCGAACGTGATCGACGAGCTCGCCCACCCCCCCAGACCGTTCGTCTCCAGCCACTCGAGCCCCGAGGCACGTTCGAAATCGTGAAGCAAATCGGGGCCGAAAGCGATCATCTGGCGAACTTTATGCTACGGACCAGTTCCGGAGTGCTCCCCATGCGCAACGGCAACGTGCTGGTCGTTGAAGATGACGACACCATCCGACGGCTGCTCATCGAATATCTGAAGAGTCACGATCTGGTCAACGTCGACGGCGCACGAGACGGCGTCGAGGCGCTGCACCTGATCGTCACGAACCGCTACGCTGTCCTGGTACTCGACGTGATGATGCCGAAAATGAGCGGCATCGACGTTCTCGACTCCCTCGAGGCCCTCTTGTTCGACCCCTCGGTGAAGTCGCTTCACGACCCGCCGGCGGTTCTCATCATCACCAGCGCCGAAAGAACGATCCTCCCCGACGTTGCCATCGCCCAGCGCTGCCCCGGCAGCGTGCAACGCGTTTTCCGCAAGCCGTTCGACATCGCGGAGCTGGCGGGGTGTGTGGGAAGGTACTTGGAGGCGGGGTAGACTGGGGGGTTGCTTGGCGGGGTTGCGCGGTCTCGGGGTTGCGCGGTCTCGCGGTCTGTGAGTTGTCAGTTATCGGTTGCCCGGTTGCAGACATTGAAACCGCAACAGCCGGCACAAACAACCGCGAGACCCCGCAACCGCGAGACCCCGCAACCGCGCTATATCTCGATCTTCCGCGTAACCACTCCCACGTGATCCGTCAGCTCGTCGCGTACCGCGACGACGACGCGGTAACTCCCCTTTGCCAGCGCCAGCGGCGGGATGGTGACCGTCATCGGGCCGGTGGTCGATTCGTTCGGTTGGACGGAGATGTCGGCGAACGACTTTGACAGCGTGATGTTGCGGCCGTCGGGATCGAAGATCGAGACGTAGACGTGAAGCCGCGTGCGTGAGCCGTGCGCATCGGTGATGTATTGCAGCGACTCCATCGACATCGCCGCCTCGATCGGGACGATGGCGATGATCCCGCGGTACTGCGGCTGTCCCACGATCAGCGAGACCGCCATCGTTGACGGCTGCATGACCGCGCCGAGCGAGGAGCTGAGCGCGCGCGTCATCTGCATGTCGGTGGGGGTGCTCGAATAGCCGTCGCGGTACTGCAACTGATAGTTGGAATGCTTCTTCACCCGGACCGAGAGGCGGTGATAGCGGTTGTCGTCGGTGTGCAGAGGAATGTACCCGAGGGAGTAGAAGGACGCGGAACGGCGGTCGAAATCGATGAGCGACTGATCGATCCGGTTGCCGGGCATATACGCACCGCCGGTCTCTTTGGCCAGCCAGTACATCGGTGAGGTGTCCATGGCGTTGGATCCGGGTACCGGTGCCGCGCTCATCGGATTCAGGCCCGGCACCACAGGCATTTCCAGCCCCTCGGAGGAAATGATGTAGAGGCTGGTGTTCGATGCGTTCGCTTCGCGCACCAGGGTCTCGCGCATGATGCCCAGCTCCGCGTTTGCGCTGGTGACGTCCTGGATGTGGTTGCCGTTGGTAATTTGCCATTCATTGCCGCGATTGATGGGCGACTGCGCGCCCAGTGGCAGATAGCCTGTGACGAGAAGGATGATCTTTCGCCCCTCGCTGCTTCCGAACGCGCGTGCCGCCTCGACAATCGATTCCGTAATCGATTCCGTCGATGACCGCGCGTAAATCGTCTGCTCCTTCAGGGCCATCTCGTCGGCAAAGATGTCGATTGTGTTCTCCGGAGTGGCGTCGGGCGGCGTGTTGATCGGCTCATCCGTGATGTGCTTGGTCATCGCGGACACACTCGCGAACTCGGTGTGTTCGATGGACGCCCGGATGGTCTTGCGCGTTCCCGTGTTCCGGATCTCGGTCACGGCGCTGTGCAGAACCTTCTTGTTCGACGTCATCGGAAGCACCATGTGCAGCCGTTTGTCGATCATGGCGATCGACCAGTCATATCGGCCGTCGTCGAAATGCTCGTTGACGAAGTTCTCCAGGCGGTCGAGGGCAACGTTACGGCCGTGAGGCGTGGTGTTGAGGTTGTCGATGAGGACCAGCACCTTGCGGCGGAAGTGATCGGAGGAAGGCGCGGGCGTCTCTTCCGGCATGGTCATCGGACCGGCGTCGCTGCGTGCCTGGGCATTCTCGACCGCGTAAAAGTTCGAGATCGGCTGAACCTTACCGTCCTCGAGGACCTCGAAATCGTTGCGTGTAAGCCCCGGAACCGGCTGACCGTGCCGATCGGTCACGGTTACGTCGACGTTCACGACCGAGACCTCGATCTTCTCGACGAGCGGTGGCGGCGCCTCGACGGGTACCGGTATCGCCGGCTGTTGCGACTTCTGTTGTGATTGCGAAGAAACGGCGAACAGTAACGCCATTGCGACGACGGTCTTTCGCATGACTCAGCGTCCTATGTTCTTGGTTGCCGGTTGCTTACGACAACCGATCACTGACAACCGACAACCACTCTTACGACAACCTCACTCAATCACCATACCTGGCAAGCCTTCGCCCTCACCATCGGTGAGTCCGCGCTGCAATTGAATGCCTTCTGGAACTGCGGGAGATCGGAGACGATCCCGTTGATGCGGTACTTGCCTGGCGAGTGCGGATTGGTGATGGCGTTGGCGCGAAGATTCTCAGACCGCTGGTTCTCGCAGGCCCACTGCGCGAAGCCGATGAAGAAGCGCTGATCGGGCGTGAATCCATCGATCGGGGTCGTGTCGTTGGGATCGGCTGCCTTCCAAGCGATGTAGGCCAGGAGGGTTCCACCGAGGTCCGCGACGTCTTCGCCGGAGGTCAGCTTCGAATTGATCTTGATGTCATCGACGATCGTGTAGCCCGCGTACTGGTCGCGGACGCAATTGATGCGGTCTTCGAAGTTCTTGGCGTCGTCCGGCGTCCACCAGTCCTTCAGATTCCCCTGCGCGTCGAACTGGCGGCCTTCGTCGTCGAAGGCGTGCGTCAGCTCGTGGCCGATCGTCGATCCGGTGTTGCCGTAATTCGGGGCGTCATCGAGCTTCGCGTCGTACAGCGGCGGCTGCAGAACGCCGGCGGGGAAGTTGATGTCGTTCATCTGCGGGTTGTAATAGGCGTTCACCGTCGGCGGCGTCATCCCCCACTCGTTGCGGTCGACCGGCTTGCCGATCTTGTTCAGATCGCGCTCCGATTCGAACACGATGGCCCGCGTGCCGTTGCCGTAGAAGTCGCCACGCACGACGTCCAGCTTGCTGTAGTCGCGCCAGCGGTCGGGATAACCGACCTTGTTCGCCACCGCGTGCAGCTTCTCCAGTGCGCGCTGCTTCGTCGCCGGCGTCATCCAGTCGAGATTCTTGATCTCATCCTCCATCGCTGTCTCGATGCGCTTGGTCATGTCGACCGTCTTCGCCTTCGTTTCCGCGGTGAAGGTGCGGGCCACGAACTCCTGCCCCAGCGCTTCGCCGAGGTCGCGGTCGACGTATTGGACGCAGCGCTTCCAGCGCGGCGGCATCGCCTTCACGCCTCGCAACGTCTTGCGGTAGAAGTTGAAGTCCTCGGCCACGAACTTCTTCGACAGATACGGCGCGCGGCTATGAACGGCGTGCCAGCGCAGATAGGCTTTCCAGTCAGCCAACGGAACGGACGTCAGCTCCTTCTGTACCGCCTTGAAGAATTTCGGCTCTGTGATGTTCAGCGAGTGCACGTTGCCGATGACACCAGTGGTCGCGAGGTACCCTTTCCATTCGAACGCCGGCGAGATCTTGCTCAGCTCCTCCACGGTCATCTTGTGAACGAGGTTGTACGGATTGCGTTTTTCAACACGCGTGAGCGATGCCTTCGCAAACGCGGTCTCGATGCGCATCACGGTGGAGGCATCTTTCTTCGCCTCCGCTTTCGACTCGCCGATCAGCTCCAGCATCGCCGCGACGTGGGCCAGGTACTTCTCGCGGATCTCTTTCGATTTCGCGTCGGTCTTGAGGTAGTAGTCGCGATCCGGCAACGCCAGCCCGCCGGCGCTGGCCTCGGCGATGACCTGCGAGGCGTCGCTGTAGTCCTGCGTCGAGCCGAAGCCGAAGAGCCAGCCGTTCCCGCTCGAGCGTAGATGCTGGTGCGCGAGAAACGTCCCCAGCTCGTGCTTCGCCTTCAACGCGGCGATCTCGTTCAACAGCGGCTGCAGCGGCTTCGCGCCCAGCTCTTCGATGTGCGTCTCGTCGGTGCAGGCGTCGAAGAAGTCGCCGATCTTCTGCTGCACGGCCGTGCGGTCGGCGCGCGGCTTGGCGGCATCGAGAAGGATTCCCCAGAGATACTCCTCGTTCTCCTCGGTTACCTTGCCGTAGACGCTCCACGAGGCCTGATCGGGCGGGATGGGGTTGCTCGTCATCCATCCACCGCATGAGTACTGGTAGAAGTCGGCGCACGGATTCGCGGTTCGGTCCATCGACGGGACGTCGAGGCTCGGCGTGTAGGGGAGGGCGGTGAGGGGATGTTTTTCCGGCGCGGGTTGCGCCAAAACACTCGTGGCGGCGAGGAGAATGACGGCGGCTGCTATCTTCATGAGACGGCAGTCTACTCCGCGGCCCCTCGCACAACCTTGTTACAATCGCCGTTTCCCCAATAGGAGGACACCATGGCAGATCTGTCGACGACGTTCACCGGTATCCGCTTCGAGAACCCGTTCCTGCTGGCTTCGGCACCGCCGACGGAGTCGGATGCAAACATCATCCGCGCCTTCGAAGCAGGCTGGGGCGGCGTGGTCACGAAGACGATCGGCCTGCATCCCGTCGTCAACGTCAAGGGTCCGAAGACGAAGTTCCTACGCTCCGAGGACCAGGGGGCACGCCTCTCGATGACGAAGCGCCCCGGCACGACGGTGATGGCCTCCTGGAACTGGGAGCTGATCTCCGACAAGCCGCTGGACTGGTGGATCGGCAAGCTGGCGGCGATCAAGAAGGCCTACCCGGCGAAGATCCTGGTCGCTTCGATTATGGCCGGCTCCGGCAACGACAAGGAGCTGCACAACTGGCAGACGCTGGCCAAGGCCTGCCAGGACGAAGGAGCGGACGCGCTGGAGCTGAATTTCTCCTGCCCGCACATGGACCGCGTCGACATGGGCTCGAACGTCGGCAAGGACAAGGTCCTCTGCTCGGTGGTGACCATGGCGGTCAAGGAAGTCTCGAAGATCCCGGTGTGGGTGAAGCTGACGCCGGCGACGTCGAACATCGTGGAGGAAGCCGAGGCCTGCTTCCGCGGCGGCGCGGACGCGGTGGTGTCGTCGAATACCTGGCCGTCCCTCCCACCGATCGATCCGGCCACCCTCGATTTCGAGATGAACGTCGAAGGCTACGTCTCCCCCGGCGGCCTCGGCGGCCCAGCCATCCTCCCGCTGTCGATGGCCAAGATGGCGCAGTTAACCAAAGCCTTCCCCGACAAGGAGTTCTCCGGCATCGGCGGCATCTCAACCTTCGAGCACGCCCTGAACTACTTCCTCCTCGGCTGCGGCACGACGCAAGTCTGCACCGCCGCCATGCTCGACCACGCCATCGGCCCGAACGTGATCAAGACCCTGACCACCGGCATGTCCGACTTCATGGACACCCGCGGCTTCCACTCCCTCTCCGACTTCCGCGCCGCCCGCCGCGACCGCATCGTCCCCCACTCCCAAATCAAACGTCCGGATACCCGCGAGTACCACGGGGGGTACGAGGATGAGGCGGTCGAAGGTTATGCGCGGGCGGAAGGGGTGGGGGTGTAGGTCTTCTTGCTACCAAATATGCCTCTTTGCCCTGCGCCTCAAGCTGTGAAGCACTACAGCTTCTCGAAGAATCCATCCGAGATCTAAAGTCGAATCTGGTGCCTCTAACAGCAATCGCAATGCGCGTTGCTTGAATCGCTCGGCTCCTGAATGAGCTGACGAAGAATCAATGTTACGTTCGAGTTTAGCGGGTATCCGACGCCCAAAAACCGCGAAATTGAGATGGCGTCAAGTGCGCGCCAAACGCGCCATCGCAATTAACGCCAGAACGGCGCTGAGTGCCCCAAGCATACTGTGGCTCAGAATGGGTATTGGCACGGCAAAAGCGACATTGTCCACGACTAAGGACGTTCCTGAGAATGCCACCGTACAGCGTGTAATGTTCGGCGCGTGGATCGACAGGGTTGCCAGCGAGCTTCCCCCGATTGTCGTCGACGTTCCCACGAGCGTAGAGTCGGCAAAACAGACGAACGTGATTGTTCCAGCGCGAATCGATCCAACGTCTACCTGCGCGGATTCAACAGGGGTTGAAAATGTAAACGTCTCAGGACCGATCGGTGTACCGCCGTTCGGCAAGCTACCCGCGACGGTTGTGTTGAAGGCCAGGAAATTTGGAGACGATTGACCGGTGACGGAGAAGTTGCTGCATTCGTTGAGTACGGCTCCGCCACTCGCCGATGTTGGTCCGTTGAATGTTATTCCTCGTGACGCGTAGCCCGTCGTCAGTGGTCCTGTTGTCTGCGCAAATGTGCACGGCGCCGATATGTCGTCGAAATCGACGCTCGTCGCCGAGGGCGGCGGTGCTACCGTCGCTACGGGTAATAGGGGTATCGGCGGAGGTGAACCAGCAGTAACGACGCCATTCACGATGTCCGCGGCTGCATAGCTGCACGTAAGGAGCAACGCAGCCGATATGAGGCTCAGCTTTACGTTCACCATTTTCACACGGATTCTACTGGGATTCTACTCGACAAGAAGAGTTACTGAACGAATGCAGTCATTCTGGGTCACTTGGGTCCTCGAGCCCCGATCCGGGTGACCGGCGCGAGTGTAGGGCCATGAGTGCTGAGTGGGGCCACTGAGTGGGGCCTTTGCTGAGTGGGACCAGGCCTCTGCCCTGAGTGTGAGTGGGGCCATGAGTGAGGCCAGGCCTGAGTGGAGGCCTGAGTGGGGCCAGGCCTATGCCTCTCTCTCCATCACTCATCGCTGCTCTACCCGCCGTAGAGAACGTTCCCGATACCTCCTCGGAATGGAACCTCCTCGGCCGATTCGGTGGAGTTTTGAGGTGTTTTCGCGCAGCCGAGGGATCCTCGGAGGATGTCAAGACCTCTGAGACTCGAATTCGAAGGCGCCTTCTGGCACGTCACATCCCGAGGGAACGAACGGAAGGACATCTTCCGGGAAGACCGCGACCGTCTGCTGTTCCTTTCCTTGCTCGCAACGGCGGTGAAGCGGTTCCGATGGCGTCTTCACGAGTACTGCCTGATGACGAACCACTACCATCTCGTTATCGAGACGCCGTTCCGCACGCTCGCGAAGGGGATGCACTGGCTGAACAGCGAATACGTTCGCATCTTCAACAAGCGATACGAGCGTGTGGGACACCTCTTACAGGGCCGCTACAAGGGGATTCTCGTCGACGAGCAGAATTATCTGGACGAGGTGAGACGCTACACCGTCCTGAATCCCGTCCGCGCGGGAATGGTCGCCGATCCGGCCGAGTACCGGTGGTCGAGCTATCGGGCTCACGCCGGCCTCGAGCTGATCCCGGAGTGGCTCTACTCCGAGTGGCTGTTTGATCTGCATACGGAGCGCCCGAAGTGCCACGAAATGTATCGTGAATACGTGACGGCAAAGATCGGCGCGACGGAGTCCATCTGGGAGAAGCTCGTCGGGCAGATCTACCTCGGCAGCGCCGAGTGGATTGAGAAGATGCGGAAGATCGTCGCGGAAAAGCCCCGGAGCGACGAGCACGCAATGACGCAACGCTTGATCCCTCGGCTGAAGATGGCCACGGTCGTGAAAGCGGTTGCGAAGACTTGCGGCATCGACGAGAAAGATCTGCGGCATCGACACGGCGGCGTCCCCCGCATGCTGGCCGCGTGGATTGCCTGGAACGAAGGGCTGCTGCGTCTCCGCGAGATCGCCACCGCTCTCCGGCTTCGAAGCTCCGGGTACCATCTCGACGCTGGTTCGCCGCGGCGATCGAGAATTGGCTGGCGATGAGGTGTTACAGCGTCTGGCGCGACAAGCGATCGCTATCTTGCAACCGGCGTAACCGGGGCGCTGCCTGTGCGCTTCTCAGTGGTTTAGCGTCCCACGGCTAAACCCATTGCTTCTGGCCTTAGTCGGACTCACGCGGAGGCGCGGAGTGCGCGGAGAAAGAAGTTTCTCCGTCATCTCCTCCGCATCTCCGCGCCTCCGCGTGGGTCCCCGTAGTCCCATTCCCGGCACGGCAGTGGGGACGAAAGGGCCTGACCCTTCTGGCCTTCGGAGGCGCGCTGCCACAACTCAGCCTTCTCTGGCAGAATGACTAAGGCATGACCCCCTCTCACCCGGCAGGAAAAGGAGAAGATCATGTTTCATCGCTTTGCCGTGATCGCCATGGCTTGTTGTTGTTTGGTGGGCAGTCTCGGGGCGCAAACGCTTGGCAGCGCAAGCGGTAGGGGGACGATCGATCTGATCTCGGCATCCGCCTCCGGGGGGAGTGAGCTTGTGGCGTTCTCGCCGCGCTATTCGTATGCGTATTCAGAGGGAACGGGCGCGAAGAGATTCACGTGGATTGTCCTTACTGACAAGGAGCCGCCCGTGGCGGCCTGGGCTTCTGCAAAGGATCGTGCCGAGGTGCGGCGGGTTTGGTGCGAGAAGGAGAAGGCGTCGTTTGTCGCTGTCAAGCTGGACGCGGCATGGAACGTCGATCTCTACTTTCTCTGTCCGGCCAACGGCGCCGTGAGCACCGAAATGCTGAGCACCTGGAACGGCCTCGACAGTGTTGCCGTCAGATTCGAGGTCCGCGACGAGAAACGGTTGAAAGGCACCGTGCGTACAGGCTCCGGGTCGTGTCCTGGCGCGGATGGAAGCCAGACATACTGCACGCCGACCGGGGATTACTCCTTCGATGCTTCCCTGTCCAGGTGAATTGTTCGCGCAGGAGCCCGCTCCGTCCCCGGGCAGCCGGGCACGACAGCCGGACAAGGGCCCGACAGCTGGACAAGGGCCTGACCCTGACCCTTTTCGTCTGACCCTTTTCGCTACGAAGGGCCTGATCCGCTCGGTGGACCCCGGCAAGGGCCTGACCCTTTTCGCTCTTCTTTTCGCTCTTTTCGACCCCGGCGGGCGTAGGCCTGACCCCGCCTCCTCTTGCTCCCCGCCTCCTCTTGCTCCACCTCCTCTTGCTCTGCTCTGACGAAAGGCCTGAGCCTCTCGTGGAGAGCGATCCTCTCGGTGGACCCCGGCAAGGGCCGGTGGACCCCGGCAAGGGCCCGACCCTTTTCGCTCTTTTTGCGACCTTCTGACGGTTTGCAAGCAGCATTGCGACGTTCCGTGGCAGCATTGCGTGCAGGCGATTCGAGGTTCGAATCGTTCGATCCAACCGGCGTACGATCAGGTGCTCGCTTGCTCCGTCACGACCAAAACGATGTGCGCCGGGTCGAAACAACGCTGGCAAGCATCAAAACGGATGTCGTTTTCGACGGCGGTTCTCATACCATGGTAAGAGCATTGCTTCGTTTCGACCGTCGTTTGCTTCATTTGGAAGTCCGCGTGCTCCATTCTGACGTTCGCTTGCTTCGTTTTCGACATCGATTTGAACCACGGTAAGAGAACTTTCGTGACTTTGAGTATCAAACTGCAACCATGGTGAGATAAATATCGCAGTTATGACGCTAGCGCTCTTACCATGGCAAGAGCGCGAGGATCGTTTCGATCCTCGTTTGCTTCGTTTCGACGCTCGCGAGCATCGTATCGATCCTCATGTGCTTCGTTCTGAACCTAATATTCTTACCATGGTGAGATATTATTGCTTCCTTTCGAACATTGACTATTACCATGGCAAGAGAGCGTGCTTCATCTTGCGGACCCGGGAGGACGGTTCACGCGGAGGCCGGAGACGCGGAGGGTAGCTCGGCGACCAACAACCAACCAGAGCGTTGCTGGCCGCCCTCATCCCGACGTTTTGAAGTTCACCGTCAGGTTGAACTCGACATCGACCGGTTTGCCGTCGAGGCGGCCGGGCTCGAAGGTCCATTGGCCGATCGCAACGAGGGCGGCGGCGTTCAGTTCAGGAAACGGTGATTGCTGGATCAACTGCACGGCGCGCACGCAGCCATCGTGCGAAATGATGCTGCGCAGGATCACGATGACGTTCGTTGCCGGTCCCATAGCCCGGCGCGCCGACTCGGGGAACTGCGGCTCCTGGCGATGCTTTACCCGAGGGGTCGTTACCTTGCCGCCAATCTGATGAATCGTGGAGGCTGTCGGTGAGGACAGAGGCGCTTCGTCGAGGCAAGGCGGTTGTCTCCGGCCGTGAACGAGCAGGATGTTCCCGGTCGCCAACGGTGACTGGATCGACGACGGGGTGGCCAGGGAGAGCCGCATCAGTGTCGTGACCGCTTTTTCGCAAGCAGAATCGATGTCGATACGCTTCAGCTCGATGGCCTGCACGCGGCCGGATAGGTCGCTGGTCGCGCCGGCGGTTGCCAGCCACGAGCCGTTGCAGCGCGTCTCGGCGACCACGGCTCCGGCGACTCCGGGTGGCAGTACGCCTGGCAGAAAATAAGCCGGCTCCGCGACGAGCGTCGATGGGATCGTCCTGGCCGGCCGGCGCTCCGGCATCCGGCAGTCGTAGCTGGTCACGCCGCAGTGATTCTTGCGCACAAGAAACTCTTTTTCGGTGAAGTATTGAAAGATCGATTCGTCATTGCCGAGCAGTGGATCGGCCTCCGCGGTTTGCAGCCAATCGAGCCATCGCGGATCGTCCGTACGTTCGGCGCCGAGCATGCGGCCGAGCAACTCGCGGCCGAATGCTTCGCGCATGCTCGCTTCCTCCCTTGGAGCGGAAAGCGCGGAGCGCACATTCTGGTCAATCAACGACGGGTCGGGCAGGTAGGAGCGGATGAGGTACCAGACCGACGCCACGCGGATCTCTTCGACCGGCATGTTGAGAGAGGCGCCCATGACGCCGGGCTGCATGGCCAGCTGCGACTCGCGAAGTGATGTCAGAAGGGCACTCCAGCCGGCGCCGTCGTGCATGCCGAGAAGCCGGGAGCCGGCAGCGATCCCTGTGGCGGGGCGGCGCCAGAGCGCCTGGGTGAAGAAACTCGCGGTCGGGGCGAAACCCTGGCCGCGAAGCGTCGTCGCGTAGACGTCGAACGCATCCAGGCGGCGTGACACGGCACGGGTGATCACATCGTCGATCGCTGGCGGGAGCTTTCGGGTGGCAGCACGGGCGCGATCGATGTCGGCAGCATCGCCGAGGATGACCAGTGCCCGAACCTCCTCGCGCGCGGCGTCGGGGTCGCTTTCGGCCGCGAGCGCGTCGCGAATCTGCGGCAGCACGTTGGTCAGCCCGCGAACGAGCGCCACGCGCGCCGCGGCGGCGCGGGTGACGTTGTCCTTTGACGCCAGCGCCGGCCCCACGCGTCCGGAGACGGCCCCGGCGTTGGCGTCGTTCACCAGCAGAGCGATCGAGGCCGCCGTGTCGTCCGCGGACGCCGCAGTCGCCAGGAGGGCGAGCAGACAGAGCGTGGAGGTCGTTTTGGCCATCAGGACGGAGAGTACAAGAAATTCTCCACGTGGAGACGCGGAGGGAGCCGAGCAATCTCTGATCCGGCTCGTTTGTTGGTACCCTCACATCGATGCCTAACCGTTCCGGGATCAAAGACTTTTTCTGGCGGCACTCGGCGGGGATCGCCTTCCTCGTCATGGTCTGCTTCGTCGGCCTTCTGGCGTACGTTGGGTACACCTACGCCGTCATCACGAAGAAGTTTGATTCGAGCAGGCGGTGGGATCTGCCGAGCAGGATTTATTCGGATGCCACGCCGATCGTGCCAGGGATGACCATTCCGCGGACGCTGCTCGAGCCGAAGCTCAACCATGTCGGCTATCACGAGACCAACGTCCGGGTTGCGAACCCTGGGGAGTATCGCTACGCCGGCGGGACCCTTGAGATTTACCTGCAGAACTTCGAGTATCCCGACATCGAGTTTCGCGCGCTGCCGGTGGCGATCGAGATGGACGGTGGCGGAACCGTGCACGCCATACGGCGGCTCGACGATGGCGTGGCGTTACGCGGCATCCGTATCGAGCCCGAATTGATCACGTCGATCTACAACAACGAGATGGAAGACCGGCTACCGGTCTCGATCGACGCCGTGCCGAAGGTCGTCAGCGAAGCGATCATCTCCACGGAGGACAAGAACTTCTATCACCACCAGGGAATCTCCATCCGAGGAACGCTCGGTGCGCTGATGACCGATATCCGCAACAAGAACATCTCGCACGGCGGATCGACGCTGACGCAGCAGCTCATTAAGAACTTTTATCTCAACCCCGAGCGCAGTTGGGGGCGTAAGGCTCACGAAGCATTGATGGCAGTCCTCCTGGAGGCGCGCTACAGCAAGAGCCAGATCCTCGAGGCCTACCTCAACGAGATCTACCTGGGGCAGAACGGCGCGGTGCAGATCAGCGGTGTCGAGCAGGCGTCGCAGGTCTATTTCGGCAAGCATGTGACCTACCTGACGCTCCCTGAGGCGGCCACGCTGGCCGGCATCATCCGCTCGCCGAACGTCCTCTCGCCGCTGGCGCACCCCGACCGCGCCAAAGGGCGGCGTGACACGGTGCTGCAACTCATGAAAGAGCAGGGGATGATCAACGACGCCGACTATGAACAGGCGGTGGCCAGTCCGATGACGACATCGCGCTTTCCGAAGATGTCGCGCAGCGCGCCGTTCTTCGTCGATCTCGTGCTCAAGCAGTTGAAGGAGACCTATCCCGAGACGCAGCTTCGCACCGAGGGGCTGCGCGTTTTCACGACGCTCGATACGATCATGCAACGGTCCGCCGAGCAGTCGCTCGACAGCGGCATCGATGCACTGAACAAGCACTATCCGTATCTGCGCAACTCGCCGACGCCTCTCGAAGGCGTCGTTTTGACGATCCAGCCCGGCACCGGCTACGTGAAAGCGCTGGTCGGCGGGCGGAGCTACTCGAAGACGCAGTTCAACCGGGCCATTCAGGCGCGCCGGCAGCCGGGATCGCTTTTCAAGCCGTTCGTCTACGCCACGGCGATGGATCCCGCGCGCGGGCAGCAGGCCTTCACCGCGGCGACGGTGCTGGACGATTCGCCGATCAGCGTCAAGAGCGGCAACGCGGTCTGGACGCCGCAGAACTACGACCTCAAGTATCACGGGCAGGTATCGGCGCGCGAAGCGCTTGCGCATTCGTACAACATCCCGGCCGTGCGCGCGGCGATGAACGCGGGCGTGCCGAATGTGATCAAGACCGCGGCCACGATCGGCATCGAGAGCCACTTGGAGCCGTATCCGTCGGTGTCGCTTGGATCCTTCGAGGTGACGCCTCTGGAGATCGCCTACGCATACTCGGCGTTCGCGAACCTCGGCGTGAAGGCCGAGCCGATCTCGATCCTGGCGGTCTCGACCCGCGAAGGAAAACTGCTGGAGTCGCGTGAGGTCAAGATGAAGCGCGTGGCGCCGGCCAGCGTCTGCTACGTGATGAACGACATCCTCAAGGATGTCTTCAACTACGGTACCGCCTCCATCAAAGCCCACGCCCTCGGCTTCACCCGGCCGTTCGCGGGGAAAACCGGGACCACCAGCAGTTATCGCGACGCATGGTTCATCGGCTATTCGCCGCGCATCCTGTCGCTGGTCTGGCTCGGCTTTGATGACGGCCACAGCGTCCGGCTGGCCGGCGGCGATGCCTGCGTCCCGATCTGGACGACGAACATGAATCGCGTGGGCGGCATGATTGCCGACGTCGACTGGAAACGCCCCGAGGATGTCGTCGAGCGGCAGATCGATCCACTGTCAGGAATGCTGGCCACGCCGTATTGCCCGCAGACGAAGAACGAGATCTTCGTCCTGGGAACCGAACCCGCTTCCGTCTGCCCATTGCATGCAGGCAGTGGTGAGCCGAGTCCGTTCTGGCGCGATAACGCCGAGCCGACGCAGACGGATGCGCAGGGAGGTCTGCTCCTCAATCCTGCCCAACAACCCCGGCCGACGCCACAACAGCAGCAGAAGCAGAAGGAGCACGGGATCCGGAAGCTGCTGCGCGCGATCTTTGGAGGGCAGTAGGGGGTGGGTTGCTGAGTTGCTGGGTTTCGCGGTCTCGGGCTTTCGCGTTCTCGCAGGGATGAGTTCCCAGGATGTTGGCGAGTTGCCGGTTTCGAGTCTGGTAACAAGGGCACGGGCTCAAACACCGCGAGACCGCGAAACTCCGAGACCGCGAGCCCGCCACGTAGTCACCCAGCAACCAAGCAACCCAGCAACCGGTGTAGAGTTCAGGATGTTACTGGAACTGCATACATTTGACCTCTATCTTCCAAACCGACACTGCCCCGAAACCGGCAACCCCCACCCTGCTGGAGCGGAGGAATTCGCTGCTGGACCGCGTCCGGTGGAAAGCGGACGAGGCGTTGCTTTACCTCGGCGGGCTGTCGGATCTGGCGGCGCAGACCGTCCAGCAATTCATCCGCGGTCCGATCGACCGTGCCATCGTCGTTGCGCAGTTTGATCAGATCGGCGTACGGTCCCTCTCCATCGTCGCTATCACTTCACTCTTCATCGGGATGGTGCTGGCGCTGCAGACCGCCTATTCCCTTTCCGACTTCGGCGGCTCGTTGTTCATCGGGAAAGTGGTTTCGCTCTCGCTCATCCGCGAGCTCGCGCCGGTGCTGATGGCGCTCATGGTCGGGGGCCGGGTCGGCGCCGGCATCGCCGCGGAGCTCGGCACGATGAAAGTCACCGAGCAGATCGATGCGCTCCGGGCGTTGGCCACGAATCCCGTCCGCAAGCTTGTCGTGCCGCGCGTTCTGGCCACTACGATCATGATGCCGCTCCTGACGACTCTGGCCTGCTTCATCGGCATCCTCGGCGGGTTGATCATCGCCGTCGGCAGCCTTCACCTCAGCTCGAACTTCTACATCCGCAGCGTCATCGAGACCGTCAAGTACAACGACCTCGCTTCCGGCATCGGCAAGACCTTCTTCTTCGGCTTTGCCATCGGGCTGATCGCCTGCTTCAACGGCCTGAGCACCACCGGCGGTGCGGACGGAGTCGGCCGTTCCACGACCGCCACCGTAGTTACAGCTTCGATCACGGTTTTGATCCTGGACTTCTTTCTTACTAAGCTCTTCCTGTTCCTCTTCTAATGACTGAATCGACGATCGTTTCCGACCGCCGCGCGGAGTCGCGCCAGACGCCTGAAAGAAGGGCGCATGCGCGCGATCTCTTCGTCGAGTTTCTCGGCGTCAACAAGGCCTACGGCACCAAGCAGGTACTGCGCGGGGCGGACCTCAAGGTCTATCGCGGCGAGGTCCTGGTCATCCTCGGCGGATCGGGCAGCGGGAAATCGGTCACGCTGCGGCACATGCTCGGGCTCGAAGCGCCGGACTCGGGGCGGGTCATCGTCGAAGACGAAGACATCACCGACCATCCTGAGGAGGAGCTGTATCGCGTCCGCAAGAAATTCGGGATGCTCTTCCAGAGTGGCGCGCTCTTCGACTCCATGACCGTCTTCGAAAACGTCGCCTTTCCGCTGCGCGAGCACGCCGAGATGTCCGAGGACGAGATTGGCAGAGCGGTGCGCGAGAAACTCGGTCTGGTCAATCTGCCCAACACCGAGAATCTGATGCCGGTCGACCTTTCCGGCGGCATGCGCAAGCGCGTCGGACTGGCCCGGTCGATCGTTCTCGATCCGAAGATGATTCTCTACGACGAGCCGACCACCGGTCTCGACCCGATTACGGCGCACAAGATCAATGAGCTGATCATCGATCTGCAATCGAAACTGAACGTCACCTCCGTCGTCGTCACCCACGACATCCAGTCGGCATTCTCGGTCGGCGACCGCATCGCCTTTCTCAATAAAGGTGTTTTTGAATGGGTGGGCACGATGGAAGAGGCGCGCGACGCCGATCACCCTGTGCTGCGCGAGTTCCTCAAAGCGTCCGCCGTTACATTAGCGCAGCCAACTCACTGAAACCTGGAACGAAGGAACGATGGCAACCAAACCAAAAGAAAAAACGATCCGCGTCGGGCTCCTCGTTGCGGCCGCGCTGCTGGTGCTGATGATCTTCGTCTTCTTCATCGGGTCGGAACAGAAGATCTTCTCGCGCAAGAACGAATACAAAGTCCGGCTCGACAATGTTACAGGCCTGGCGGAAGGCAACCCGGTCAAGATCTCCGGCGTCACCGTCGGCGTCATCAAAGACATCACTCTCCCCCGCGATCCGAAGATGCGCGACGTCGACATCGAGCTGATGGTCGACCGCAAGTACGCCGACCGTATCCGCACCGACTCGCGAGCCAGGCTGAAGAAACTGGGCCTCCTCGCCGGCGACAGCTACATCGACATCTCACCGGGCAGTCCGAAGTTCGACGCGGACGAGCCCGGCTCGCTGATCCCGGCAGCCCGGCAAACCAACGTCGACCAGCTCATCTCCTCCGGTGAGGATCTCGTCGACAACTTCGTGCAGATTTCGTACTCGCTGAAGAACATCCTCAGTCGTGTCGATCGGGGCGAAGGACTCATCGGCGAGCTGACGAGCGCACCGGAGACGAAACAGCGGATCACCGACACGTTTCTGACGACGCTCAACAAAACAAACGCCATTCTCGGGCATGTCGAGAGCGGCAAGGGGCTGGTTGGGAAGCTGGTCTACGACGATGCCTTTGCCGCGTCATTCACCGGCTCGCTCCAGGAAAGCGCGCACTCGCTGCAGACGCTGGTCACCGACATCGAGGGAAGTCTGAAGAATGGACAGGGTGCGGTGCCGGCGCTGCTCAATGACCCCGAGGGGAAGAAGAAGGTGCTCGACCTCGTCGAGAACCTTCGCCTCACCTCGGCGAATCTGGCCGCGCTCACAGCGTCGTACCAGAGCGGCCAGGGTCTCGTCCCACGGCTGATGAACGACAAAGAGTACGGTGATAAGACGTTGGTCGAGTTCAACGGTCTCCTGCGTCAGCTCAACGACACCGTGGCCAAGATCAATCGAGGCGAAGGGACGGCGGGCAAGTTGATCAGCGATCCCTCGGTTTACGAATCGGTGAACGACATCCTGATCGGTATCAACGAGTCGAAACTCCTTCGCTGGCTCATTCGCAACCGGCAACAGAGCGGAATTCAAAAACGATACGACACCGACTCATCCAAGCCTTCCGCCGCGCCGCAACCGGCGCCGCCGCCGGCCGTGAAGCCGGTACCGAAGAGCGAAACGCCCGCGCCGGACGTGCCGCCGGTGGTGACGACGACAACGACGACGACCGCACCGCCTTTCTAAAACCAGAAACCAGAAACCAGAAGCTCCGCTATGCCGAGAGGCAGGCATAGCGGAGCCTTCTGCTTTCTGCCTTCTGGTTTCTGCCTTTTAAGGTACGATCTCGCGCCGCGCGCAGGCGCACGTTTTCCCGGAGGACTCCCAGTTGGATATCGCAGTCATCGGAACGGGTTATGTCGGGCTCGTTACCGGGGCCGGACTGGCCGATTTTGGCAACGACGTCATCTGTTGTGACATCGATCCGAAGAAAATCGACGCACTCAATCACGGGGAGATCCCGATCTATGAGCCGGGCCTCGACAAGATCGTCAGCCGCAACGTCGGCGAGGGACGTCTCCGCTTCACCACCGACCTTCCCGAAGCCATCCGGCGCAGCAGGGCCATCTTCATCGCGGTAGGAACGCCGCCCAAGCCGGACGGCTCGGCCGATCTTCGCTACGTCGAGGATGTGGCCAACTCGATCGCGAAGCATATGAACGGGCCGAAGCTGGTGATCACCAAGTCGACCGTACCGATCGGCACCGGCCGGATGATCGAGCGCATCCTCGACCAGTCCGGCAACGGTCACAAGGGTTCCGTCGTCTCCAACCCGGAGTTCCTGCGTGAGGGCTCGGCAATCGAAGACTTTCAAAAGCCCGACCGTGTCGTCATCGGCGCTTCCGACGAGGATTCGATCGGATTGATGAAAGAGATCTACGCGCCTCTGCACTCGCTGGAGATCCCCTTCGTGGTGACGAACGTCGAGTCGTCGGAGCTGATCAAGTACGCGGCGAACGGTTTCCTGGCCACGAAGATCTCGTTCATCAACGAGGTCGCCGTGATGTGCGAGCTCCTCGGCGCCGACGTCCAGGATGTGGCTCGTGGCATGGGTCTCGACTCCCGCATCGGTTCGAAGTTCCTGCAGGCCGGACCCGGCTTCGGAGGCTCCTGCTTCCCGAAGGACACATCCGCGGTCGCCGATATCGCCAAACGATACGGCTACGAGTTCCAGATCATCGAGGCTGTGCTTCGCGTCAACGAACGCATCAAAGAGCGCATGGTCGGCAAAGTCATGGACGCGTTGGACGGTGAGGCTCGCGGCAAGACCGTGGCCATTCTCGGCCTGGCCTTCAAGCCGGAGACCGACGACATGCGCGACTCGCCGACGATTCCGCTGATCAAGGGCCTGCAGAAGCAGGGTGCCCTCATCCGCGCCTACGATCCCGGCGCGATGGAGAATTCGAAGAAGATCTTCGAGAACATTTCATACTGCGGCGATGCGTACGAGACCGCGGAGGGGGCCGACGCGCTGGTCATCGCCACGGAGTGGAACGAGTTCCGGGCGCTGAACCTCGAGCGTGTCAGAAAACTCCTCAAGCAGCCGTTGATCATCGATCTCCGCAACGTCTACGATCCGCATCGAATGAAAGCCGAGGGGTTCACGTACATCTCCGTCGGCCGTACCGAGGACGCGCGTGGTCGGGAGAAGGTCCAGTGACTTGTGCCCTGATCACCGGGGGCGCCGGATTCCTCGGCTCCCATCTCTGCGAGCTGTTTCTCGATCGCGGCCACGAAGTCATCTGCATCGACAACTTCATTACCGGCAATCCCGCGAATATCCAGCACCTCATCGGACGGGAAGGTTTTTCGTTCGTGAAGTACGACGTCACGAACTACATCCACATCGACGGTCCGCTCGACTACGTCCTGCACTTCGCGTCGCCTGCCAGCCCGATCGACTATCTGGAAAAGCCGATCCAGACGCTGAAGGTCGGATCGCTTGGTACGCACAAGACGCTCGGTGTTGCCAAAGACAAAGGTGCGCGCTACCTGATCGCCTCCACCTCCGAGGTTTATGGAGATCCGCTCGTCCACCCGCAGAAAGAAGACTACTGGGGCAATGTGAACCCGGTCGGCCCGCGCGGCGTCTACGACGAGGCGAAGCGCTTCGCCGAGGCGATGACGATGGCCTATCACCGCTTCCATGGCGTCCAGACGCGCATCGTGCGCATCTTCAACACCTACGGCCCGCGCATGCGCATTCGCGACGGCCGCGTCGTTCCGGCGTTCATCTCCCAGGCGCTGCGGAACGAGCCGCTGACGGTTTTCGGCGACGGTTCGCAGACGCGGTCGTTTTGTTTCGTCACCGACTTGATCGAAGGCATCTACCGGCTGCTGATGTCGGATGAGGTCAATCCGACAAATATCGGCAACCCGAACGAGATGACCGTGCTGCAGTTCGCCGAGGAGATCAAGCGGCTTACCGGGAGCAACGCCCCGATCGAGTTCCGTCCGCTCCCCGAGGATGATCCCAAGATCCGGCGTCCCGACATCACCAAAGCACGGACGCTGCTTCAATGGGAGCCAGTCGTGCCGCTCGAAGAAGGACTCACGAAGACGATCGACTATTTTCGAAGGGTGCTTTGATCGGGATGGCTACGCCGAGGTTCCCCCATCCACACACAGCACCTGCCCGGTAATCGCGCTCGCATCCTCACCTAGCAAAAACGCGATCGCCGACGCGATCTCCGCTGGCTTCACCGCGCGACGCATCGGAATCGCGCGGATCATCTCCTTCTTCACCTCGGCGTCGAGCATGGCGATCATGTCGGTATCGACGAGACCCGGAGCGACGCAGTTGACGCGGATGCCGCTGCGCGCGACTTCGCGCGCCAGCGAGCGGGTGAGGGCGATCAGCGCGCCCTTCGCGGCGGCGTAGTTCGTCTGCCCGACCACGCCGTGAAGTCCGCTGAGCGAAGCGACGTTTACGATCGCGCCGCGGCGCTGTTTCATCATCGGCGCTAACGCCGCTTTCGTCATCGACATCGCGCCGTCGAGGTTCGTCTGCATGACCTCGCGCCATTCCTCAGCGCTCATATTAAAAAGCAGTGCGTCGCGGCGGATGCCGGCGTTGTTCACCAGCGCGTCCAGCGTGCCGAACTTCGCGATCACCTCTCCGACGATTGCGGCATTGCGCGCGGAGTCGCGGACGTCACCCTGGAGCGCGAGGCCCTCGGGCAAATCCGTCGATGCCGCGTACGTGAAGGCGACATTCCAACCGTCGCGCGTGAGGCGCTCGACGACAGCCCGGCCGATGCCGCGGGAACCGCCGGTGATCAACGCGGTCGCGCGATTGCGCGGTTGCGCCGTCTTGCGGTGGTCGGGTTCAGACACCGCGAGACCTCAAGACTCCTCGTCGAAGCTCTTCAACTGGTAGAGAGCGGCGGTTCTCCTGGAGAAGCGCGTCAATCTCGTTGGACATGGTGGGCGAATTCTATCGGAGTAGGTAGAATATCGACGTGACCGACGACGAGCTCAAAAGCCTCTTCGAGACGATGCGCCAGGAAATGACGGCGATGCGGCAGGAAACCGCGGATCGTTTCGATGCCATGCGCCAGGAAAACGGAGCGATGCGGCAGGAAACCGCGGATCGTTTCGATGCCATGCGCCAGGAAAACGGAGCGATGCGGCAGGAAACCGCGGACCGCTTCGATGCCATGCGGCAGGAAACCTCGGATCGCTTCGATGCCATGCGGCAGGAAACCTCGGATCGCTTCGATGCCATGCGGCAGGAAACCTCGGATCGCTTCGATGCCATACACCTGGAAAATGCAGCCGCGCACGCAGAGACACGCAGGCAGTTCGGTGCGAGCCAGGAGCATCTGGAGGGTCGCATCGAGTTACTTGCCGAAACAGTTCAGTTGCTCGATGCAAACCAGCGAGCTACGGCCCGCACGCTTGACGAGAAGATCGATCGGCTCGTCGCCGAGACCCAGGGATTGGTTAGATTCGCGTACGACAACCTCAATGGACGTGTTCTCGTACTCGAAGGCAAACAGCCGACCAGGAATTAGCGCTCCCGCTGCTAGTACCGCATCTCCATCTGCGCGAAAAACCCCCGCCCGGCCAGCCTGTTCACGACGCCGACCATCGTCTCCTCGGGACGCCTGTTGAGCAGGTTGTTGCCGAAGAGCGTCGCGCGCAGGCGCGTGTTGGGGAAGTCGTAGCTGACTCGCCCGTTCACGAGCGCGTACGACGGCAGGGGATGCGTCGTGAAATCGGTGAAGCCCGAGCGGATGAAGAACCAGTCGCGCGGCGCGTCGTAGCTACCGCGCCACGCCACCTCCATCGCACCGCGGACGCCGTTGACAGGACCGCCGTACGCGCCGAGGTTCACCTTGTCCTTCGGTGAGTACACGAACTCGAATGGCGTGCCGCTCGAGTCGACTCCGGTTCCCATCTGCGACTCCGTCTGGTGCGACCAGTTCACGAAGCCTGTCAGGCCTTGCGCGAAATTCGAGCGGAGCTCCAGCTCGCCGCCTGTGATCCGTGCGTCGGCCGGCTGATTCTCCCATCCGAATGTCGGTGGATTCGGCGGCGGTATGAAGTGCTGGACGATGACGATGAAGTCGTGCACGCGGGAGCGGTAGAAATCGGCCTTCATCGAGACCGCCGGCGAGATCTGATACTCACCGCCCAGGTCCCACGTGCTGATTTCCTCGGGAGAAAGATTCGGGTTCGGTTTGAAGATCGAGAGAGGGAAGGGTGGGATGCCGATCTGCGTGGTCACCGTGAAGAACCAGCTCGACTGAAACAGCTCGCTGAAGGTCGGAAAGCGAAAAGCCGTCGAGTAGCCGCCCCGGACCACAAGCTTGTCATTCGGCGTGTAGACGAGCGACAGACGTGGAGACGTCTTCGCATCGAACAGCTTCGTTTTGCCATCGTAGCGGATGCCGGCAACGGCCCGGAGCACGTTCCTGACGATGTCGAATTGATCCTGCGCGTAGATCGCGGTCTTGTTGTACCCGGTGACGACGCCCGCGTCAGCCGAGAGCTCCGCCTTATGCTCGGCACGGTCGAGTCGGCGTGCCTCGATGCCGGCCAGAAGCTCGTGGCCCGGGATCATGTGCAGGCCCATTCGGAAATCGCCGATGGCCTGATAGCCGTGATCGGCCGGCTTGGAGAACTCGGGCCGTTCCGCCGCCGCGTGGCAGCCGGCGCAGTGCATGCCGAACCGGTGAGACCAGGAAACGTCGGCCGAATACGTGACCGGTGCATCTTGCGGCGCATGGTTGTACTTCACCGTCGCGGCATCCATCGTCTGCGTCAACGCATGCGCGGAGCGAATGGCTGACGTCGGCGGGAAGCCGGCCTCGGGTGGGATCACTTCGGTGAATCCGTCGAGGTGATCGTCGTGGCGGTACCCGGAGATCTGCCAGTCGCCGAGCGACGCTTTCAGGAAGATGTCCGAGGCCTGGAACTTCGAGCGATCGTCCATCCAGAACTGTTCGGGGAACATCGTGCGCAGAAAACGCACCGATCCGAGGATCGAGCCGCGGCCGATCTTCTGTCCGAACTGCGCGGTCACCTCGCCGGTGGTCCGGCTGCCGCCGTAGATCTGCAGATCGCCGCCGGCCAGATCCTCACCCGACAGCGTCACGATGTTGATGACCCCCCAGAACGCGTTCTCGCCGTAAAGCGATGATCCCGGTCCCCGGACGACCTCGACCCGTTTGATGTTCTGCACCGGGAAAAAATCAAATGCGGGGCTGAGCGGCAAGCCACCGGTATCGCCCGAGTTCCAGGGTGAGCCGTCGATGAGCAGGAGGATGCGGTTCGAGAACGGATTCTCGCCGAAGCCGCGGATATCGATCGTTTGCACCATAGGGTTCCAGCGGACGTTTACGCCGGCCACGAGACGCAGCAGGTCCGGTACCGTGCGCGCGCCCGATTCCTGGATCTGTTTGGCCGTAACCACCGTGACCGCGCTCGGTGCTTTCGAGATCGGGATCTCCGTCTTCGTCGCCGCTTCGACTTTGAGCTGCTCCTCGCCGAAAAGTGTCACCTCGCCAATGATCTTCGGGGTGGTGGTCTGTGCGCCGAGCGCAAGCGGAATCGCAATGATGGCAACGGCGGCAGCGATGGCGCGAGAGGTCATACGGTCACCCGGGTCAAACATGGATGGGAACGTAGTTTACAGGTGGGACGCCCATATAATCTGCCACCGGTGTCCTTCTCACGTAAGTACGTCATTTCTCTGCTGGTGCCGCCCGCGGTGGTGATCGGACCGCTGTCGTATGTTTTCCTCAGCCAGGTGATCGGGATGTCGTTCCGTACGGCAGCGTTGATCATCGGCCTCTTCGCCGTCTTCTTTGCGGTGAACGCGGTGTTGCTCTGGATCTTGCTTGTGCCGCTGGCGGATGCCGTCACAGAGGCGGTCCGGAGCGGGAAAGACGCTTCCGACCAGGCATCGGAATGTCTCGAGCGTACGGAGACCCTCACGCTTCTTTTGTGGGGCGCGGGCAGTGTTCTCTTCGCGATCGTGGCCACGCTTCTGGTGATGCCGACGATGCTCGGCTTCGGTTACTTCTTCGTCGCGGCATGTATCGGTGCATTTCCGTCGGTGATCTGGGCATACGCCTCCAGCAAACGGTTGCTCGCCGAGCACGCCATGCATGGCGGCGCACTGCGGTACATCGGCCGGCGGTTTACGCTCGGCCGCAAGATCGCCATCGTTTTCATCGGCTCGTTTCTGATCTCGTTTGCCGCGCTGGTAGCGCTGATCTCTTCCAAGGTATCGACGACGCTCGAACAGCTTGCCATTGCCTCGGCGTCGGACCGCTTCCAACGTGTCTTCGAAAGCGCCAATCTTTCCGCGAAGATCGATCCGCGCATCGTCGATACGCTTCGCGAATACGTGCCGGCTGAATACGCGGTGGTCATCATCTCGCCGCGCGGTGCGGTGCGATCGAGCATTCCCGACGCGCTCACGCCCTCCGAGGTCGACTCCATCCGGGGCATCGGCAGCGGTGACAGCTCCCAGTTCATCTCGCCTCATGTGGCGATTTTTGCCAAATTGAAAGACGGCTCCATCCTGGTGATGACGATCCCCTGGGCGCTCTACCAGAACATCCCGCTTCAGATCACCTTCTACACGATCGTCATCGCGCTCTTTACGCTGGTTGCCTTCGTGGCCGCGACGCTTTTCCTCTCGCGTGATGTCGTCCGGCCCGTACGAGCGCTCCGTGCTTTGGCCGCCAGCATGGCCCAGGGTGATTTCGACAAGACGTCGCACGCTTTCTCCGACGACGAAGTGGGCGAGCTGGCCATCAGTTTCGGGGAGACCCGTGCCAATCTGCGCCGGCTCCTGGGACGCGTCGGCGGCAGCGGCTCGACGATCACCGAGGGCGTTCGCGTCATTACCGGCGGCACGGAGTCGCTTCTGCTGCGCGCGCGTGATCAATCGACGCTGACGGAAAACTCATCGCTTGCCGTCGAGAACGTACGCGGCGGCATCAGCGGCGTCCTCGGCGCGGCGGATACCGTCACGGAGCTGACGCAGGACGCCTCCAGCCGCGCTCTCGAACTGCAGGCCTCGTCGGAAGAAGTGGCCCGCAGCATGGACTACCTATTCCAGTCGGTCGAGAAGACGTCGTCGTCGACGACGGAGATGAACGCCTCGATGAGCGAGATGTCGCAGCGCGCCGACGTCCTTTCCAGAATCGGGGAGGAAGTGCTGTCATTCGTTGCGGAGATGGATTCCACCATCGCCGAGCTGCGGGTCAGCGCGCAATCGACCGCTGACATCTCGCGTCAGGTTCGCGAAGACGCCGAGGCGGGGGGCGGGGCGGTGGCCAACACGGTCGACGGAATCAACATCTCGCGCGACGTCACCAACAGCACCGCGGAAACGCTCGACGATCTGCAGCGTAGCGTTGGTCAGATCAGCCAGATCGTCCATGTCATCGAAGAGATCACCAACAGGACGAACCTCCTGGCACTGAACGCCGCCATCATCGCCGCGCAGGCCGGCGAACACGGCAGAAGCTTCACGGTCGTGGCGGACGAGATCCGCGAGCTGGCCGAGCGGACGCGCGGATCGACGAAGGAGATCAGCGCCATCGTCAAGGCAGTGCAGAGCGGGTCGAAACAGGCCGCTACCAAGATGCAGGAAGGCGTTCGCCGTGTCGAAGCGACTGTCCGTCTGGCTGACAATGCTTCGTCGTCTCTGGCTAAGATCGTCGGGAGCGCGGGACATTCGTACGAGATGGCCACGAAGATCTCGCGCGCTCTGGAAGATCAGGCCCAGGCCAGCCGCCATCTGCACGAGGTGGCCTCGCGGATGTCCGATCACATCGCCGAGATCAACCGCGCCTCGAGCGAGCAGGCCCGCGGAACGCAACTGCTGGCGATGGAGGCCGACCGCGTGCGCGAGATCGCCGCGCAGGTCAGGAACGCCACGGATGAGCAGTCGCTGGCTGGACGCGGCATCACCTCAGCCCTGGAAAAGATCGCCGAGGATGCCCGCGCCATGCGCGATTCCCTCGATCGCCAGCTCAAGGAGACCGACCGCATCGCCGATGCCTCGAAGGCCATGCTTGAAATTGCCCAGGTCAACGATGGCATCGCCCGCGAATTCGACGCCACCGTGCAGAGCCTCGTGACCAGCGGCCGCGATTTCGAGTCCGAGGTCGCGAAGTTCCGGTTTACCGGCGGGGGTTAAGCGTTCCCGGGGCAGGCCTACTTTTTCTTCTTCGGTTTTGACGCGGCGATGTACTCCGTCACCTTGGCGCGAAAATCCTTCGCGGCGGCGAGCATCTCCGGCTCCGTGATCTTCGGCATCAGCGCGTCGATCATCGCCAGCGCCTCCTGGAACCTGCCGCTGTTGGCTGCTTCCACCGCGCGTCGAAAATCGGTCACCTGGACGTTGGCGGTCTCTACGCGGTCCAGCGACGCGAGCTGCTCGTTGAGCTCGGCCCGCAACTGTTCATTCGTCGTCTGCGCGGCCACACTCTTCATGATCTCGGCGGCTTCGGCGTGCTTCCCGGCGCGTCCCAGCGCGTTGGCGCGATTGAGATCGGCGATGTACAGATTCTCGCGCGCGTGCCGCACCATCTCCGGATCGTCGGAGAGTCGGGCCAAGGCATCGAGCCGTTTGGCCGCATCATCGCGAAGTCCGGCGCGAGACTCGAGCAGGATGAGGTTGTAGATCGTGTTGCACTCGGAGGGAGCGAGCGCGAGGCTTCGTTCCAGCGCTGCCATGCCGGCGGCCGGATCGTCCGTCGTCATCGCGTACGTCGCGCCGAGGCCGGAGAAGGCGATCGCCGATTGCGGATCCAGCTCCGTGGCTTTGCGGAAGAGACTCCGCGCTCTGGCAATGTCCGGCGCCGGCGCGTCGGCACCGCGGCGAACGCCGGCATCGAGACGGCGAAGGATGGAGTCACCGTAGAGAATGTAGGGCGATGCATCGCGGCTGCCGAGCTGCACGGCCTTCTCGAAATACGTTTCGGCCTCGGCGGTCTGCCGTTGCCACGATTTCGCCACGCCCATCTCCGCGTAGGCATCGGCATTCGATGGATTCACCTTCATGGCCGCGGCGATGAACGTCTCTGCCTCGCCGAAGTGCGGAGAAAAGGAGTGCATGAGCAGATCGCCCAGGCCCACCAGCAATGCGTCGCGCGCCAGCGGCTTCGGCCCCGGTATCTCGACGGCTTTGAGGTCTTTGAGCGTGTAGCGGATGTACGACATCGAAAACGCGCGTATGTACTTCCGCAGCTCGCGCTCCAGGTCGTCGTACGTTCCATGGAACGCGGTGCGGAATGCGTCGTCGATCGTTCGCCCGTTGGCGATGAGGCCGACGTACGTGCCGAGTTGCTCGCGCCGCTCCGGGCTGCCGATCATCAGGTAATGCACCAGTGCCCACGACTCGGCGTAAAACACGCCCTGCCGGCTCCCCTCGTGGTACTCCTTCGATTCGCGGTTGATGGCGAAGAGGTCTTTGAGTGGGATGAGGGACTGCGTACGCAGCCAGGCGATGTGCTCTTCGACCGGCAGTCCGACATCCACGGTGTCGTTGTGCTCTTTGAATGTCGAGTAGAACTCCGCCAGCCCTTCGTTGAACCAGAGCGGCACGTCCCCGGAAATGGTGTTGCGGAGAAAGTAGTGTGTCAGCTCGTGATAGACGACGCGGTCGACGCTTCGCGCGCTGCCGTCGATGAGCACGTAATTGCCGTCCGCGTGCGAGAGGAAGAGGCCGGAGAGTTGATCCGACCGGCCGATGGCGGCGTCACAGTACGGCGCGAAGCCGCGCTGATCGCTGAAGATGAAGACCCGAGTCGGCAGCGGCGAACGGACCTTGAGCTTTGTGACGATGGAAAGCGTGTCGCGGAGGCGCATCAGACCGGAGGCCACGCCGCGTGTGGTGAAGTCGTTCGCGTTGCTGTAGATCGTCAGCTCGTCGATCGCCAGCGTCGTCCAGCGTTCCTTCTCCCGCGGGGGCTCGATGCCAAACGCGGTTGTTGTCAGAAGTGACAGCGCGAAAGACGCAAGGAAGCGGCGCATGGGGTGAACCTAGATACACCATCCTGACGTGGAGCGCAGCGACACTGTCAGGATCTCCGGTTCGACCGCGCCGGCCATGCCGATGGGCAACTAGCGAGCGGTCTGACCGGAGATCCTGACGGTGTCGCTGCGCTCCACGTCAGGATGGAGTCTTAGAAACATTGGGGGCTCCGGAGTTGTCGATTCGCTCCGGAGCCTAACATGCGACGCGCGTCAGGGGGGTGGTGGTCCTGAGTTGAAGCCGATCGTCGTCCAGGCATCGCCAGTGACGTTGTCGACCGATGAGGCGTAGGTGACCCACGAGCTCGAGCGGGGAGGGGCGCCGACGTTCACGACCTGAATCTGCAGCGGTGTCGTGCTCGAGGCGCCGGTAACGCCGAAGAGCGTCATGGCCATGGCCGGGACAGTCACCTGCTGCGTTTGGGTGCCGAACGAGCCGCCCAGCGTGACCTGAAATGTCTGCGTCGTGGTGGCCAGACTCACGATGCCGACGTTCATCCGATAGCGCACGTCGCGACGCGAGCCCAGGACCGAGACGATGCCGCTGGCGATGTCGGTGGTGGAGATCGACGGCAGCGACTGCGACTCGGTTCCGCTGCTGCCGTTCTCAGGCGTCCAGATGCGCGACGTGGACACGAGGAGCGCGGACGGATCGGGCGAGCCGCCGGCGTCGATGCCGGTCACCAGGATTGCCCCGAGTCCCGTCTTCTGCATGACGTTCGTCACGAAGTCTTCGCTGGCGATACCGGACGCTGCTGAGATCGTTATGTCGACCGGGGCCATGCCCACGCCGGTCGTGTCCTCCGGCAACCACTGCAACCGGACGCGCTGGTCTGCTCCCCGGTAGTTGATGAGCGTGATGTCGCTCCTGAAAAACGTGTTGCCGCCGCCTTGCTGGGCACCGGCTGCCGGAATCAGCAGTTGTGGCACCGGGCCGCGGGTAACCACGTTCTGGCCGTGCGCCGCCGCGGCGGCAATGATGAGGATGAGGATGGGAAGAGCTCTTCGCATGCAGAAAATCTCCTGGACCTGCTTCTACGCAAGATGCGAACCCGTTCGGAGAAACGCGCGGCTGCGCCGCAGGGCACAGACAAGAGTGTCTGTGCCACATTGGCCGCTGCTTTTTGGCCAACAGTACGTGCCATCCCCATTGGGCGAGCCTCGAGGTCTGAGCCAAAAAACGAGGACTAATGTGGCATGGCACAGACACTCTTGTCTGTGTCTGGCGGCGAAGCCGCGCCTTTGGGGAGACATACCCACATCGGCCGCAGTAGACTTTACGGATGAAAAATATGAAGGTCGGGATCCTCGGATCGGGAGACGTCGGCAAGTCATTCGCCCACGCGTTTGGTGCTCTCGGACATGAGGTCACCATCGGCTCGCGATCACCGGAGAAGCTGGCCGAGTTCGTCAGCGGCGAGGGGGACCGCGTCAGCAGCGGAACGTTCGAGGAGGCGGCGCGCGCCGGCGATCTCATCGTTCTGGCGACGCACGGCGTGGCAACCCACGAGGTCATCACCCTGGCCGGCAAGCGGCACTTCGATCACGAGGTCGTCATCGACGCCACGAATCCGCTCGACTTCAGCGCCGGCGCGCCGCGGCTCGCGGTCGGCCATACCGACTCCCTCGGCGAGCAGATTCAGCGCGCGCTTCCGGATGCGCGCGTGGTCAAGGCCTTCAATACCGTCGGCTGCGGGCTGTTTTTCAAGCCGCAACTGCCGGGCGGACCTCCCGACATGTTCATCGGCGGCAATGACGCCGACGCCAAGAAACTCGTCTCCCAGGTTTGCGATGCCTTCGGCTGGGGCGTGATCGACCTCGGCGGGATCGAAGCCGCCCGCCATCTCGAGCCGATGTGCATGGTTTGGGTCCTCCACGGAGTGCTTTCCGGCTCCTGGGTGCACGCGTTCAAGATGCTTCATACATGAACGGTTTTTCAGCCATAAAACCCGCCCGTTCACCTCTTTGCAACAGTCCGGAGCGGCCAGGGTAGTAGGATTGCCCTGCCGCAACGACAGATTCGGAACATCATTCGAATGAGGTCTTTCATGCGCAAACTTGCAGTCGCCTTCCTCTTTCTCCTTTTCGCTTCCACATCACTTAACGCGCAGTACTTCGGGCGCAACAAGGTCCAGTGGGAGCACTTCGACTTCAAGGTTCTGAAGACAGAGCACTTCGATATTTATTATTACGACCGAGAAGCAGACGTGGTGAACGACGTCGGCCGCCAGGCAGAGCGCTGGTATACGCGGCTCTCGCGGACGTTCAATCACACGTTCAACCGCAAGCCGATCGTTCTCTACGCGAACTCCGCCGACTTCCAGCAGACCACGACCACCTCGGAGCTGATTGGCGAAGGGACGGGCGGGTTCACCGATCCGTTCATGAACCGCGTCGTCCTGCCGCTTACCGGCGACTACGCGGAAAACGATCATGTCATCGGCCACGAGATGGTGCACGTCTTTCAGTTCGACATCGCCTCGAGCATCACCAACAACCGGCGGCGTTTCAATCTGGAGATGATGCCGCTGTGGATCGTCGAAGGGATGGCCGAGTACTTCTCCAAAGGCCGCGTCGACCCGCTGACGGCGATGTGGATTCGCGACGCCGAGGTGCACAACCATCTTCCAAGCCTGCGACAGCTCGAGCGCGATCCGTACTACTTCCCGTATCGCTACGGGCAGGCTGTCCTGGCGTACATCGGCGGCCGCTTCGGTGATGACGCAGTCGTTCGCTACTTCCTCGCGGCCGGCATGACCAATCCGGAGGCCGCGTTCGATCGGGCCCTCGGCGTTCCGGCCAAACAACTCTTCACCGACTGGCAGGAAGCGGCCCACGAGCTCTATGCCCCGATCGTCGCCGACCGCCCGTCCGAGCCCGGCGTGCCGCTCATCGGAAGCAAAGAGGGGCTACGCGGCAACCTCAACCTCGGTCCGGCCTACAGCCCTGACGGCAAGTACATCGCCTTCCTCTCCACGCGCGCCATCTTCGATATCGATCTCTTCCTCGCCGATGCCCAGACCGGCAAGGTCCTTCGCCGCCTGGCGTCAAGCGACCGCAACGGACACTTCGAGTCGCTTCGTTTCATCGACTCGGCAGGCAGTTGGTCCGCTGATTCACGTCGTCTGGCCTTCGTCACCTTCCAGCACGGCGACAACTACCTCGGCATTGTTGACGTCGATTCCGGCAAGGTCTCGACCGTGAAGGTCCCCGGCATCGATGCCATCAGCAGCGTTGCCTGGTCGCCAGACAACAAGACCATCGTCCTCTCAGGCCAGGCAACCGGTGTCTCCGACCTCTTCCTCTTCGATACGGAGTCGATGGAAGTCCACCGCCTGACGAACGACAGGTACGCCGACCTGCAGCCGGCCTTCTCGCCGGACGGCAAGACCATTGCCTTCGTCTCCGACCGCGGGACCGGTCCCGAGGCAAACCTCGAGCAGCTCTCCTTCCAGGGAATGCGGATCTCGACGATCGACGTCGCCAGCGGATCGATCAAGACCCTGCCGCTCTTCTCCAACGCCAAGAACATCAACCCGCAGTACGGACCCGACGGCAGCATCTACTTCATCGCAAATCCCGAGGGGCTGGCCGACATCTATCGTTACACGCCGGAGGGACGCGTCCTTCGCATCACCCGCGTGCAGACCGGCGTGGCCGGCATCACGGACATGTCGCCGGCGATGACCGTTGCGCTGAAGACAGGCGATATCGCGTTCTCGCTGTACGAGAGCGACAACTACAACATCTACAAGCTGGCAGCGAACCCGCCGTCGATCGCCATGGCCATGACCAATACCGTGCCGTCCTCCGGGCGCGCCGGCCAGCTTCCGCCGCTGCGCGGAACCGGATCCACGATCACCGCCTACCTCCAGAATCCCGCCGAGGGATTGCTGCCGGAGAATACGGTCTTTTCGCAGGCCAGCTATCACTCCGGTCTTCACATCGCCTATCTCGGCCCGCCGACGATCGGCGTCGGCGTCAGCTCGTTCGGAACGGGCGTCGGTGGCAGTATCAGCGCCTACTACACCGACATCCTCGGCTACCACAACCTCGGAATCACCTTCCAGGGTGGCGGGACGTCGGGCGTCGGCACGTTCGGCGATCAGCTCGCGGGGGAGGTCTTCTACCTCAACCAGAAGCATCGTCTGAACTGGGGCGTCGATACCACCCATCTGCCGTACGTCAGCGCATTCACATCCGCGGGACAGGCGCCGGTAGTGGTCAATGGCCAGACCTTCCTGGCCGATGTCGTGCAGCAGGAGCGTGATATTCAGCGTTTCGATGACGTCACCGGCGTCGTCCAGTATCCGTTCAGTCAGACCCGGCGTATCGAGGCCAGCGCCGGCTTTCAGCACGAGGCGTTCAAGTCGGAGATCGAGACGGTCTTCATCGTCAACAACACCATCGTCTCCGATGAGGTCTCACAATCGCCGTTCAACTTTACGCTGAACCTTTCGCATGTCGGCGCCGCGTTCGTCGGCGATAGCTCGGTGTTCGGCTTCCTCTCGCCGGTGCGCGGGACGCGCTATCGCTACGAGATTTCGGCGCTCTCCGGCGATCTCAAGTTTGAGACCGCCCTGGCCGACTGGCGGAAGTACTTCTTCCTGAACCCGATCACCTTCGCGGTGCGCGGCATTCACTACGGCCGCTATGGCAAGGATTCTGATACCTATCTCAACGCCAGTACCAGTGGTACCGGCGTTCAGCTCGGACAGCTCTCTCCCCTTTACATCGGGCAGGACTCGTTGATCCACGGATATAACGTCAACTCCATCGGCCTCGATGAATGTGTGCAGACACCCGGCTCGACGAGTTGCCCGGTTTTCGATCGTCTCGTCGGCTCGAAGATCGTCGTCGGTAACGCCGAGGTTCGCGTTCCCGTGTTCGGCAACAAACAGTTCGGTCTGGCCAGCGGCTTCATCCCGACGGAGCTGTTCGGTTTCGTCGATGCCGGCGCCGCGTGGTCGACGGATGATGGTTGCCGCACTCTGGCAAATCTGCCCCAGAGTGCTCCCGTACCATCCAACTGTCACGTGAAATGGACGTTTTCGAACAAGAACTCCACCGACCGCGTGCCGGTGGTCAGCACGGGCGTCGGGCTCCGCCTGCTGCTGGCCTACATTCCTCTCGAGTTCTACGCCGCCAAGCCGTTCCAGCGGCCGGGGCGCGGTTGGGTGACCGGATTCAACATCGCCCCGGGCTGGTAGTGCCGATCAATCCCGCCGAGTTCGAGCGCCTCGTGGCCGAGGCGCTCGACTCGCTTCCGGAGCGCTTCGCCGAACTGCTCGACAATGTCGTCGTCGTGGTCGAAGAGGAGCCGACTGCGTCCGATCGCGACGTGCTCGAACACTCCCACAGCGAGTTGCTCGGTCTCTACCGCGGCACGCCGATGACCCGTCGGACTTACGATTCCTTCCGCCTCCCCGACCAGATCGCCATCTTCCGCGGCCCCATCCTGCGTGTCACGCGCGGCGCGGGCGAGGCCAAGCAACAGATCCGCGAGACCGTCATCCACGAGCTGGGACACTACTTCGGGTTGGACGACGATGAGATGGTGTTCTGATTCTGTCTCTGCTTCCGAGCCTGGCGGCATCGCCTACGGCTCGGAGATAGATATCCAGTCCACGCTTCTTCGTGTGAGACTGGGTGCGCCGGCCGCTTGCGGTCCTGTACCGGCTACGTGCTGCCCGCGCGTCACGTGAATATCAGAAGGGCATGCCCTAGAGGACACAACACGGGGTTCAATATCAGACGCTTAGGGTGTCAAGATCACATCACGAGGGGTTCAATATCAAACGCGTAGGGCCTTGATCTCACAACGCGAGGGGTTCAATATCAAACGCGTAGGACGTCAAGTTCATCGCGAAAGCCGTGGATCAAACGCGTTTGATATCGAAGGCCATCGCAAGTGGTGTGAGCTCAAACGCGTTTGATATCAGAGGCCATCGCGAGTGGGATTAGATCAAGCGCGTTTGATATCGAAGGCCATCGCAAGTGGTGTGAGCTCAAACGCGTGACCCCAGAGGCCATCGCGAGTGGGATGAGTTCAATCTTATTTGTCCTCGAAGCCATCGCCAGTGGCGTGAGTCAATCTCGTCTGAACTCGAAACCATCGCCAGTGGCATGAGTTCATTCTTGTCTGACCTCGAAGCAATCACGAGTGGCGTGAATATCAGTCCCTCGGAATATGAAACGGAACCTCCTCCCGCTGCGCGCTCTCGTACTCGCGCTCTTCCTCGGTCACATCACTCTCGTCTTCGATCTGGTAGTGGCGAATGTCTTCCATCAGGTCCTCCCGCCGAACTGCGCGGCCTCGAGTTGCAAAAGCTCCTCGTACGCAGGGAGCGTCAGGAAATCTGCCAGTTCATCGTTCAGAATCAAGTCGTCGAAGATCGCCGCCGCTCTCTCGAGGTGCGGACGCGATCCGATCTTCTGCAGTTCTTCGCCGCGGATCGTTCGATACAGCTCCGCCGTCACGTCACGTCCGTCGTCGAGCCGGCCGTGGTGATGAATCCACTGCCACAGCTGCGTGCGCGAGATCTCGGCAGTGGCCGCGTCTTCCATCAGGTTGTAAAGCGGCACGCAGCCGAGGCCGCCGAGCCACGCCTCCAGGTAGAGGATGCCTACGTTGATGTTTTGACGTACCCCGTTTTCCGTGATCACTCCCTCGGGGGCGCGCAGAAGATCGGCTGCAGTGACATGAACATTGTCGCGTTTGCGGTCGATCTGATTCGGCCCCGGCATGTGGGCGTCGAAGATCTGCTTCGCGATCGGCACGAGCCCTGGATGGGCAACCCAGGTGCCGTCATGCCCGGCCTGCACCTCGCGCAGCTTGTCGGCGACGACTTTCGCTGTGGCTGCGGCGTTGGCCGCGTCATCGTTCTTGATCGGAATCTGCGCCGCCATCCCGCCCATGGCGTGAATGCCGCGCCGGTGGCAGGTCTTGATCAGCAGCGCCACGTACGAAGCGAGGAAATGCTTCTCCATCGTCACGCTGCCGCGGTCCGGGAGCACGACGTCACGTTGCGCGCGGAGCTTCTTGATGAAGGAGAAGATGTAGTCCCAGCGCCCGCAGTTCAGCCCGGAGGAGTGGTCGCGCAGCTCGTAGAGGATCTCGTCCATCTCGAACGCCGCCAGGATGGTCTCGATCAGCACCGTGGCCCGGATCGTCCCGTTGGGGATGCCGAGGGACTGCTGGGCGTGGACGAAGACATCGTTCCAGAGGCGCGCCTCGAGATGCGACTCCATCTTCGGCAGATAAAAATACGGCCCGGTCCCGCGGGCGATCGCTTCCCTGGCGTTGTGGAAGAAGTAGAGCCCGAAGTCGAACAGGCTGGCCGATACCGGCGCGCCATCGACGAACAGATGCTTTTCCAGCAGATGCCACCCGCGCGGCCGGACGACCAGCGTGGACGTCGTCGCGTTCAACGCGTACTGCTTCGCGCCGGACGCAAAGGAGATCGTCCGCCGCACCGCATCGCGCAGGTTCAACTGGCCGTCGATATTGTTGAACCAGGTCGGCGCGTTGGCGTCTTCGAAGTCCGCCATGAAGACGTTCGCCCCGCAGTTGAGCGCATTGATGATCATCTTCCGGTCGACGGGACCTGTGATCTCCACACGCCGGTCGAGCAGATCGGCCGGGATCTTCGCAACGGTCCAATCGCCCTCGCGGATGTCCTTCGTCTCCGGCAGAAAGTCGGGAAGCTCCCCCGCGTCGATCCGCGTCTTCCGAGCCTCGCGTGCGGCCAGCAACTCCTCGCGCCGCGGATTGAACCGCCGATGCAATCCCGCCACGAACGCCAGCGCATCCGCCGTCAGAATCTCGTCCCACTCCGCGCGCCGTTCTCCACGTACTTCGATACCGTTCATGATGTGAGCAGTTGAGCACGGAACGGGCCAAGTTGATACCCCTCTGCATGTTAGGTGTGAAGGGTTGTGAAGATGGGGCGTAACGTTGTCAAGGTTTGTAAAGGGGAAAATCGCGGTGCGCAGTCATTGTATTGAACGACGATGCCATCAGACGTTTGGTTGGGCCTGGTGATCTCTACATCTCACGGAGCACTACTCGCAGAAGTTCGCGAGCAGGCGTGCAGGCCCCATGGTCTGTCGTGGCCTCTCGAGTGTCAACGCACCGGAGAACCGAGAAACTTGTCGCCGTTGAAGTGGATCATGTGATCGGGATTCTCAGCGATCCAGACTTCTGTTTCCCAGGCGATGTTATCGATGTGTCGCTTGAACTCTTTGAAATCGGGGAAAGCCGAAACGTAAATTCGTTCCGCGCTGCACCGACTCAGCTCTTTCTCCAGTTCAAAGTGCCGTTTCGGCGAAACAGGTCCATGCGAAGTAACCGCCTCGATGAGGAACAAACGGTTACGCTCTTCGAGATAGAGCACAACATCGGGCAACTTATCGTGCTTCGTCATCGGGACCCCGAGCTTCGAGAGCGCGTCTTCTGCCAGGACCAGTGACTTGTTCGCGGTATCGCCGAGGTAGAGGAGCGAAGCTCCCGGAGCGAAGCGTTCCGCGAACTCTCTAACGATTGCAACTTGAAGTTCATTGTGTTTGCCGGGCGACAGCATCACCGCTGTTCCATTAGCAAGTAGGAGTGGAACCATCTGCATGTTCTTGGTCGCAGTGTAGACAGCGAGCAGACTGCCGTGGGTGTCGGTGAAGGCTCGTGCCTCCTTCCCGAACGTCGTGGTTCCGTAGCTGCGGACCACGAGAAGTGCGGCTTCCGATATGGCGTAGCGCGTGCGCGGGCTGTTCGTAGCCAATCCCGGCTCGTCTGGATTCCGATCCACAACACGCGCTTGCTCGAATTGATGAATGACTTGACGGCGAACAGTCTCTCGGGTGTTCTCAGCGTACCGTTTTCGGAAGATGTCACTCGTGAATTCCAGCACGTCGTGGATGCGAATAGACCGGCGTGTCGCATCAGGCCAGGGACTCTTTGGGCCGAGATTGGCGAGCGCGAGGAGGGTGTAGGCCGCGACGTCGGTTTGTTGGGCCTGCGGAAGCCCGAGAGCTTTCAGGATCTTCTTCGCTGCATTAAGTGTCGCCATCCGCGCTCCGCTCCACGTCTTGCATGAGACTTCCTGGAACGTTTAGCGCTTCCGCGACTACGCGGTCAAGGCTTTTCACACCGTGGATCCTCAGCGCAGCGCCGACCTTCAAAATGGCTTGGGATGAAGGAAGGGGGAGCTGGCGAAGCTCGACGGCGCTCACTTGGGTGTTTCCATTCGAGATTCGGAAGTATCTGTCTATGAAGACGCTGTTAAGGAGACCGGCTAGGCCAAGTGCTTCGTCGTCTGACATCGCGGTATCCATGCGCTGAATATAGTTGAGATGGTTCTCCAGCCCGATCATCCTGCCAGGAAGTTGGGTGCCGACCAGCGGGGCAGCGACGATTCGACGGAGCTCTTCTTTCGCGCTGAATCTCCGCATCACAACGTAAGTCGTGTTTGGAAGGAGCAGGTATTGCGATTCAGGGCTGTCGGCAATGTACTGGCGCTTATTCGTCCCCTCAATCGGCCACCGAACATCCATCTGCTTTATGTGTTGCAGCCACAGAAGGGGCACTTCGTGATTGCCGTTTGGCGCATCGTGGATGAAGTCCGAGGCGCGAAAAGCGACAACCGGCCCTGTCGAGACCTTTAGCCCGAGGGTGTGTAGTGTCTCCGGCCACGAACGGACGAAAGAAAGGATGCGGTCGTCCAAGTCGTTAATCGGAATGTGAACCCCGAGTTCGCGGGAACTGAGGTCGACGACATCTACCAGAGGGACTACCCGTGTCCGTCGATCATCCAGATCGCGGATGCCGGCGCTCGTCGTGATCGTAACCGTCGAACCGTGCGTTGCGCTCTTCCGTACGGCGCGAAGGATGATGTTTTCCTGGAGCACTTCGTCCTTGCGAAACGCGTCCATGCGAGAACCAAAAAGGTGAATCGCCTCGGGAACCACCTGCGAGAAGAGAACGGCGCGGAAACGTCGGAAGTAGTCTCCTGTCGTGAAACTTCGCGGCGTGATCGTAACCAGTTCGCCTCCGTCTCGGAGAAGACTCGCCATGATCGCCATGAAGATCGCGTAGATGTTCGGCTGTCCGTGAACGATGTGTGCGGCAGCGCGTGCGCGAGGGTCATCTTTCAGAAGTTTGAAGTACGGCGGATTCGCAATCGCGATGTCGTATCCCTGGCGAGGTGTCGTGAAGAGGGACGGTGTGAGATATGACGCGTTCTCGATGATGAAATCTTCGCGATGAACGGAAAACGTGCAAACGACACCGCGGTCACTCAGCCATTCATGCGCATACGAAAGTGTCCGTTCGGTAAGATCGGCGAGCCGCGGATGAATTTCGTGCGTATCGATGTGAACCGAGCCAACTCTCCCCGGGAGTCGCTCACAGATTGAGGCGGTAAGAACCGCGGTGCCGGGGCCGGGTTCGAGGATGCGAAGATATGGGACGGAGGGTATCCGTGCAAGCTCCGCCATAAACCGCGCGACCTCGCGGGGCGTGAAGAACTGCCCGAGGTCTCGGCGCTCTTCCATGGGAGCCGTGGAGCAGTAGTCGGTAAACAATCGCCAAGCCAGCGACGACGGATCTTCAGTCGTTCCCGGCATGGCCTGTTCATTTCTGGGTATCGAACGTGCCAAAATTCAATCTCGTCGTTGAGTGTACCTCGGCGATTTCCGAACGCCGAGGACTTCCACCAGTGGTGGAGTTGAAGTTCGCGCACGAACGCGGCAGCGACATACGCGACAATGGGTGGCATCACCATGTCCACGCTCGGCACCAAAGTCCGCTCCATCCGCCGCCGCGAGCACCTCACGCAGACCGATCTCGCAGCGAAGCTGGAGATCTCGCCGAGCTACCTAAATCTCATCGAGCACAATCAGCGGCCGTTGCCGGCGCATCTGCTGGTCAAGGTCGCGCAGGTGTTGAAGGTCGATCTCGACTCCTTTGCGGATGACGATCACTCGCGGCTGGTGGACGATCTTCAGGAAGCGTTCGGCGATCCGATGTTCGAGGAGCATCCGCTGACCACCTCGGATATGCGCGAGCTGTCCGAACAACCCGCCACGGCCCGCGCCGTGCTGGCGCTCTATCAGGCCTGTCTGTCGACGGTCGAGTCGACGCGGGCGCTGGCCAGCAAGGTCTACGACGGCGATGACTTTCGCGGCATCGATCCGGCGCATCTGCCGTCGGAAGAGGTGAGCGACGTCATCCAGCACAACGTCAACTTCTTCCCGGAGCTGGAAGAGATCGCGGGGAAGGGGACCATAGACCGGCAGGATGCGTATCGGTCGATCGTGCAGCATCTGCGCGAACGGCACCGCATCGAGGTGGCCATCGTCCCGGTCGGACGCGACCGCGCGGCCACGCGGCGGTACGACCCGGAGCGGCGGGTGCTGTCATTGTCCGAGGTGCTGCCGCCGTGGAGCAGGCAGTTCCAGCTCGCCCATCAGCTCGGGCTCATCGAGGCGGCGGACGTCATCGACGCCATCGTGGTCTGCTCGAAAGAGTTTCTGACCACGCCCGAGTCGGCCAAGCTTTGCCGCATCGCGCTGGCCAGCTACTTCGCCGCGGCGCTGCTGATGCCATACGACGATTTCCTGCGCGTGGCCGAGCAGGTGCGCTACGACATCGAGCTGCGGCAGCATCATTACACCGCCAGTTGGGAGCAGGTCTGCCACCGCCTGACCACCCTCCGCAACCCTTCCCGCCTCGGCGTTCCCTTTCACTTCGTGCGCGTCGACATCGCCGGCAACATCTCCAAGCGCTTCAGCGGCACCGGCATCCGCTTCGCCCGTTTCACCGGCTCCTGCCCGCGCTGGGATGTGCACGCTGCCTTTCTGACGCCCGGCCGCATCCGGACGCAGCTCTCGAAAATGCCCGACGGGACCGCCTACTTCTGCGTGGCCGCACCATCCGCAAGAGCTTTGGCTTCGCCGCCGGCGACGCGCTGATGGCCGTCGGCATCGGCTGTCCGGTCGACGCCGCCCGGAAGCTCGTCTACGCCTACGGCTACGAGCTCGACAACCTCGACGCCGCCGTCCCGATCGGGACTACCTGCCGCCTCTGCGAACGCCTCGACTGCGAGCAGAGGGCCTTCCCGCCGCTGCAGCACGGATTCACGATCGACGAAAATGTGAGGGGGGCGTCGTTCTATGCACCGGCGGTGGAACCGGCGCTGCCGATTCGGAAGAGGAGGCGGTAACGGGGTTCCCGAGTCACCGATCTCTTCCAGACCTCGCAGAATTGGCTTAAAGCCTCATGGGGGTCGGAAAAAGCCTCATGGGGGTCGGAAAAAGCCTCATGGGGGTCGGAAAAAGTCTCATGGGGGTCGGAAAAAG
>Ga0210402_10000549_pt1 | contig 41859 bp, 44 predicted proteins | sample IncBWC7MmetaG_FD_161055 | JGI IMG/M metagenome (GOLD analysis project Ga0210402, IMG submission 161055) | Forest soil microbial communities from Barre Woods Harvard Forest LTER site, Petersham, Massachusetts, United States - Inc-BW-C-7-M | ecosystem: Environmental > Terrestrial > Soil >...
GTCGGCGGGCCTGCTGCCCGTGCCCTGGGATCCGAGCAGCGAGTCGTGGGGCGGCGCGCAGCTTCAGGACCGCTTCATCCGCGTGGAGCATCGCCGGATGACGGAACTCGACATGCAGGCCTGGACCGCGTGCCGAATGATCGGCGAGGCCGCCAGTCGAACAGCATCAGCCGATCCGGCGAAGATCATGCAGGAAATGAAAGGCGCCGATTTCGGCGTTGCCGCCTACAAGGGACAAAAACTCACCTTGCGCAACTGGGACTGGCAACTTCGCCAACCGATCCTGCTGTCCGATGGCCGCAATGTCGTGTCGGTGTCGCCGCAGCCGGGCTTCCTGCACCAGGTGACGGAACTCGACACGCTCGGCATCGACCGGCCGGAGACCAAATGCAAACTGCAATGACACGCTGCAACACGCTTCCGGCTTCGTGCTTCGCCGGATTGCTCCTGGCGGCAGTGCCCGGACCGGCCCGTGCCTTCATGGCCTATGTGACGAACGAGCGCGACAACACGATGAGCGTGGTCGATCTCGATCAGATGAAGACCGTGCAGACGGTGCCGGTCGGGCAGCGTCCGCGCGGCATAACGATGACCGCGGACGGCAGCCTGATTCTGGTCTGTGCAAGCGACGACGACACGATCCAGATCATCGATGCCAAGACGCTGCGCATCGTCGGCGATCTGCCGTCCGGCCCGGATCCCGAAACCTTCGCCCTGCACGTCTCCGGCAATCCGCTCTATGTGTCGAACGAGGACGACAACATGGTGACCGTGATCGACGTGCCCACGCGCAAGATGATCGCGGAGATACCGACCGGCGTCGAACCCGAAGGCATGGCGGTCAGCCCGGACGGTCAGACCATCGTCAACACGTCCGAGACCACCAACATGGCGCATTTCCTCGACTACAAGACGCGCAAGATGGTCGCCGGCGTGCTGGTCGATGCACGGCCGCGGGCCGCCATGTTCAAACACGACGGATCCGAGGTCTGGGTGTCCTCGGAACTTGGCGGCACCGTCAGCGTGATCGATCCGGTGCAGCACGCCGTGACGCACAGGATCTCGTTCGACGTGCAGGGCCTGCGCGCCGAGGCGATACAACCGGTGGGCATTCAGTTCACCCGAGATGACGCGACCGCGTTCGTCGCCATGGGACCGGCAAACCGCGTCGCGGTGATCGACACGAAGACGTACAAAGTGAAAAAGTACCTGCTGGTCGGACAGCGCGTCTGGCAGATGGCGTTCACGCCGGATCAGAAATACCTGTTGACCACCAACGGACTTTCCAACGACATCTCGGTGATCGACGTCGCCTCGCTGGATGTGGTGAAATCGATCCCGGTCGGTCGGCTGCCCTGGGGCGTGGTCGTGTCGCCGAAATGAACAATGGCGCCGTCTCCGACGTGGCGCTTCGTACCGCGCCCGATCCCGCGGCGGCTGTTGCGGCACTCGCCGTGCGGGGGGTGAGTCACGCCTACGGGTCGCGCCAGGCCCTTCAGGACGTCAGCCTGACAGTGCCGCAATCGAGCTTCACCGCTCTGCTCGGCCTCAACGGCGCGGGGAAGACAACGCTGTTCTCCCTGATCACACGGCTCTACGACACGCGACATGGCTCGATCGACGTGCTCGGCCACCGTGTGTCGCGCGAGCCCGGCGCGGCACTGCGCCTGCTGGGTGTGGTGTTTCAGGCACGCACGCTGGATCTCGATCTCTCTGTCATGGACAATCTGCTCTATCATGCCGCACTGCACGGCATCGGCAGACGCGAGGCGCGGCAACATGCGCTTGCAGGACTGCAGGAGATTGAACTTGCCGACCGCGCCCGCGATGTCGTGCGCAATTTGTCGGGCGGTCAGATGCGGCGGATCGAGATTGCACGCGCGCTGTTGCATCGGCCATGCGTCCTGGTGCTGGACGAACCGACGGTCGGGCTGGACGTCGCATCCCGCTCCGCCATCCTGTCCCATGTGCGCTCGCTCGTCCGCGAGCGCGGCGTCGCCGTGCTGTGGGCGACCCATCTGCTCGATGAGGTCGCGGACGATGATTCGGTTGTCGTGCTGCATCGCGGCCGAGTCCTGGCAGCCGGCTATGTCGAGGATGTCATCGCATCGGCGGGCGCCGTTGACATGCGCAGCGCATTCGTCGCGTTGACTGGCGCCACGCCTGGAAGCGCGGAATGAGCGCCGGCGGGATCAGCGCCCAAAACCCGGGCTTCACGATCGGCCAGTATCTGATCTGCCTGCGTGGCATTGCCTGGCGCGAGGCGCTGCGCTTCCTCAATCAGCGCGAACGCTTCGTCTCGGCGCTGGTGCGGCCGCTGGTGTGGCTGTTCATCTTCGCCGCAGGCTTCCGCCAGATCCTCGGCGTGTCGATCATTCCGCCCTACGAGACCTACGTTCTGTATGAGGTCTATGTCACGCCCGGCCTGATGGCGATGATCCAGTTGTTCAACGGCATGCAATCCTCGCTCTCGATGGTTTACGACCGCGAGATGGGCAACATGCGCATGCTGCTGGTCAGCCCCTTTCCGCGTTGGTTCCTGCTGACTGGCAAGTTGCTGGCCAGCACGGTGGTGTCGATCTCGCAGGTCTACGCCTATCTGGTCGTCGCCTGGCTCTGGGGAATCCAACCGCCGGTTTGGGGCTACCTCACCGTGCTGCCCGCGCTCGCGTTGTCCGGCATGATGCTCGGGGCGCTTGGTATGCTACTGTCCTCGGTCATCAGACAGCTCGAGAACTTTGCCGGTGTGATGAACTTTGTCATATTCCCGATGTTCTTCGCATCGTCCGCACTGTACCCACTATGGCTGGTGCAGCAGTCGAGCCCGGTGGTTTACACCATCTGTCGGCTCAACCCGTTCACCTATGCCGTGGAACTGATCCGTTTCGCGCTGTACGCCGAGATCGACTGGATGTCGCTTGCAGTGGTCGCGATCATGACGATCATGTTCATGACGGGTGCGATCATCGCCTATGACCCGGCGCGCGGATTGATCGCGCGTCGCACGGGCGGCGGATGATTTCCCTCCGTCTCCGTAGCACGGCGTTCGCTTTGGGCGCGTTGTTTGCAGCAGCGGCGGGCAACACCGCGCCGCCCGGGCCACGCGATCTCGACTGGCCGTGCCAGCAGATCAAGGTGCCGAGGATGTCGCTCGCGGCGATCTGGTCGGGGCCGCCGCTGGATCAGCAGCAGACCGATTGGCGGCAGGACCAGCTTGTGGTTGACCTCGTGCATGACGTGGCGCAGCGCCGCGTGCCGATCGAGCAGGCACAGGACAGGATTCACGCATTCGCACAACAGGCCGGGGAAAAGCGGCAGCCGAAACTGCTGGAATTGCTGGCTGGTCTGTTCAGCGTGCTCGACGATGAACGCGGCACCGTCATGGCCGGCCTGGACAGGTTTGGCCTCCGCCAGAAGGAACTTGCCGCGGCGATCCGCGAGGATAACGAAAAGCTGCGCACGCTGCAGGCGAACCCCGCGACGGACGCAAGCGAGGTCAACCACATGGTGCAGCAGGTCACATGGGACGCAGAGGTCTTTCGCGACCGGCGCCAGGCTTTGAGTTACGCCTGTGACGTACCCGGCAAGATAGAACAGCGGCTGTTCGCGCTGGCGAAGATCGTCCAGCAGGAGATGCAATGAAGATGGTGAGGCAGGCTTATTCCACCGCCTGCGGCCGCGGCTTCGGTGTGCGTGCCTCCAGCGGCAGGTGATGCACTGTCCAGCCGTCGGTACCGTCCGGATACCAGGCAACATGCGTATAGCCCAGCGCGATCGCGCGTTTCGCCGCGTTCCATGACATCCAGCAATTTGCCAGGCAGTAGAACACCAGCGTGCGGTCCCGATTGCCGCCGGCGGCCTGTTCCAGGCCATGTTCGAAGTACTGCGCCATGACTGGCGCCAACGCTCCGTATCCGGTGTCCGGCAGCCAGATACTGCCCGGAACATCATCCCGCGGCTTCGGTCGCCAGATCATCGAAGCCGGCAGGCCGACCGGACGAGGCGGCTGCGGCAGCACGTCGATGAACACCGCGTCGTGCTTTTCCCAGTAGGCCTGCGCCTCCGCTGTCGACAGAACAGTTGCGCCGCGCAATGTGGCCGGCACGGGCGAGCGATAGTCATCCATGCGATAGTCCGACGGCTCCTGCGCAGGCGGCGCCTCGGTTAATCCGGCGCCGGCCAGAAGCACTGTGGCGAGCGCCGCCGCGACGCGATAGCCGATCGCACTCACCGCGCGATCAGGTTGCCCTGCTCGTCAAGCAAAGGCACACCGTACTCTTCCAATATCCGATCGATCTCCGGCTGGTTTTCGGCGATCAGCCGATTGAGCTTGCGCTTCCAGTCCTGATCGCTCTGTCGCACGCCCATCGCGATGCGGAAGTCCATCCGTTCCGGTTCTTTCAGCAACGGTGACACCGTCAGCTTCGGTGTCGCGCGCTGCGCGTAAAAGCCGGCGATCGGGCCCCAGAGCACGCCGGCATCGATCTGCCCGGACGTTATGTCATTGACCATTGTCCGGGTCGGCGCATCAATGCGCGTATCCACCGTCAGCGCATAGGGCCTGGCCAGCGCCATCAGCCCATTCGCCGCCAGCACGGTGGCTGGCGGCGTGCCGGCGACGATTCCGATGTGTTTCGGCTTCAACCGCGGATCCGCGAGCGATTCAATTCCGTCCAGTCCATTGCCCGGCTTGAACACGAGCGCATAGGTCGTGTGGTAGTACGGATTTGTGGTCTGGACCAGCGTGTCGCCCACCGCGACGCCCATGATCACGTCACAGCGCAAGGCGTTGAGCGTGTTGCGCACGAAACCGATCACCTGCGGAAGATAGGTGTAGCTGGTCGGCACGCCCAGCTTCCGCGCGAACAGTTCGGCGAGCTTGTTCTCGAAGCCTTCGCCCGCCTCGTTGGAAAACGGCAGATTGCGCGGGTCGGCGCAGACACGGAACACCTTGGGATCTACCAGTTCGCCGGAAGCACCAAGCCCCGGTGCCTGGGCGGCAGCCCGGCCGGCGATCGTCAACGCCAGCCCGGCAACAAAAACCGGCCAGGCGCGCCGGATTGCCTTCAACGAACGCGATATCATCATGATCTGGCGCTTCTGATCAGCCCATGCATTGGTCCTCAGCCTTCGAGAACTCCGGCGGCTTCGGCGCATGCTTGTCCGGGCGACCGCGCCCGATGGCATCGTCGGCTCGCGCCCGCAGGTAAACGTAGATCGCGTCGATGTAGCACATGACGTTCTTGTTCTCGCCGTTGGCCGGCATCACCAATTCCTGCGCGGCCGACACATCCTTCTTCCCGCCGGCGACGATGCCATAGAAATCGGTGTAGCTGAGGTGCCTCATCGACTCCAACAGCGCCGGTGCATAGCTGGAACCCATGCCGTCCGGACCGTGACAGCGCAGGCATTCCGACGAGTAACGCGTGAAGCCGACATAGGTGTACCAGTCCACCGTTCCATCCGGAGCCACCTTGAAGGTTGGGACGTCCTCCTTGTCGACCCACTTGCCCTCGTCGGACTTCACGGCGGTGGGATCGCCCGATCCGTCGGTGATCGCATAGGCGCCGACCGACAGCATCAGCACCGTGGCAAAGCCTGCCGCCGCCCGCAGAATTCGTTGCACGGTGCGCCTCCTTGTCTGCCATGACGGTGCGGCCGGCCCGTGGTGCGTTGCCACGAAGCCGGCCGCGGAATTCACGCCAAAGCCAAGCCTTGCGATCAGGTCGGCGGCAGAGCGAACACCGTCAGCGTTCCGCCAAGCGCCGTGTAGTTGTTGAGGGCGGCGTAACCGCCGACCGCGCCCAGACCTGCGTGCGGATCGGTCAGGCCTGCCGCGAGGCCGATGCCAGCCCAGCCGCCGATGCCGGACAGCACTGCGACGTACTGCCGGCCGCCATGCTCATACGTCATCACGTTGCCGATGATGCCGGACGGCGTCTTGAACTTGTAAAGCTCCTTGCCGGTCTTGCCATCGACCGCCTTCAGATAGCCCTCGAGCGTGCCGTAGAAGATGACGCCGCCCTTGGTCGCAAGCGCGCCCGACCACACCGAGAACTGCTCCGGATCGGACCAGACGATCTTCCCAGTGGTCGCATCCCACGCGATGAAGTTGCCCATGTTGGTCTGACCCTGCGGCGGATACATCGCCAGCGTCGCGCCGACATAGGGCTGTCCCGCGGTGTACGACACGCGGAACGGTTCATAGTCCATGCAGACATGGTTGGTCGGCACGTAGAACAGCTTGGTGTCAGGCGAGTAGGCTGCCGGCTGCTCGTCCTTGCTGCCCAATGCGGCCGGGCAGATGCCCTTCGAGTTGACGTCGGCGCCGTTGGCACCCGGCGCGAATTGATTGACCACGGCCGGCCGCCCGTAGGTCGGGCTGCTCTTGTTCATATCAACCCCGGTCGTCCAGTTCACCGCCGGATCAAACTTCGCCGCGACCAGCAGTTCACCTGTCGCGCGGTTCAGCGTGTAGCCAAGCCCGTTGCGATCGAAGTGAACCAGTGTCGGCACCGTCTGGCCGCCGATCTGCTGGTCGGCCAGGATCATCTCGTTGACGCCGTCATAGTCCCACTGGTCATGCGGCGTCATCTGATAGACCCACTTCGCCATGCCTGTGTCGACATCGCGCGCGAAGATCGTCATCGACCACCTGTTGTCACCGGGCCGCTGCGTCGGATTCCATGTCGATGGGTTGCCCGACCCATAATAGATCAGGTTCAGCGCCGGATCGTACGAATACCAGCCCCAGGTAGCGCCGCCGCCGATCTTCCACTGGTCGCCTTCCCAGCTCTTCGGGCTGGAATCCGCGCCGACCGGCTTGCCGAGCGCCATGGTCTTCTGCGGATCGAATAGAATGTCGCTGTCGGGACCTTCGGAATAGGCGCGCCAGATCTGCTTGCCGTCTGCCGTCGACAAGGCCGCGACCCAGCCACGCACGCCGAATTCGCCGCCGGAAACGCCGACCAGGACCTTGTCCTTGACCACCATCGGCGCCCCGGTGCCGGTCTCGCCCTTGCCGGGATCACCGGTCTTCACCGACCACACCACCTTGCCGGTCTTCGCATCCAGCGCCACCAGCGTCGTGTCAGCCTGATGGAGGAATATCTTGCCGTCGGAATAGGCGACACCACGATTAACGGTGTCGCAGCACATCACCGGAATGACGTTCGGATCCTGCTTCGGCTCGTATTTCCACAGGATCATTCCGTCATGGTTCAGATCGAGCGCGAAGACCGTGTTGGGAAACGGTGCGTGCACGTACATCACGTCGCCGATGACCAGCGGCGCGCCCTCGTGGCCGCGCAATACGCCGGTCGAGAATGTCCACGCCACCTGCAACTTGCCGACATTCGCCGGGGTGATCTGGCTGAGCGTGGAATAGCGCTGATTGTCGTAGGTGATGGTCGGCATCACCACGTCTTTTGCATTCGCCTGCATCTTGACAAGATCGTCAGCCGCCGCGGCTGGCACGGTCGTGGCTGCGATCAACAGGCTGGACGATATGAGGGTGGTTGCCGTGAGCAAAAGTCTCGCCGAAACGCGTCGCATGGTTTCCTCCCGTTTTGTTCGCGCTCGCGGTGGACGACCCGGCGATCAGTCCACCAGTCATATCCAGTTCGGTTGGGAAGCAGGCCTATCCGACAGCGTGCCTGGGCGAGCCGGTCCGTGTTCGTTGTTTTGCGACCGACGTAGGCGGAATCGATCAGGCGAATGCCGCCCTCCCAACTGCGGGCATCCGTGGAAGCCGGAAGTCGGTAACTTTATGCAATGCGGGACACGCATTCGTCAACATGCCGGCGCCACGGCCAGGATCGCCGCCGGCCTTGACACGAATGCCGCCGCGATGCCGCCTGCACGCAATCGAGGAAACGGGGTGCGCGCCATGCCGGCCATTCGAGTTCTGGCCCGTGTGATGCTGGTGCTATGCGCCAGCCCAGCCGGAGCTGCGCCGCCGCCGACCGCACCGCTCGCCGTGCAGGAAGTTGCCGCGGGCGACTACGCGCATTTCGGGCAGATCGCCCTGACCACGCCCGAAAATGCCGGCGACATCGCCAACCTCGGCATCATCGTCGGACAGGACGCCGTCGCCATCGTAGACACCGGCGGCAGCGTCGCCGTCGGACAGCGTCTGCTGATGGCCGTCCGCAGCATCACCGACAAGCCGATCCGTTACGTGATCAATACGCACGATCACCCGGATCACATATTCGGCAACGCGGCATTCGGGTCCGGCGCAACGTTGGTCGGGCACCACAACCTGCCGGCCGAACTGGCACGGCGCGGCACTTATTACCTGCGCTCCTACCGCGAACAGCTTGGCGAGGAAGCCATCGAGGCGGTCAGGATCGTTCCGCCCACTCTGCTGGTGGACACCGAGACCACGCTGGATCTGGGTGGCAGGCGGCTGCGACTTACGGCGTGGACACCGGCCGCGCATACGGACTGCGACCTCACGGTTTTGGATGAGGCGACTGGCGTGCTGTTCGCCGGGGACCTTGTCTTCCTGCAGCACGTACCGGTCGTGGACGGCAGCCTGACCGGCTGGCTCTCGGTGTTGCCGCGTCTGGCGCAGTTGCCTGCCACGATCGTGGTACCCGGACATGGCGGGCAGGCCGCGCCCTGGCCGCAGGCGCTGGACGACGAACGTCGCTATTTGAATGTGCTGGCACAGGATGCACGCCGCCTGATTGCCGCGGGCACGCCCCTTGCGCGCGCGGTACCCGAGGTCGGCCGTTCGGAGCAGCACCGATGGCAGTTGTTCGACGACTACAATCCGCGCAACGCGACCACGGCATTCAGTGAGCTGGAATGGGAGTAGTTCCCATGGGCATCGGATCATCGCGCGCCACCCGGCCGCGATACGCATAGCGCTCCTCGGTCCCCGACGAAGCCGCCTCGGCAAGTTCCAGCATGCGCGAGTGATGCGGCGATAACTCGCATGCCGGGTCGGTTGCCGCCGCATCGCCGGTGATCGCGAGCGCCTGGCAGCGACAGCCGCCAAAATCGATCTCGCGCTGATCGCAGGACCGGCACGGTTCCGGCATCCAGTCGGTGCCGCGAAATGCCTGAAACGCCGGGGAGTCCCGCCATATCGCATCCAGCGGCCGGTCGCGGACCGACCAGAACTCCAGGCCGGGAATTGTCTCGGCGGCGTGGCACGGCAGCACGCGCCCCGACGGTGTCACGTTCAACGAGCGACGCGCCCAACCGCCCATACAGGCCTTCGGCCGTCGCGCGTAATAGTCCGGCACGACCAGATCGATCACCAGGCGGCCGAGGTACTGCGGCCGGATGACCTCCATCTCCCGCATCGCGCGGTGGACCTGATCGCGGGTCGGCATCAGTGCCTGCCGGTTCCGAAAGGCCCAGCCGTAATATTGCGCATGGGCGATTTCCACGCGCCCCGCGCCAAGCGATGCGGCGGTTTCCACCAGCGCGGCGACACGATCGATGTTGGCACGGTGGATCACCGCATTGACGGTAAGCGCCAGCCCGAGCCGCGCCACGGATTGCGCGAAGGCCAGCTTGCGCACGTGCGCTCCGGGATAGCCGGCGATGCGGTCGGCGGATTCGGCCTCCACGTCCTGGATCGAAAGCTGGACGTGATCCAGTCCCACATCTTTCAGTCGTTCCAGGCGAGCCGGCTCGAGTCCGATCGCCGAGGTGATGAGGTTGGTGTAGAGGCCGGCGTCGCGAGCGGCCGCGACTATCTCGACAAGATCGCGGCGGGACGCAGGTTCGCCGCCGGACAGATGGACCTGCAGCACGCCCATCGCGGCCGCCTCGCGAAACACGCGGGCCCACGTCGCGGCGTCCAGTTCATCGGCGCGGTTGTCCAAGGTCAGCGGGTTCGAGCAATACGGGCAGGCGAGCGGACACCGATGTGTCAACTCCGCAAGCAGGCCGAGCGGCGCCGTAAGTGCTGGCCCACTCATATGGCCAGCATCCGTTTCGTCGCGAGGTCGGCCAGCATGTCGTTCACGTCGCCTTCGATCTCCGCTCGATCCGCAGTGTAGAGCACTGCGAGTTCATCGACGATCTGTGCAACCGTCCGGCTGCCATCGCAGCGGCGGAGAATTTCGCTGGCGGGTCCTTCGGCCTCGATCACCCGCTCCGGGCCGAGCAGCACCCACGCGTCGCGCGTCTTGTCGAAATGCAGGCGAACGCCGGGCGCCAGACGCGGGCGTTCCGGCAGCTTCGGCGCGTCGCTCTCAGGCATCGGGGGCCGCCGGCACGAATGCGCCGGGCGGGATCAGCCCAGGCGATACATACGAGTAATGCAGTGCATCGAGCATGCACCACAGCACGTCGCACTTGGTCGCCAGCGTGTCCACCACCGCCTGCTGCTGCTCCGGCGTGCGTGCATGCCGTTTCACCCAGTCCAGGGCGAAGCTCGCATCGCGCTCGGCCTGCGGCGGGCGCTTGTCGAAATACAGCATGATCTCCGGCGTGATAAAGTCGTAATGGGCGAGCATGCCCGCCATCCGCTCGGTGATGATCTGCGAGGAAAACAGCTCGGTCAGGCAGGAGGCAACCGCCTCCAGCAGGCTGCGCTCGCGCACCAGATGCACATAGGCCTGCACGGCGAAGCGCGTCGCCGGCAGCAGCAGGCGGGTCGAGGTCACCGCTTCGCGGTCGAGGCCGAGGCCATCAGTGAGTTTGAGCCAGCGCTCGATGCCGCCTGGACGGTTTTCGTCGCCGTCATGATCTTCCAGTCGCTTGCGCCATTCGCGCCGCAGCGCCGCGTCCTCGCAGCGGCCGATCAATGAGGCGTCCTTCAGCGGGATCATCGCCTGGTAGTAGTAGCGGTTGAGCGCCCAGGCCTGCACCTGCGCCTTCGTACACTGGCCACCGTGTAGCATGCGATGGAACGGATGCAGGTTGTGGTAGCGTTTCGCGCCCAGTTCGCGCAGGCGGGTTTCCAGGTCAGCCGGGGTTGGCGCGTCGTTCAAACCTGTACCTCCATTCCGTCGTAGGCGATTTCGATACCGGCCGCCTCGACCTGTCGCCGTTCCGGCGAGTCCAGGATCAGAATCGGGTTGGTATTGTTGATGTGCAGTAGGATGCGACGGCCCGGGAGATCGGAGAGTCCTTCCAGCGTTCCGCCCGGTCCGCTCACCGGCACGTGCCCCATCCGGCGTCCGGTCTTCTCCCCCAGCCCAGCCGTGACCATCTCATCGTCTGTGAACAGCGTGCCATCGAAAAACAGCAGATCAGCCGGGCGAAGTTGCCGGCGCACCGCGTCTGTAATGTCGGCGCAGGCAGGGGCGACGATCACGCTGCGGCCGTTCGCCTGCAAAAGCGCGGCGTAGTTTGGTCCGGGTTCCGGCTGCATGGCGCCGCGTTCCTCTAGGTACAACGGAACCTTTCCCGGCATGGTCAGCAGCGTCAGCGTCAGCCCTCCGCCGCATGGCACCGGCTCCTGCGGGGCGATCGCCACCCGGCGCACCATGGATGCATCCAGCACATCAAAGATGCGGTTCGCGTCCAACAGGTCCAGCAGCGGGCGCGGTGCATAAACTGTCAGCTTCTGCCGCTCCCGCAACACCAACAGCCCCGCGATCGCATCGACGTCGCCGCCAATCAGCACCACACCGGCAATTGGTGAATCGCGTCCCGGAGTTCGCGGCCACAAACGAGGGGTCTGGAGGATCTGTTGGCGCAAGTCCGGCGACGCGCCGACCACGACCCACTCAGCGCCATTACCGCTGACGGCGACACTGGCCTGCGTTGACGGACGCGCCCTTAGGTCGCCCGCGCGTACAAGTGCGCACTGGCGGCACCCGCAGTTCCACTGCGGGAATCCGCCACCAGCCGCCGCACCGAGCACCAGTCCCGTGAGTCCGGCCGCTCGGTCAGTCATTCGTCAAGGCGAAGCCGCTTACAGCTAGATCTTGCCGGCGAAGTAGCCGTTGATCTCCATGCCGATGCAGATTTCCCGGAGCTTCGGGCGTGACCAGGCCATGTGGTAACTCCTCGTTTCTTGTGGTTTCAGAAAGCGCGCCAGCCGACGCTGATCGTTTCATCCCGTCAGCAGTGGGAGGCTATCAGATCGATCGCATGGCGTCCAGACCGTCGCCGATCTTGCAAGCAGGGCTGCGAGTACGTGACTATATAGTGCAAGCGGACCGGTGCGGACCGGGAAGACGGTGCTATCCTGCGGGACGGGAGCGACCATGAAGACGCAAGCAACGCATCTCCTGCTGCATCGGCGGACGCTGCTCACGGCGGCGGCGCTTGGCACGATTGGCCGCCGCGCGACCGCGCAGGCGCCGGCCCAGAAGGATTCCTGGCCGTCACTCGCCGCCCAGATTTTCGACGGTCGGGCTGTCCGAAACGGTAGCGCGATCCTGGCCATCGACGCCCCCTATCGCGCGGAGGATGCCGCACTGGTCCCAGTCGGCATCCGCAGCCTGCTCGCCTCCGGCGACACCCGGCATGTACGCGGCGTCACCTTGGTGATCGACGAAAATCCCTCGCCGCTTGCCGCCGTCTTTTCGTCCGGCGACACAAGCGGACTACCGTCGCTGTCCACGCGGGTCCGCGTCGACTCCTATACGAACCTGCACGCCGTGGCAGAACTGAGTGACGGGGAACTCTACGCGGTGCAGCGGTTCGTCAAGGCCGCCGGCGGTTGCTCGGCTCCCGCCGCGAAGCAGGAGGCTGATTCGATCCCGCTCGGCACGATGCGCTTTCGCCAGTTTCCCGCTGCGTCCGGTGCAGATGCCGAGGTCCGGGAGGCACAGCTTCTGATCCGGCACCCGAACTTCTCGGGGATGCAGATGGACCAGATCACCCGTCTCTATGTGCCCGCACACTTCGTCAAAACCGTGCGCGTCTGGCAGGGTGATGATCTTCTGCTGGCCATCGAGAGCGGCATTTCGATCTCCGAAAACCCGGAATTCCGCTTCGACTACCACCCCAACGGCGCGAGCACCTTCCGTGCCGAGATGGAGGACAGCGAAGGCCAGGCGTTCAAGCAGGAGTGGCCCGCGACCCGCGTCTGACGGCACGCGGACCGCGTCAGAAGCAGCGGACCTCCGCCTCGGCCTGTGCCTCCTGGAGATCGCGCACAATATCGTTGGCGGGCGCACTCCGAAATTCCTGTCCGAGATATCCACCCGCGGAGCGGCGCATGCGCAGCACGGTCTCGGCCTTTTCGTACTTGTCGTAGGGCAGCACAGAAGCGATCACATCGATGGCACAGGAGCAGCGCTGCAGCGCCTCCTGGGTTCCGCCATTCGTCGCCATGCAAGCAAACACGAATTCGGCGCGGGTTGCCGTGGCATACCCACCGCTGTCCTCGGCCTGGCCCGGCTGCGCGAAGATCAGGCCGCACAGTGCCAACAACACTCTGATCCGGCAGCGGACAGTCGCCATTGCAACCTCGCAAGCGAGCCATGACAGGGCACGTCGTGGCGACAGCTTGCCTCATTGCAAGCAGGCCGCATAGGATCAGGCCGCGCGATGTGCTGCCGCGGTCGCTTGATCACGCAGCCATTCGTTTCAAGTAATTCGGTGACGGACAGACCATGAACATTGTATCCTGGCCAATCATAACGGCTTGCATGATTTCCGCCGGGGTGAGTGCGGCACAGGCAGCGGACAGTGGCCGCACCCGATTCTGGAACCTGACCGGCGAGACTATCACCCATCTCAACCTGGCGCCCGAAGGCACCACGAATTGGGGTCCCGATCAGTGCCGCAACGATCCGGACGGCACGGTGGATTTCGATGAGCGGCTGCGGATCACGGGCGTTTCGACCGGACGCTACGATGTGAAGTTCACCGACAAGACCGGACGGAACTGCATCGTGACAGGCGTCGAAGTCAAAGCGGGTTCGGTGTTTTCCATCGGCAAGGAGGCGCTGGGTCACTGCGGCAAATGATGAGCAGACTGCTTTCCTACGCCGCCGCGGATCATGCAACGGGCTCGGTTTGATCCCCGATCGTGGCCGGCACACGACTGCGGCACGCTCTGTCTCATTGCGCGCCCGATTGCGGGCGAGGCCGTCGATCTCGCAATGGCGGAACGGCGCGACATACGACGACGGCATGATCACGCGCGAACCCTGAGTTTTCCGGCGGTTCTATCGGTCCTGGCTCATGCCGCGGTCCTGCTCACTGCAATTCTGTTCCTCCCAGGCCGCACGGAACCTCCCGCGACGCCGCCGGAATCGAGTATCGCACTGGTGTTCGCGCCTGCGCCGGCGGCGCTTCCTTCGGCGGCCGATGTTGCACCCGCACCCGTTGAGGAGCCCCACGAGACGCCGACAACCGAGGCCACGCCACCGCCGGTTCAGCCGGAGCCGGCTGTGACGGAGCCGCCTCCCCCAACGCCGCTCCCGACGACGCCCGAGCCTGAGCAGGAGGCACAGCCTGTCCCCGCGGAGCCTCCGCCTCCAGTGCAAAAGCCGCCACCCAAGCGGCCCGCGACTGCGCGCGCTCACCATGCCCCGAGCCCGCCAAACGCCAGCCACACACCAACCCAACCAACGGCACCGTCCGAACAGCCGTCCGCCACAGCTGGTTCTGCCACTCCCTCCGTAACCGCTGCGATTGTTCCTCCGCGACCGGTCGCGGGCATGGAGACCAATCGAGCGCCGATCTACCCGGAGATTGCGCGGCGACGCGGCGAGGAAGGCCGCGTCATGCTTCGCGTCGATGTATCAGCCGATGGAATGCCGCTTGATGTATCGGTGGCGGGGACCAGCGGCCACCCAAGCCTCGACTCGGCCGCGCTATCGGCCGTGCGCCAATGGCGCTTCATTCCGGCGACGCAGGCCGGAAGGTCCGTGGCCGCGGTCGCCGACGTACCGATCCGGTTTCATCTTGAAAATTGAACCCCGCGGACCTGTTCCCCATCACGCATTGCCTTCGCTACCCTTCAGCGTCTCGTCGATCAGGAAGATACTCGGTGAGCAGCGCGCGGATGTGGATCGAGGCATTCAAATTGTCGATCAGCTGCGAACTCAGCGCGCGTTGCGCCAACACCAGGCGGAACGCCGCGCGCGTGCCCCGCGCATCCTGCTCAAGCACATCGATGAACGCCACATAGGCCTCCGTCCGATCGGCAACGCCTTCGCACAGGCACGCCGCCAGCCCGTCCAGCGCCGCATCGGCGCGCAGCAGAAACCGCCGGATCGAGCCACTGTCATCGCTGTCGTTCTGCCGCCCCTGCGCGGCATAGGCCAGCATCAGCTCATACGCCTGCTGGATGACCTCGATGCGCTCCGCCAGCGATTGCGGCGCTGCAGCTTCCGGCTCGCTCATCGGCTTTCCTTCAATCCTGCGTCCGGCTTCCGCCAGTGCTGCTGATCATGATGACGCAGATAATCCTCGCGCGATATCTAGCCGCGGAACACCGAGCGCGGCATCCACAATTTCTCCGGCCGCACCGCGCATCCTGCACACAGCAAACAACCGCACAAAGGCGCCGTCAGGGGGCCGCGTGCAAATGGCTGCCCAGCCAGTCGCTGACGATTTTGTAAGATTGCGCCATCTCCGCCGGCGTCATGTGCTCCAGCGAAGCGTCGCGACATTCCGATGCATCCGACTGGCCGTTAGTCTCGGCGATGTCGCACCACGCAAATGCCGAGACATAACTTTGCGGCACGCCCTGGCCGAAGAAGAATAGCGTCCCCAGCAGTAACTGCGCTTCCGCCTGGCCCTGCTCCGCCGCCTTCACAAACCACGTCGCGGCCTCGGCGTCGTCCTGCGTCACGCCGAGCCCCTTGTGAAACAGGAAGCCGATCCCGGCCTCGGCCGCCGGGTCGCCTTGTTCCGCCAAGCCGAGCCAGTCATGGAAGGCGCGCGCATAATCGCCACCGTTGTAGGCCGACAGGCCCGAGCGGAAATCCTGCGCCGCAGCTGTTCCGCAAACAGCGACGACAGCGACGATCAACAACGCCCAACCGGCCAGCAATCTGGAGCACATCGCGCAACCAAGCACGCCGCGATGCGACGAAGCAACCCGGGCCGAAGCAACCCGGGCAGCTTCCGCATCCGGCTAATCGACAGCGAACACCCAGATCGAACCGCCTTGCGGCACCTCGGGATAAGCGCCGGGCCGCACCAGATTCAACCGCAGCTGCATGCGCGCCGCATCGACGCCCCATCCACTCTGCACGGCGACGTACTGCTTGCCATCCACCTGGAATGACATGGGTACACCGTTGACACCGGATGGCAGACCGATCTCGTACAGCACGTTGCCATTCGTCGCATCCAGTGCACGGAACTTGCGGTCGTTGGTACCGCCCTCGAACAACAGATCGCCGGCGGTCGCCAACAGCGGTCCCCAGTTCTGGCTCATGCCATAGCTATGCGTCCAGACTTTCTTGCCGGTGTCGAGGTTCCATGCCTGCACCTCGCCGATGTGATCGGCACCCTTGCGCAGATAGAGCCAACTCGTCACGCCGGTATAAGGCTGTCCTGGCGTGTAGCTGACCTGCCGCCCGAGGATCGCGCCGCATAGGTTGTCGTTGGCGGGAATGTAGAGCAGCTTGGTCTTTGGACTGTATGCGACTGGCGGCCAGTCCTTGCCGCCCCACAGGCTTGGGCAGAAATCAGCAAGCTTGCCGGTGCCCGGCTTGTGTTCCGGTGCCACGATCGGATGACCGGTCTGCGGATCGAGGCCCGTGAACGTGTTGTGGTAGACGAAGGGCTGACCGGCGACGAAGTTGATCTTGTCGGCAGTGCGCTCGAGCATCCACAGATAGCCGTCGCGCGCAACATCGACGAGACCCTTCACCGTCTTCCCGTCGTGCATGTAATCGACGATGATGGGCGGCGACACCTCGTCCCAATCCCACGACTCGTTCTGAATGTACTGGTGATATCCCTTGATCTGGCCGGTCGCCTGGTCGAGCGCCATGACCGAACTGGTGTACAGATTGTCGCCAGGCCTTTGGTCGCCCATCCATGGGCCGCCATTACCCGTGCCCCAGAACGTCAAATTGGTCTCCGGATCGAACACGCCGGTGACCCACACGGAACCACCGCCGGTCTTCCATTGATCGCCCTTCGGCCACGTCTCGCTGCCGGGCTCGCCAGGCGCCGGAATGGTGTATGTCCGCCACAGTTCCTTGCCGCTGTCGGCATCGAATGCGACGACGAAGCTGCGCACACCGAGTTCGCCGCCGGATGAGCCCACCAGAACCTTGCCGTCGATGACCAACGGCGCCAGCGACATGTAGTAGCCCTTCGTGTAGTCCTCGACCTTCGAGCTCCACACCTGCTTGCCGGTTCGCGCGTCGAGTGCCACAAGCACCGCATCGGTTGCCGCGAAGAACACCTTGTCGCCCCACAGCCCGACGCCGCGGCTTGTCGGGTGCAGTTGCAGCATGTCTTCGGGGATCGGCCGCTTGAAGCGCCACAGCAGATCACCGGTCTTGGCGTTGACCGCTAATACTTGGTTGCCCGGAGTGGCGACGAACATCACACCGTTGTTGACGATTGGTGGCGCTTGGTGGCCTTCGATCTGGCCGGTTGCCATGCTCCACACCGGGTGAAGATGCGACGCGTTTGCCGTGGTGATCTGGCTCAGCGGACTGTAGCCCCATCCATTGTAGGTGCGGCGGAACATCAGCCAGTCGCCGTCATCCGGCTGCTTCAGTCGATCGGCAGTGACAGACTTGTACGACGTGAGTACCGGCGCTAGTGGCATGGGCGTGGCAACCGGATCGCCATTCGACGGCATGGGATCAGGCGCGGCCGGCGGTGCCGGGGGCGGATTAGGCGCGGGCTGCTGGGCGAGCGCAGACGAGCCGAGCAATCCTAGCGCCAGCGCAGCGCCTGTTGTGACACGCCACATTCTGTTTCTATCGAGCACCGTTTCCCTCCTTTGTTATTGTTCAACACGTCAACCCGTCATGGCCAAACCTAAATCTGCTGAATCCCCAGCCGACCGATGAACGGCCGCGCAACCATCAGCTTGCCGTCCGCGATGCGAAGCGGCAGCGCCGCAAGGCCACGCGGCGATGGCCCGCTGACAACGCGCGCACCGGCTTTAGGATCGTATTCGGAGTTATGGCAGGGGCAGTCGAGAATCTGCTTGTCGGGCAGCCAGTTCACCACCTCGCAGCCGGTGTGCGGACAGATCGCCGAATAGGCGACCACGCCGTCCGCGGCGCGTTCCGCCGTCTGCGGATCGAGTACTGACGGATCAAGCTTCAACAGCAGCACCTTGTTGAGACGCGAGCCGTCACGCACGACGTTGCCGGCAGGATCGACGGGCCACGCCATGACCTGTCCCGCGCCGAGCGGAATGCCGTCGGGTGTCAGCGGCGCTTGCGTCGCATCGCCCACTCTGATCAGTAGATCGCCTTCCTGGGGCCGGTCGTGCGTCGGATCGGTTTGCGCACCGGCTGCTTTCGCGACCAGCCCGACCCCGAGGCCGGCGCCCGCGACAAGCAGCGCCCGCCGCCCTGCTGTCGCGATCACGCAGGGACGCCGCGCGCCTGCTCCATCCGAAGCCGCGTCATCGGTATTCCAGGTCTCGCGAATTTGCCGGTTGCCGGTCCCGCGTTCGTAGGAATCATTCGTCACGGTCCAACGTCTCCCGTCCGGCGTTCGTTATTAGTACGCTACCAGCCGCCGTCGTCGTTGTCACGCCGGCACCCGATCGTGTTTTGGGATGCACCGGAATGCGCTAGGATCACCGGCGCAATCACTTGTGCAAACACCGTGCGCGGAACGAAGAAGAGGGAAATAACGTGCGACACAGCCAATTCGGATCGACCTTGGCTTTGGCCGCCGTCATCGCCCATGGCGCGGTCACGCACGCGGCCGCCGAGACCCGAACAGTCGCGAACGGGCTGGAAGTGCACGAGACGGCACTGATCCTGCGCGCCGAAACTCCGACCCATATGCTGACGAACGAGAGCTGTGCCAATGCGCAGGCTGGATGGAAGATCGTGCCCGAGTCCGTGAAGACGGAGGTGGTCACCGCGCGGATGATGGACCCGGGCGGCGATCCGGATTGGAAGGTTGAGAAAGCCGAGGGCCGCACCAGGGTGGACAACGACAATACGCGGATTTGTCTGTGGGGCTATTGCCAGGGGCCACTCCAGTTCCAGTGCGAGATCCAGGTGCGGGCCAGCTGGCAGGAAAGCCACTGACCAACATACGTCACGCAATCCCTAGCGTCATCGCGAGCCGAACCAGTTCGTTCGTCCGTGTCACGCCGAGCCTGGCCTTGATTTGACTGCACGCGTTGGCGACCGTCTTGTAGCCGATGCCGAGCGCATCCGCGATCTCGGCAAGGCTCATGCCCTCGGCCATCAGCCGCATGATCTCCAGATCGCGCTCGGTAAGATCCTGCAGACCGTGGCCGGGCGAAACCGTATGCAGCGCGAGTTCCTGCGCGATCTCGTTCTCGATGTACCGGCCGCCCTCGGTGACGCGCCGGACGGCAGTCAACAGTTCGTCGGCCGATGCATTCTTGCTGAGGTAGCCGCGCGCACCCAACTCCATCGCGCGCGCGGCGTACAGCGGCTCCGCGTGCATGCTCAGCACCAGAATCCGCGCCCCCTTGTCCTCCTGCAGCATTCTGCGCAGCAGTTCCAGGCCGCCGATGCCCGGCAGATTGAGATCGAGCAGCACCAGGTCCGGACGGTCCTGCCGCAAACGCAGCAATGCATCGCGCCCGGTCGCGGCCTCGGAAATATGCGTGCCTGGCACGGACATGAACAGATTGCGCAAGCCAGCGCGCACAATCACATGATCATCCACCAAAAGGATTTTCATTCGGCCGCATCCGCATGCTGCGATTGCCGCACATTCAGGCACGGCAAGGTAGCGACGAGCGCGAGCCCCCTTCCGTTTCGGCCATGCTGGATCGAGAGCGAACCGGCCGCTGCCATCACGCGCTCACGCATGCCAATTAGACCGAGCCGCGCGGGTCCCCGCACCGCCATTTCATCCGTTGCCATCCCGATACCGTCATCAGCCACTTCGACGCGAATTCCGTCAGCATCGCCATGCGCGATGGCAATTTCCACGCACGACGGATTGCCGTGCCGGATCGCATTGCTCACCGCTTCCTGGACAACGCGATAGATCGTGTCCTTCAGATCGTCGCCAATCCGATCCTCATCGACCGAGACATCGACCGCGAACGCGATGTCGGGACGGCGGCTTTGCCAGAATGCCGCCAGCCTGGCGATCGCGGCATCCAGCCCGATTGCCGGGATCGGCCGCAGGCGTCCGAGGATAGCCCGCACGTGACGCTGCACGCGACCGACCGCGTCATGAATTGAGCGTACATGGGTCGGAATGTCGCCCACTCGATCACTGCCGGCACACCGCTCGATCGTGGCCGCGGTCATGCCCACCGCGAACAGCAACGGCCCGATCTCGTCATGCAGGTCCCGCGCGAGTTCGGCGCGTTCTTCCGCCTGCAATGTCAGCAGCCGCTCGTTCAGCCTGCGATTCTGCGCCGCCGCCGTGGCGAGCCGTTGGGTCATGAGATTGAAGCCGCGCGCCAGGCGCGTCAGCTCCGGCGGACCACGCTCCGGTAGCCTGCCGTGATAGTCGCCCTTGCCGATCTGCTCAAAGGCGCTCGACAGGTTCTCCAAGGGACGCAGAGCTCGTCCGATGATCGCGCAGATCAGCAACGCGCTCAGCAACGCAAAACCGGCGAGCACCAGTACCGCATCACGCGATGCCGCCCAGACCTCGCCGATCTCGTTGATCGGATCGGCCTGCAACACGATCGCGCCGCCGCCCTCGGCCGCCGGTGAAACTGCAAGCCGGATAGCGCCGGGTTCGCGACCGATCAGGCGACGGAACCAGCCGGGAACCTGCTGCGTCGGAACGAACAGCACGGACGCGGCGAGCGGCTGATCCCGCGCATCCAGCAGCGTCGCCCGCACATGACGATTGCCGTTGAACGTGCTGACCAGATGGCGCAGTTCATCCGCGCCATCATCTGGGTGGACCAATTCGCCAAGCCCGTTGCGGATCGTGTTCGCACCGACATCGAGCGCGGCGCGCAGTTCCGTCCGCACCGAGCTTGCGGCGTGCCAGCCCACCAGCACACTGCCGCAGGCCAGACTGGCCAGCAGCATCAGACCGATCAATGCAATGAGCCGCACCCGCAGCGGCATGATCCGTTTCCCTATTCCGACACCTCACGCCCATTCCATGCCGGGCCGCGAGTTCGGGAAACATTCTCGCCAAATTCGGGAAGTTGCGCCATAGCCATCCCGCGCGTCATGCGGCCTCATCCGATTCCAACGGGGCCGGGGGGACATCGACGTGCGAGCTAGGCATGGCATTGCGGCGATGGCGATTTTGCTGACCGGCGCGGCGGCGGCCCAGCCCGCGCAGACTCCGGACGCCACGCAGCAGGTGGAACAGCCGGTCACCCAGCTGCCGCCGGTCGATGTGATCGGGGCGTCGCCGCTGATCGGCTCGGGCATCGATCGCAACCTGGTCCCGGCGGAAACCCACGTACTGAACAGCCAGGACCTGCAGCGCCAGGGAACGTCCGACCTGTTGGGCTCGCTCAACCAGCAGGTCGGCGGCATCAGCCTGGACTCCGCTTCCGGCAATCCATTCCAGCCGACACTGTTCTATCACGGCTTCGCGGCATCAGGGCTTCAGGGAACGCCGCAGGGCCTGGCGGTCTATGTCAATGGCATGCGCTTCAACCAGCCGTTCGGCGACACGGTGGACTGGGACCTGATCCCCGACATCGCTATCGATAGGATCAACCTCGTGGGCTCCAACCCGGTGTTCGGGTTGAACGCGCTCGGCGGCGCGGTGAATGTGCAGCTGAAGGACGGGTTCTCCTATCACGGGTTCGAGGGCGACATCTCGGGCGGCTCGTTCGGCCAGGTCGAGGGCGAATTCCAGTACGGCAAGCAGTCCGGCAACGTCGCCACCTACGTCGCGGGCACAGTGCTGCACCAGGGCGGCTGGCGCGATCTGCAATCGACCGAAATCCAGAACATCTATGGCGATGTCGGCTGGCGCGGCGATCGCGGAGAGCTGCACCTGAATGTCACGGGCGCGCACTCGATACTCAACGGTCCCGGCACGTCGCCGGTCGAACTGCTGGCCGCCGACCCGTCCGCTCAGTTCACCGCACCCAATCAGATCGCCAATCAATACGCGGCGGTCAGCCTCTCCGGCAGCATGGACGTGACCGAGACCACATCGATCCAGGCGCTCGCGTATTACCGCTACTTCCTCCAGCATGTCACCAACGGCAACGCGCCGAACGACACGCCCTGCAACGACGGCACCGGACTGCTGTGCAACGACGGCGTTCCCAGCACCACGCTGGGGGGCGGTTTCATTCCGGACTTCCTGAACGGCGGCCCTTATTCGGAGCTCGACAATCAGACCACCAACACGAACGCCTACGGCGCGTCGCTTCAGGTCACCAATACCGACGAGCTGTTCGGCTTCCCGAACCACTTTGTTGCGGGAATGAGCTTCGACGGCGCGCAGACCCTGTTCAGCGCGACCTCGTTTATCGGCGGACTGACGCCGCTTGACCGCGTGTTCATCGGACCAGGCATCGTGATCGACGAGCCCGGCACCAACTCACCGGTTCGCGTCGCGATTTCGAACGGCAACTACGGCATCTACTTCGCCGACACGTTCAACGTCACGCAGCGTCTGGCGCTGACCGTTTCCGGCCGGTTCAACATGGAGCTCGTCGATCTGAACGACGAGAACGGTGGCGACCTGACCGGCAACCACAGCTTCAACCACTTCAACCCGGCGGGCGGCGTCACCTATCAGGTCGCGCCATGGCTGACCGCCTATGCCGGTTATGCCGTGGCGAATCGCGCTCCCACGCCGGCCGAGCTGTCCTGCGCCGGCCCGGCCAACTCGTGCAGCCTAGCCAATTTCTTCGTCGGCGACCCCGACCTCCAGCAGGTCATCTCCTATACAATGGAGGCCGGCGTGCGCGGCAACTTCACGCCATTCGACGGCGCCAACCTGAGCTACAACGTCGCCCTGTTCCGCAGCAACCTCAACAACGACATCGCCTTCATCAACAGCGTCACCACGGGGCGCGCCTTCTTCGCCAATGTCGGCCAGACACGACGGCAGGGCGTTGACGCCGGATTGCAGTTCAAAAACGATCAGTGGATCGCGTATGTTGAGTACTCGTACACCGACGCGACATTCCAGAGCACTTTCGTGGAGTCGGGCGGCAGCAATCCGGCGGCCGATGCGAATGGCAACATCACCGTGCAACCCGGCAATCGCCTGCCCGGGATTCCCACCAATCAGGCCAAGCTTGGCGCCTACTACAAGATAACGGACAAGTGGGCCGTAGGAGGCACGCTCATCGTCGCCAGTGGTGCGTTCCTGTTTGGCGACGAGGCCAATCTGACGCCTAAACTGACGCCCTACTTCACGCTGAACCTCAACACGTCGTACCAGTTGACGAAGAATGTCCAACTGTTCGCGCTGGTGCAGAATGTCACGAACGAGAAGTACTCCACGTTCGGCACCTTCTCGCCGACCAGTTCGGTGTTTCTCGCGCAGGCGCCGGGGGCCACCAATCCGCGCAGCCTGAGCCCCGCGGCACCGGTCGGCGGCTTCGCCGGCGTGCGCGTGACATTCTGATCGTCGATCCAGTGGTGCCACCGGAAGGGCACCCACACTGATGATCGATCAACAGGGAGGGCATCATATGGTCCCGCGTTGGTGCTGTAGACCGCTCGCCTCTCTACTCCTCCTGGCCGGCGCGGACGTTCCTCTTCAGCCGGCTTCTGCTCAAGGACAGCGGTTCTTCGCCTACAACAACACCACACGAACCGACTTTACCGGCGTCTGCATGGCTCCCGCGGGGACAGAGAACTGGGGTCCGAATCAAGCGCTCAACGATAGAGACAAATCGCTCGATGCCGGCGAGCGCCTGACGCTGACCGGCGTGGCGCCCGGCCATTTTTCCGTAAAGCTGGTCGAGCGCTCCGGCCGAACCTGCATCTTGCAGGGCGTGGATTTGACGAAGGAGAAGAGTTTCGACATCCGCGACCAGCAGATTTCGAATTGCCGCTAGCAAGAAGGTGGTGCCCGGCGACCGCGAATGCGCCTCGCAGGACTGCCAAAGACCCCCGTGCGGGGTAATCCTCGGCGAACCAATGCTACTTGACGATCATCTTGATGAGTTCCTGGCCGGCCGGGCTGTCCAGCTCCTTCGCCGTCAGCTTGCCATCCTTGTTGGCATCAGCGGCATTGAAGCGCTGCCGGGCAACCGCGAGCCACTCATCCATCTCGATGGTGTTGTCCTTGTCCTTGTTGACAGCCTTCCAATCGGCCTCGGTCAGTCGGCCTACCGTCTCCTTGCGCTCGAGCGTTGTGTCATGGTCCGGATTGATTTCGTAGAACAGCTTGGTGGCCGCGTCGATCACTTCCGGAATCTCCAGGGTCTGGTCGCTATCGTGGTTAAGCTGCTTCAGCACTTCTGCACCGCCGATTGCCCAGGCTGATGTGGCCAGGAAGGTCATGGCAAGGACGATCGGTGTCAGTAGACGGCTACGGAGGGTCATGGCGGCCTCGATGGTTGATCTCAACTAACATAATTCCCTGACGAGTGAGGCGGACTCGGGTGGCATCTGCCGATCACACGCTGGGGCGAAGGAAGAAGCAGAGGACCAGCGTCGGGGTGCGGTGCTGCACGACGCACGCGACATAATCGCCGGTCGGGTTGTCCATCCGCTCACGGTTCACCGATTCATCCGGCACTCCCACCCACTTGCCCTCATACAGAATCCAGTAGCGTTCGCCATCGATCTGCACGGGAAAGTGCCTACAATCCGCTTGCCCGCAACAACTCAGGCCATTTTTTGTGTGGAGCGACTCGTACCAAGGCGCCAATGACGGGTCAGCGTTTGGTGGCGGAGCGGCCAGAGCCATGCCGGCCAACCCTACGCCAAGCAAGACCAGAAAGGCTCGCGCCACTCTCATCGACCAGCACCCCTTTCGAAATCCTACGCGACGATATGCTCGTTTCCACATGGAGCTGGGTCTCTCACTCTCCGGCGGGCACGACCAGTTCGGAAAGAACAAATTCGCCGTCAGGGAGCGGGATCGCGATGTGCATTCTGTGCTGCGTGTCACAAGATCCAATGAGGTCACCTCGCGCGCATGATGTCCATGGCAAAATCTCCGCTTTTTCAGGGAAGGGTTTCCTGGATTTGTCAGTTATTTTTCCCCGCATCACCACGGTTGCCCTTAACCAAGAACTGATTGAGCCTTTGCTCGCTGGTATGGATCAGCCTATCTGCCTTTCCAGCCTCGGAGGCACGCGCCGTCCCAAGCGCGCGGCGTTTCTTTCTCCAGCTTTGGTGCAAACGAGGCGGCCCGGTCGGCTATGCTGGCGCCCTGGACCGGGAGAGGTCCACGCCCATTGACAGCGCACCGTGAGGCGCGGGGATAATTGCGCAGGTCTCCGGGAGGGAATGCATATGCGCATTGCGCGCCGCACATTGCTGGGCGCGACGCTGTCGGCCGCCGCCGTGTCGGTCCGCGCCGCGTCGGCGCCGCCGATCCGCATCGGCGTGTTGCGCTTCGGCACGGTGTCGTGGGAAATCGACGTGATCCGCCACCACGCATTGGACGCCGCGGCACATATCGCGATCGAGCCGGTGGAACTGGCCGCGGCGCAGGCTGCCCAGGTCGCGCTGCAAGCCGGCCAGGTCGACATGATCGTGGTCGACTGGCTGTGGGTGGCGCGTCAGCGCGGCACCGGCGCGGACTGGACCTTGGTCCCGTTCTCCAACGCCGTGGGTGCCCTGATCGCACCCGCCAACTCGCCGGTGCGCGATGTGCCCGATCTGGCGGGACATGCGCTCGGCATTGCCGGCAGTCCGCTCGACAAGAGCTGGCTCATACTCCGCGCCTACGCAACGCAGCGCTTTGGCATCGACATCGACGCCGCCGCAAACAAGAGTTTCGGGCCGCCGCCGCTGCTGGCCGAGCAGATGAAGGCCGGACGGCTGGATGCGCTGCTGACTTACTGGCCGTTCGCCGCCAAGGCCGAGGCCGCCGGCGCGCGCAGCATCCTGGCGGTGGAGGACGCGGTCAGTGCGCTGGGGATCGGCGACGGCGTGCCCTATATCGGCTACACTTTCGCACAGCGCTGGGCCGAGCAGAACCCCGCGCTGATCGACGGTTTCGTTGCGGCCTCGCGTCAGGCACGCACGCTCCTGGCGACCTCCGATGCCGAGTGGCAGCGCGTGAAGCCGATGACAGGCGCCGCGGACGATGCCGAACTGGAACGGCTGCGCGATTGGTACCGACGCGGTATCCCACGCCGCTGGGGCGAGCCGGAACGCCACGCCGCCGCGCAGCTTTTCGATCTGCTGGCAAAGACCGGCGGTGCCAGTCTCGTCGGTCCCATCGATGCCGTGCCGCCGGGCACATTCTGGCCGATCACTTGGCAAGCGGACGCCTAGCACCGCGCATCGACTGGGAACTGCCAACGCGGTTTGCATCGGCGCTGGTGTTCCTGCTGGCCTGGCAGATCGCGGCAAGCCTCGCGCAGAGCCGGCTGCTGCCGACCGTCACGGCCGTGTTGCGAGCGATGGTGCAGCAGACGATCTCCGGCGCGCTGCCATGGAATCTGGCGATCACCCTTGGCCGCGTCGCCGCCGCTTTCACGGTTTCGCTGCTGCTGGGCAGCGCGCTCGGGATCGCCATGGGGCGCTGGCGGCGGCTTGATTTGCTGCTCGACAACGCGGTGACCGTGCTGCTGAACCTGCCCGCGCTCGTGGTGATCGTGCTGATCTATGTCTGGTTCGGCCTGAACGAAATCGCCGCCATCGCCGCGGTGGCGCTGAACAAGTTGCCGACCACCGTGGTCACGCTGCGCGAGGGCGCCCGCGCGCTGGATCCCGGTCTCGCCGAGATGGCGCAGAGTTTTCATATGACGCGTTGGCGAACGCTGCGGCACGTGACGCTGCCACAGCTTACGCCCTACGTCTTCGCCGCGGCGCGCTCCGGCCTTGCACTGATCTGGAAGATCGTCCTGGTGGTCGAACTGCTCGGCCGCAGCAATGGCGTCGGCTTCCAGATCCAGATCTACTTCCAGCTGTTCGACGTGACGTTGATCCTGGCCTACACGCTTGCCTTCATCGTGGTAGTGCAACTGATCGAATGGGCCGGCCTGCAACCGCTGGAGCGCTGGGCGACGCGATGGCGGAGGTGATCCTGCGGCTTCGCGTCGAGGGCAAATCCTTCCGTACCGACCGCGGCGATCTGCCGGTGCTGGGCAGCATCGATCTCGCGCTCGGCGCGCGCGAAATCGTGGCTCTCGTCGGCCCCTCCGGTTGCGGCAAGACTACGCTGCTGCGGATCATCGGCGGCCTGGAGACCGACTATCGGGGAACGCTCGACTGGCATGGCACCGGAATGCCGCGCATCGGCACGGTGTTCCAGGAGCCGCGCCTGCTGCCCTGGCGCACCGTGCGCCAGAATATTCTGTTGGCGCAGCAGACCGAGAACCCGGACCTTGCCGACGACCTGCTGCGCACGCTGGACCTTGCACCGTTTCGCGATGCGTTTCCGCCAACGCTGTCGCTTGGCATGGCACGGCGGGCGTCGATTGCGCGCGCCTTCGCGATCGAGCCGGAACTTGTTCTGTTGGACGAACCGTTCGTGTCGCTCGATCCGGCGATGGCGGCGCGCAGCCGGGAGTTGTTGTTGGATGCGTGGCGGGCGCGTCCGACCGCGGCGCTGCTCGTCACGCACGACCGCGCCGAGGCCGCGTTGCTGGCCGACCGTGTGCTGTTGCTCGCCGCACGGCCGACGCATGTGCTGACGGAGGTCGTCGTGCCGCAGGCGTTGCGCCGTTCCGGTGCGGCGCCGGCACAGGTGCTGATATCGGTCCTCGGAGCTGACGGCGGGGAGCACGCCGCAGAGCCGCGACCCGCGGGCCGAGGCTGACGCGGGCTCTCGCCGGACATCACGACTACTCGGGCCTCAGCAACCAGCGGATACTACCCCAGGTTGAGAGCCGTTCATCGGCACCAAGCTATCGCGACAGCACGACGCTGTGGGCGCGGGACTCTCATCAAATTTTGATATGGATGACAGAATAATAATGGAATAGTTGCAATTGCGGAACCGCAAGCCTATAAAGCTCCCAGGTCTCCCCGAGCCCGCGAACCGCTATCCGGCCGCGTGCCGATAGGGCCCGAACTGTGTCTGGTTATTTTGTTACGTATGGTTAACTTTTGGTTTGGTTCGAAAACCGTCACGTAAACCGATGGAAGAGTAAGATGGCGAGTTGGAAAGACAGGTTGGCGCTGACAGCTCAGCGAAACCGGCAGGAAATCGTCAAGGCGAAACTGAGCCGGCGCGAGATGATGCGCCTTGGCCTGCTGACCGCGGGCGGAAGCCTCATCGTGAAGCAGGGCCTCAGCGCCCGCGCGTTCGCCGCTCAAGGCAGTGGTGGCGGTAGCAACGGCGGCGGCAGCAACGGGGGCGGCAGCCTGACCAGCGTGCAGGGTGTCGACGGCCCGCCGAGCCCGCCGGTCAGGCCGTGGGTGCACCCGATGCCGATCCTGCCAGTGAAGAAGCCGGTTCCCTATACCGCCATGAGCGGCGGCATCCCCGACGGCACCACGCCGATCGATGGCGCAACCAAGCGGATCAACCATCAGCTCTTCACCTACAATCCTCACGCCGCTCCCGGCACCAGCCCCTATGGCGGACCGTTCCCGCCGCAGAAGTTCTACGAGCTGGTCATGCAGCAGACATCGGCCAAGCTCCATCCCGACTATTCGCCCACCACGGTGTGGGGATTCGATGGGATGGTTCCCGGCCCGCTGTTTCGGCAGAAGTACGGCGAGCCGATCCTGGTGCGGTTCCACAACCACCTGCCCTCGGTCAAGAATCCGCAGGCCTTCGGCATCGCCGAGATGACGACGCATCTGCACAACGCCCACACCCCGTCGGAGAGCGACGGCAACCCGGTCAACTACTTCAATTCGATCAACGATCCCAACGCCATCAATCCGCATGGGTTCAAGGACCAACACTATCCGAACGTCCTCGCCGGCTACACGGCCCTGGGCAACAAGGTTGGCGATCCGCGCGAGGCGCTGAGCTCGCTCTGGTACCACGATCACCACCTCGATTTCACCGCCCAGAACGTCTACAAAGGCATGTTCGGCTGCTACAACCTGTTCGACGACAAGGACACCGGCGACGAGACCACCGGCCTGCGCTTGCCGAGCGGGAAATACGACATCCCGATCTTCTTCAATGACTTCGTGTTCGACCAAGGCTGCCAGCAGGTGTTCGACCTGTTCGACCTCGACGGCATCCTCGGCGATCGGTTCACCGCGAACGGTGCGATCCAACCCTTCCTCGATGTCGACAAACGCCGCTACCGCTTCCGGCTCTACAATCCGGGCCCGTCGCGCTGGTGTGAGTGGGCGTTGTTCGACGGCACGAACTTCATCCCGTTCTGGCAGATCTCCAGCGACGGCAACCTGCTGCCTTATGCGATCCAGGTGCCGAGCGTCCGGATTGCCGTAGCCGAGCGGGTCGACATCGTCGTTGACTTCAGCAAGGTCAGGGCGTCGCGTCTGTATCTCGTCAACCGGCTGGAGCAGGTGAACGGCCGCGGACCGACCGGCAAGATTCTCACGCCTGGCACACCGGTGTTGCAGATCAATGTCGGTGCGACGGCACCGGACTACAGTGTCGATCCCTCGGTTTACGCGGTGGGCGGCAAGATGATGCGCGACCTGCCGGACGACAATTTCAGCAGTCTTGTCGCCCTCGCTGCAAGGATGCCCACGCGCACCTGGCGGTTTGAGCGCGGCGGCGGCGGCTGGCAAGTCAACGGCAAGTTCTTCGACGAGAACGTGGTTAGCGCCGCTATTCCTCAGGAGTCCGAGGAAGTCTGGGTCATTCAGAACCCCGGCGGCAGTTGGAGCCATCCGGTGCATATCCACTTCGAGGAGCACCGCGTGCTGTCGCGCAACGGCGTGCTGGTCAAACCGAACACGCAGTTCAATGCTTCCGTTGATTACTCCCGAAAGGACGTTATCGAGCTCAACACGAATGAGGAGGTCCGCGTCTTCATGCGCTTCAGGGACATGAAGGGGCGCTACGTGATGCACTGCCACAACGTGGTGCATGAAGACCACGCGATGATGATCCGCTGGGATATCGTGTAGCGAAACCGAACGGCTCCAAACCATCCGCCCCCCTTGCAGGAGGGGGTTGGAGGAGGGGTCGCACCAACGAAGTGTAACGTGGTCGCATAAGCAACAGCTCTAGCATGTTGCCGTTCCGCTACCCCTCCCCCAACCCCCTCCCGCAAGGGGAGGGGGAGGACATTCGTTCGGCGCCCTGAAAGCGCTTTACCAAGCGGGAGCACCGCATCCACGCTGGGTCATCGTCCCGGCCAAATGCAATCACCCCTCGGGCGGCGCCAGCACGTCCAGCGCCACGCCGCGCGATTCCGGCCCGATCAGGTTGACGGTCGCGGCGGCGATCACCAGCACGATGGCGACGCAGATGAACACTGCGTCCGTGCCGTAGCCGGTCTGGATCCACAGGATGGCGGGGATGATGAAGGCGGTGCCAAGCCGGCCGGCGCCCTGCGCCATGCCAAACCCGGAGGCGCGCGCATTGGTCGGAAACACCTCGGAGGCAAAGATCTGCATCGAGTTGCCGGCCAACTGGATGAAGAAGATCATGCAGAAGCCCACCGCCAGCAGCATCGTATCGGTTCCCGCGTTGACGAAGGCCACCGCGAACAGTCCGGCCAGCGCGAACGCGGTGATGGATGTCTTCTTCCGGCCGAAGCGCTCCAGCGCGAACATCATGAACAGGCTGGCGCAGGGAAATGCCAGCGTCATGCCGAAGGTGTAGGTCAGCGACTTGGTGATTGTCATGCCGCGGTCGGCCATCATGTTCGGCAGCCAGGTGCCAAGCCCCAGCGCGACGCCAAAGAACGCGACGAAGCAGACCATCGCCGCGATCAGCCGGCCGCGATAGTGCCGGAACACCACGGCGATCGGGTCGCTGTGCGTATTGCTCGCGGCATCGGTGGTCAGCGTCTCGCCGGGCGGCGGCCGCTTGATGCCCATACGCTCGAGCAGATCGAGCGCACGGGCTCCCTGGCCGTGCGTCGCGAGCCAGCGCGGCGATTCCGGCAGCGAGAAGCGGAACAGGAACACGATCAGCGCGCAAACGCCGATCACGACCCAGCAGCCACGCCAGCCGATCGAGTCCCGGAAGGCCAGCGCGAACAGCGTTGACAGGGGCCAGGAGAAAGCGCCGCCGATCAGTTGCACGCCGGCGATGAACCGCCCGCGGATGTTCTTCGGCGCGTATTCACCGGCGTAGGCGAAGCACAACGGCTGCTCCGCGCCCAGACCGATCCCGGCGACGAAGCGCAGCGCCGCGAGCCAGATGTAGTTCGGCGAGAACGCCGCGGCGATCGTCGCGATGCCGTAGAGCAGCAGGTTGAACTGATAGACCGTCTTGCGGCCGAACCTGTCGGTGAACTCGCCCTGCACCACGGTGCCGAGGAACAGGCCGAACAGCGTGGCGCTTGCGACGGTTGCGATCTGCGCCGGGGTGGCAAAGCCGCTGCGCACCATGTCGGGGATCAGCGCGCCCAGGATCACGTAATCGGCGACGTCGAAGAAATAGCCGGCCGAGATCAGCGCAAACACGCGATAGTGCAACGGGCTCAGCCGGGCATCGTCCATGGACGTGCCGACAAACCCCTCGATCGTCTGGGCCATGCGGTGTCTTCCTCCCCGGAGGCGCCGCTTTACGCGGCTGCCGATGCAACGTTGCAGTCGGGCCGGCGTTGCGTCAATCCGAACGCGCCAGAATCTCCGCTGCCGCATCGGCGAACACCTGGCAGCCGAGCACGATGTCCGCGTCCTTGGTATTCTCCGCGTAGTGGTGGCTGATGCCGCCGATCGAAGGCACGAACTGCATCGCCGACTTCATCCGTTCCGCCAGGACCTGCGCGTCGTGCCCGGCGCCGCTCGGCATGCGCACATGCAGCCCCGGCGCACGACGCTCGGCGGCGTGTTCCAGCGCATCCTGAAAGCCGGCGTCCATCGCCTGCGGCACGGACTGGCCACGCTCGGCGATTGTCACGGTGCATGGTCCGCGCGTCGCTTCGGCCACCAACGTTTCCAGCTCCCGGTCGAGCGTTGCCAACAGCGCGGGATCGGTGTCGCGGAACTGGAACAGCATTTCGGCACGGCCGGGCACGATACTTGGCGCGCCGGGGTCGAGCGTGATCCGCCCCGTCGTCCAGACGGTGCGCGGCCCCGCCACTTCGGGGAACCGCTGATAGATCGCCGAGGCAAGATGCACCAGCGCGACGCCCGCATCCTTGCGGATCGCCATGCGCGTTGTGCCAGCGTGGTTCTGCACACCCTCGAACACGATGCGGAAGCGATGGCTGCCGACGATGGCGGTGACGATGCCGATGCGCCGGCCGGAATCCTCCAGTTCGGCGCCCTGTTCGATGTGCGCCTCGAAATACCCCCGATAGCGCGCTGGATCGACCACGGCGCGCGGACGCCCGGCGAACCCGGCCTGTTGCAGCGCCTCGCGCAACGTCGTGCCGTCGCGGTTGCGGCACGTGTCGATCTCCGCCTCGGGAAGCAGACCGCAGAAAGAACGGCTGCCGATGAACGAGCCGAAATGCCCTTCCTCGTCAGCCCAGGCCGCGACATTGATGCCGTGGCCGAGCGTGCGGGCGACCTCCAGCCCATAGATCACGCCAAGTGCACCATCCAGCCAGCCGGCGTGCGGCTGTGTCTCGACATGGCTGCCGAGCAGCAGGTGCGGCCCGGCGCCACGCGTGCGTCCGATGACGTTGCCGATGCCGTCGATCTCCGGATCGAGCCCGGCATCGGTCATGCGCGCCGCAAGCCAGTGACGCGATTCAACGTCCTCGGGCAAGTAGGTAGGCCGATGCACGCCGGTCTTGTATGCCCCGATCTTCGCCAGCGTGCGCAGGTCGCGGAGCAGCCGGTCGCCGTCGATTGATGTTGTCATGGCGCGATCACCATGCCTTGCGGGCGGATCATCCCGTCCGGCGTTGGGGAGAAACCCGACACCTTGTCGGACAGCGCCCACAGCCACTTCGCGTGGTACAGCACGATATGCGGGCGGTCGGCGAGATAGACATCGACAACCTGTCGGTACAACGCCTGGCGCTGTGCAACGTCCGTGACGCCGCGCGCGCGTGCCAGCAGATCGTCGAATTTTGAATTGCAGTATTTCCCCCAATTCAGGAAGCCGTCGCAGGCGAGCCAGATCGCAACGTTGCCGTCCGGGTCAGGCCTGCCGCTCCAGATGACCACCATCGCGTTGTAGTCGCCGGTCTTGCCGGCCGCGACCAAGGCATTCGCCTCCATCGCCTGCAGCCTGATGTCAAAGCCGGCCTCGCCTGCCAGCGACTGGATCACCTGGCCGACCTGCTGCTCAACCGGACTGTTGCCGATCGTCAAACCGAAGCTCGGATGCTCCACGCCTGCCTGCTTCAGCAGCGCCTTTGCCTTTGTCAGATCGCGTGGCGGCACCGGATGATCCGGGTCCCAATAGCGGCTACCGGGCGCCTCGAACTGGTTGGACGGTATGAACTGTCCGTCCATCACCACTTGATTGATCACGTTGCGGTCGATCGCCGCCTCCAGCGCCTCGCGCACACGCGGGTTCTTCAGGGGCGTGTCCGCCGCAAGGTTGATGCCGAGCGTGTAGTAGGCTAGCGCCGTCTGGCTGATCAGCTTCAGTTTCGGGTTCTGCTTGACCGCAGCGACGTCGGTCGGTCCCAGGCGCTCGACCATGTCGAGTTGCCCGGCCTGCAGGTTCACCAGCCGCACGGTAGTGTCGGGGATCGGCTGATACACGATGCGGTCCAACTTGATCGCGTCGCCGTTCCAGTAATCGGGGAAGCGATCGACCACGATGCGATCCTGCGCAACTCGCTCGGTCAGCTTGAACGGCCCGGCGCACGGCAGGTCAGGCGTCACATCGCGTGCGAGCGCCTTGGGCGAGATCATCATTCCCGCGCGGTCGGCGAGCACAGCGACCAGCGGCGCGTAGGGCTGTGCGAGATGCAGTCGCACCGTGTGCTGATCGATGACTCCGACGGAGGTAATCGGCTTCAGCTCACCCTTGCGCAGGCTTTCAGGCGCGCTGCGGTAACGCTCCAGATTTGACTTCACCGCATCGGCATCCAGCGCCTGCCCGTCGTGGAACTTCACGCCGTCGCGCAAGGTCACGGTCAGCGCGAGGTTGTCAGGCGACCAGACCCATGACGTGGCGAGTTGCGGCACGAAGTTGTTCTGCGCGTCGATGTCGATCAGTTTGTCGCACACCGAGGCGAACACGACGCGGCCGACAAAGCTGCCGCCACGCGCGGGGTCAAGTGCATCGGGATCCTCGTTGAGGCCGATGCGCAGCGTGGCGGCGGGCGCAGCACCGGTCAGCAGAAGCAGCGCAAGCCAAGCCGCCCAGATGCGCCGCATGATGCCCTCCGCAATTGCAATCGCAATGTGGTGCACGGCGCCGCATGGCGCAAATCGCGTCCCGCAGCCACCGCCTACGGGTCACGTCAGCCCAAGAAAGCCCGCCAGCGCCGCATCCACCGCCCGCATCGTGCCGACATCCGCACGGCCGATACGCTGGCCGATCTTGGCACGCGGCACCGTCGCAGTCTTGTCCACCGCGACCTGCGATGCCTGCCGCAGACCATTGGCCCGGTTCGGCCGTATCGTGATACGGAAGAGCGGCCAGTCGTGCATTTCGCTGGTCAGCGGCAGCACGGTAACCGACGGCAGGTCATTGAACGCGTCGGCTTGCATGACAAGAGCCGGGCGGGGCTTGCCGTAGTTTCCCGGCAAGGCGATCGTAACGAGATCCCCGCGACTTACTTCCATTCGTCAGCAAGTTCGGCAAGGTTGGCATCGAGCCAGCGCAGCATCGCGGCCTCATCACTGTGCGGATCGCGAGCGGCGTCGGCAGCCTCCAGCGACTGGCGGCGAGCCTCGGACTCGAACGCGCGGCGGCGACGGCGTTCGATGCGCTCGCGGACAAGCTCGCGCAGCAGTTCGCCGACAGGCTTGTGCTCCTCGCCGGCAATCCTGATGAATGCGGTCTTGAGCCCAGGCTCGATGCGAAACGTGAGAGTGTCGGCCTTGGCCGATGACGTGGTTCGCGGCATGGCGCCCATCGTGTTATGCGTGGCGTAACTCATAATGTATTACAAAAAGGCCATCGCGTGCAACCGCGGCCCGCCAATCCTATGATGAGCCGGGAAAGCCCGAAGGAGTCCCAGCATGTCCACTCCCCCACCGATGACCGCCGGCGTCACGCAGCAAGGCAGCAGCATAGACGGAATCGCCTGGAGCATCCTGGGCCAGACCTACAAACCGCTGCACATCAGCGAGAGCAGTTTTTCCTGGCACGCGCTGCTGCCGCCCGGGACCTTCGTGCCGCCGCACATCCACCCGACGCAGGACGAGTTCATCTATGTCTTCGAGGGCCGCTTTGACCTCGTGCTCGATGGCCAGCAGGCCAACGCATCGGCCGGCGATCTGATCCGTCTGCCGCGCGGCATTCCGCACGGGCTGTTCAACCACAGCCAGGCGAATATCACCTGCCTGTTCTGGGTGTCGCCGACGCGCCGCCTGTGGGACCTGTTCCAGGCGATCCACAACGTGCCCGATCCTGCCGAGGTAGTGCGCCTCGCGGCCCTGCATGAGGTGAACTTTCTGCCGCCGCCTGGCTGACGCTTGACTCACGGCAGGTTACGTACAATATCACGTACGTCCAACGGAGCACGCCGGATGAGCCATATCACCTACAGCGAGCTTCGTCAGAACCTTGCTCGATACCTCGACGAGGCTGTGGAGAGCCGCGCTCCGATCGTGGTGACCAGGCAGGGCGGCAAGGGAAACGTCGTCATGCTCTCCGAGGACGAATTCGCTGGATGGCAGGAAACGGTTCATCTGTTGAGCAATCCGGCGAATGCCGAGCGGCTGCTGCGTTCGGTCCGCGCCGCTGACGCGGGTGCAGCGCGCGAACGCCGTCTGGCAAAACCAAAGGTGCCGCCCATCAGGTGAATGTCCATTTCACCGATGTTGCTTGGGAGGACTACCAACACTGGCTGCGGCACGATGACGCGATACTGCGGAAGCTCAATGACCTGATAGAAGATGCACGCCGACGCCCATTCATCGGCCTCGGCAAGCCGGAACCGCTGAAGGGCGATCTTGCAGGCTGGTTGTCGCGCCGCATCACGGGCGATCACCGGCTGGTCTATCGGGTCGCCGGCAAACGCGGCGCCGACCAGCGGATCGAGGTGGCGTCTTGCCGCTTCCACTACGAACGCAACTGATCGGTCAGCGCGGCGCGTTCACCTGCTCGCGGGCGAAGCCGGACATCGAGGCGTAGCCGCGCACGATCGCCTCCCGCTCGGCGTGCGAAGCCACCGCATCGACATCGGTGAACCCGTCCGGTGCGCGTTCCTCCAGCACGTCGATCACCCGCTCCGGGCCGCCCTTGCGGTTGTTGAGCACTATCTCCGCCGTCATCGGCCGACGTTGCGCATCGTACGCGGCGAGCGCCTCCGCCACGGTGGCATCGCCCGCGAGGTGTCGGGCCAAAGCGCGCGCATCCAGTACCGCCTGACTCGCACCGTTCGACCCCACAGGATACATCGGATGCGCCGCGTCGCCGAGCAGCGTGGCGCGGCCGAACGACCAGCGCGGCAGCGGATCGCGGTCGCACATCGGATATTCGTAGAACGTCCCGGTGGCACGGATCAGCGCCAGCGGATCGACAAAATCGAGCCGAAACCGGTCGCGCACGAACGGCTCCACGTCGTCCCAGCGCCCTTCGCGGTTCCAGTCCTCGCGCCGCGGCGGAGCGCCCGAGCCGTCGCCGATGCGCGCCATCACCGCCCAGTTGGTGAGTCGCCGCCCGGGCGCGGCCGGATCGGCATGGATCGGATAGAACACGAACTTCTGGCCCATGCCACCGGCGATCACCATGGTGCGGCCATCGACATGCACCGGCCAGTCCGTTGCGCCGCGCCACAGCATCATCCCGTTCCACACCGGCGGGCCCTCGTCCGGATGGAACGCGGCGCGCACGGTCGAATGAATGCCATCGGCGCCGACCAACACATCCCCGTCCACGTCGAACGTATCGGCCGCATCGCGCCGTTCGAACTGAGCCACAACGCGGTCGCCTCGCTCGACAAACGATATCAAACGACATCCGGTTTGCACCGCTGTACCGCCCAGCCGCGTGCGCACCGCCTCCAGCAGGACGCCATGCAGCCTGCCGCGATGGATGGAGAACTGCGGCGTATCGAAGCCGGCGTCGGTGCCGCGCAATTCGTGCCATACCACCTGGCCGAAGCGGTTGGCATAGATCAGCTCGCGCGTACGGATGCCCGCACGGTCCAGTTCCGCCTGCAGGCCGAGCGCGGCCAGTTCCTTGATCGCGTGTGGTAGCGTGTTGATGCCGACGCCGAGTTCGCGCAACTCGCGCACCTGCTCGAACACGGTGCACCGGATGTCGACGGCGTGGAGTGACAGCGCAGTCGCCAAACCGCCGATCCCGCCACCCACGATCAGCACATGCATCTGCTAAATCCCCAGATAGGCCTTCCGCACCGCTGCGTCGCCGGCAATCTCCGCGGCCGGACCAGACAATACGATGCGGCCGGTCTGCAACACATAGGCGCGGTCGGCGATCGCCAACGCCTCGACCAGACGCTGCTCCACCAGCAGCACCGTCACACCAAGTTCGCGAATACGCGTCACTGCCGCGAGAATGTCATCCACCAGGCGCGGCATGATGCCCTGGCTCGGTTCGTCGAGCATCAGGAAGCGCGGCTGCGTCATCAGCGCGCGGCCGATCGCGAGCATTTGCTGCTCGCCGCCCGACAGCGTTTCGGCGCGCTGCGGCAGGCGCTCCTGCAAACGTGGAAACAGCGAGAACACCAGTTCCAGCGGTTTGAATCGATCAGTGCCGCGTTTGGCATAGGCGCCGAGCCGCAGATTGACCTCGACCGAAAGCCGAGGGAACAGGCGTCGCCCTTCCGGCACCATGGAAACGCCGAGCCGCGTGATGCGATGCGCCGGCAGCCGTCGCAGCGACTGGCCTTCGAACTCGATCGTGCCTTCCGTCGCGACCTGGCCTGCGATCGACTTCAGCAGCGTGCTCTTGCCCGCGCCGTTGGCGCCGACCACGGCGACGATCTCGCCGCGCGCGACGTTTAGCGACACGCCCTGCAGCGCGCGCAGCCCGCGGTACGACGCGGACACGTCGTCAAGCCGCAGCATAGCGATCGCCGAGATAGGCGCGGATCACGTCGGGATTGCGCACCACATCCTGCGGGGCGCCAATGGTCAGCACGCGGCCCAAGTCCAGCACCACGGCACGATCCACCAATGGCAGCAGCACCTCCATCACGTGCTCCACCATCATCACCGTGATGCCGCGCGCACGCACATCGCGAATCAGCTGTACGCCAGACTGCGCCTCGACTGGCGTCAGGCCGGTCAGCATTTCGTCGAGCAGCAGCAGGCCCGGTTCGGTGGCGAGCGCGCGTGCCACTTCCAGCCGCCGCTTCTCCGCCGGCGTCAGTGCATGCGCCAGGGTGTCGGCACGCGCGGCAAGGCCAGTGAACGCCAGCGTTTCCAATGCGCGCGCCATCGCGGGACGCGTGCGCGACAGCCGGGCATAGGCGCCGACCATGACGTTCTCCAGCACCGTCATGGAATCGAAGCTGCGCACCACCTGGAATGTGCGGGCGATGCCGAGCAACGAGCACTGCTCCGGCGGCAGTCCGGAGATGCGGCTTCCGGCCAAACGGATTTCGCCGGCGTCGGGCACCACCTCGCCGGAGATCGCGTTGAATAGCGAGGTCTTGCCCGCGCCGTTCGGCCCGATCAGGCCGAGGATTTCGCCCTCACGCACGTCGAAGCTGATATCGACATTGGCCGCGACGCCGCCGAACGATTTGCTGACGTTGTCGACTTCAAGCAGCGGCGGCATCGTCCGCTCCTGCGGGTGCTCGGACGCGCACGCCGATCAGACTGGCAAGACCCTGCGGCCGCGCCAGCGCAACGACAACGATCAGAGCGCCGTACATCATCAGATCGACGCCGCTGCCGGAACCGCCAAGATACGAACGGGTCAATTCGGACAGCGGGATCAGGATCGCCGCGCCGACCAGCGGCCCCCACAGTGTGGCGACGCCGCCGAGCACCGCGGGCAACGGAATCAGTATGGACAACTGGCCATACAGCACGCTGTCCGGATCGATGTAGCCGACGTACTGCGCGTAGATCGCCCCGCCGATACCGGTCAGCGTGCCGCTGATCGCCGCCGCCGCCATCTTGGAGGGAAAGATGCGCACCGCGAGGCTGCGCGCCGCGATCGGATCGTCCTTCACCGCGCGCCACACGTAGCCCCAGCGCGAGCCCTCGATCAGCCACGCCACCAGCCAGGCGACCGATGCGAAGGCCAGCGCGGCGTAGTGGTAGGGCAGCTTGTCGATGCGGAACTGCAGCCACAGCCAGGAATCGCCGACCGAGCGGACGTATGGAATATTGATGCCGGTGGCGCCGCCGATCCAGTCCCAGTTCAGCGCCAGCAGATAGCCGATCTCGCCAACCACCACCGTGGCGATCGCATAGTAGTGGCCCGACAGGCGGAAACACGGCCAGCCGACCAGCAGCGCCATCAATCCGCCCAGTGCGCCGCCGACGAACATGCCCAGCGTCGGCGGGATGGCCAGACGCGTCAGTAGCAGCGTGGATACGTATGCACCCACACCGAAATACAGCGCGTGACTGAGGGAAATCTGTCCGCAATAGCCGCCCAGGATGTTCCACGCCTGGGCCAAGCCGGCGAACAGCACCGTGATGATGATCAGGTTGCGCGTGTAGACGTCGTGGATCGGCAGCGGCAGCACCGCAAGCGCCAGCAGCACTACCCCGCCGATCATCAACTCGTGGCGACGGCGGCGGGTGATGGAGGTTTCCATCACAGCGTGCCGAACAGGCCGCGCGGGCGGAACATCAGCACCGCCAGGTAGATCGCGAACATGCCCACCTGCTTCAGCGACGGCTCGATCAGGAATGCGGTGAGCGCCTCCACCTGGCCGATCAGCAGCCCTGCCACCAGTGCGCCGAACAGGCTGCCGAAGCCGCCGAGTGCCACGGTGACGTAGGCGATCAACGCGAAGTTCGCGCCGACATTTGGCGAGACGTAGTAGAAGGTGGCGAGCATCACGCCTGCGATGCCTACCGTCGCGGCGCCGAGCCCCCAGCCGAGGGCGAAGATGCGGTCGCGGTCGATGCCGATCAGCGCCACTGCGTCGCGATCCTCGCGCGTTGCTTCCAGCGCGCGGCCGAATTCGGTGCGGCTGATCAGCAGCAGCAGTCCGAAGGCCAGCAGGCTGACGATGCCGGCGGCAAGCTGTGGCAGCGGGACGAACACGCCGGCGAGGTTGATGGTTCGACCCGCGAGCAGTGACGTGCCGACGCTCTTGAAGTCGGTGCCGAAGGTGAACTGCGCTGCGCCGCGCAGCAGGATCGCAAGCCCGAACGTGACGAAGATCTGCACCATGCCGCGATTGAACCGCACCGACAGGGCGCGCGCCATCAGCAGGTAGTAGATCGCCACACCCAGTGCAAACAGCGCGAGTGCGACGGGGATCAGCAGCAGCAGCGGATCGAGGCCGGTCGCAAGCCAGGCGACGAAGGTGGCGTACATCGCCAGCATCAGAAGTTCGCCGTGCGCGAAGTTCACCACGTCCATCAGGCCGAAGATCAGGCTGAGCCCGGCGGCAACGAGTGCGTAGATCAGACCCATCAGCAGGCCGCCAACAACGACCTGGAGAAGGATGGTGAGGGTCACCCCCTCTTCTCCCCCTCCCCTTGCGGGAGGGGGCTGGGGGGAGGGGTTGGCGCAAGTGCCAACGAGCCCCCTCCCCCCGACCCCCTCCCGCAAGGGGAGGGGGAGGTGTTTGGTGGCATCACTTTCCCACGTTCCACACCGCTTCCTCGGCCGCGACGTCGAACGGGTAGATCGTGTGATACTTTCCCTCCCTGACCTGCTGAATCACCGGCGTTGCCGCAACATTCTGCCCCGTCGCGTCAAACCTGACGCCCTTCCATGGCATGATCGTCTGATCGCCGGGAATGTCGGTCGCCACCAGCGCCTGACGCAGCTTCTCCGGATCGGTCGCCCCCGCGCGATTGATCGCATCGGTCAGCACGATCACCGCGGTGATCTCGCGCCCCGTGTTGTCGTTCAGGTCCTTGCCGTTGCGCGCACGATACAGCGCATTCACCGCCGGGATGGCCGGCCGCGTCTTCGCCGCATCCAGCGCGAACGCGGAGCGGCTCATCACGCCCTCCGCCAGTGGGCCGACCGCCTCGATGAACGCCTGCTCCGCGAAGCCGGCCGACTGCGCCATGATCGCCTTTGGCGCGTAGCCCACATCGTGCAGGCCGCGCATCAGCAGGATCGCGTCGGACGTGTAAGACGATGGCATGATCACATCGCCATTCGCCGCCTTGATCTGCTGCACCTCGGCCGACAGCGACGGCGAGTTGCCGCGATAGCGGATATCGGCAACCACCTTGATGCCAGCCGCCTCGGCCATCTGCTTCTGCGCGTTCGAACTGTCGGTGCCGAAGATCGTGTCCTCGTGGAACAGCACGACGCTCTGCGCCTTCCGCCCGGTCTTCGCACCGATGTCGCGGAAGAAGTCGAACATCGCCTGGGTGAACATGATGTCATGCGGCGACGTCCGAAAAAACCACTTCAGCCCGCGCTGATTCAAACTCGGCGACG